>Ga0326511_10000633_pt1 | contig 30880 bp, 33 predicted proteins | sample 0_2496_0518_D_FD_203701 | JGI IMG/M metagenome (GOLD analysis project Ga0326511, IMG submission 203701) | Bovine rumen microbial communities from UC Davis, California, United States - 0_2496_0518 | ecosystem: Host-associated > Mammals > Digestive system > Stomach > Rumen | place: USA...
GGAATGATTACCCCTAATCCATTCTCCTTTCATCATTCTCTGCATTACGGCTTGGTTTTCGCTCTATTGTAATACAGGCTCATTCCGATTTTATCTGAATCTATTATAACTATAACATTTTTTATTTTTTATGTCAAGCAATAATAAGTCAGCCTTACGGCTGACGGGCAATTCATCCCCCTCCTACGCTTCGCTTAGAGGTGGGGGACTTCTTGCCCATTTGGGTTAAACTTATTGTATCAATAAATTCGAGTAGCGGTAATCGACACCGGCGGCACGCCGGTTATTCTTCCTCTTTTTTTGCTTTTGACGCTTTCTGGGCTTTTATGACCTTCAGACGAGAGAATTCTTCTCTGTCCTTTTCCTCAAGAGCATCTGACACGAATTTTACATTCTCCTCAAATCTCGGTATCATGATATTTTTAAGTGCATTAGCTCTTTTCTGAGTTTTTTTGATAGCGTCTGCAAGACGGTAAACACTGTTTTCTACCTCTGCCAGATCAGCTGTAAGTCTTTTTACCTCGCTGAAACAGGCATAGGCTTCATCAATAGCCGGAGATGTCGTCTGCAATCCGTAAAAAAGCTCCGGCTGTGCCTGCTTATCTATGGTTACGATGGGTATCTCCACACCCATTACACTTCTGTAGCTCAGTTTAAGAGAATTTTCCTCCGGAACAGACTTCGCTATGTCATCAATAAAACCCATAGCGATATTAGCTTTCTGCAATGCTAAATATGCCTTGCTGTATGTAACATCGATCTTTTCCTGTATTTCAGTTGCCCTGTCTATAAGGGTCATCATTTCACGCACAAGGATATTTCTCTTTTTATCAAGAAGTTCATAACCTGTTCTTGCAAGTGCAAGGGATTTTTTATAGGCTATAAGATTACCTTTGGTAGGTACTGCTCCCGTTGCCACTTTAAATCACCCCCGAAGCTTTTTAATCTTCATCATCGTCATCATTCTTTGCCTTTTCAAAATCGTCAAAGGTAAGAGTGTCCTTATCTTCTATATAATACTGAGAAAGCAGTTCGTCATCCACACGGTCAAGCTCTGTTTTCGGAAGGGTAGACAACAGTTTCCATCCGAGATCAATACTCTGCTCAACTGTACGGTTTTCGTTATAACCCTGATTTACGAAATACTGCTCAAACAGCTTACCGAAACGAATATACTGCTTATCAACAGGAGAAAGCTCTTCCTCACCTATAACACTGGCGAGTGAACGTGCGTCCTGCACCCTTGCATATGATGCAAAAAGCTGGTTTGCAAGAGGCTGATGATCTGCACGTGTATAACCCTTACCTATACCGTCCTTCATAAGTCTTGAAAGAGAAGGAAGTACAGAAACAGGAGGATATATCCCCTGACCTTCAAGCGAACGGTCAAGAACTATCTGACCTTCCGTAATATATCCTGTAAGGTCTGGAACAGGGTGTGTAATATCATCATTCGGCATTGTAAGTATCGGTATCTGTGTAACAGAACCGGTACTTCCCTTTACCATGCCTGCTCTTTCATAAAGAGAAGCAAGGTCTGAATAAAGATAACCGGGGAAACCCTTTCTTCCAGGTATCTCTCCCTTTGATGATGAAAACTCACGAAGTGCCTCTGCATATGATGTCATATCGGTCATTATTACAAGAACGTGCATATTACATTCAAATGCAAGGTATTCGGCAGCTGTCAATGCACATCGGGGAGTAAGTGTACGCTCGATTATCGGGTCATTTGCTAAATTAAGGAACATTACTACCCTCGACAAAACTCCGCTTTCGTCAAAGCTTCTCTTAAAATAATCCGCAACATCGTTTTTTACACCCATTGCCGCAAACACTACGCAGAAATTATTGTCCTCAGTATCCGAAATTTTAGCTTGACGTACTATCTGAACTGCAAGTTCATTATGTTTCATACCCGAGCCTGAGAATATCGGAAGTTTCTGACCACGGATAAGAGTGGTAAGTGTATCAATGGTAGAAATACCCGTATTGATATAGTTTCTCGGATAAATTCTCGATACAGGATTCATAGGAGTACCGTTGATATTCTCTCTTTTTAAAGGATAAACTTCACCAAATCCGTCTATTGGTCTGCCTGCACCGCTGAAAACTCTGCCGAGTATTTCGGGTGAAAGAGCAAGCTCCATCGGGCGGGCTTTAAGTCTTGTACGGGTATTATCAAGGGAAATAGATTTTGTACCCTCAAACACCTGTACAACCACTCTTTTGCCTTCTATCTGAACAATTCTGCCGTGACGGCAGGTTCCGTTATCAAGACGTATGTCCACCATTTCCTCAAAAGACGCACCCTCAACATCATCAAGAACGATAAGAGAGCCGTTGATTTCCTTTACGCCGACATAATCAAGAATCATTCAATTCACTTTCCTTTCCTGCAAATCAAACTGACAGCTGTGCAAGAGCCTTATCCATATCCGCAATAAGTTCATCGAACATTTCGGGCTTATCGTTCGGAATATCATATTTCATCTTTGAAAGTCTTTCAAAAAGACCGAGAGATGTAACCGAGGAAATGGGTATAGCTGCCGCAATAATATGCTTTGCCTTAGCATAAAGATGAAGTATAGCTTTCATCATAAGCTTCTGTTTTTCGAGAGGAACGAAAGTGTCTTCAGCGTGGAAAGCATTCTGCTGCAAAAAGCCTACTCTTATAGCCTTTGCAGTTTCGATCACAAGCTTCTGTTCATCGGGGAGAACATCCGAACCGATAAGCTTTACTATTTCCATAAGCGAGCTTTCTTCATGCAGAAGAGCTGTTATCTTGTTTCTGTATCTTATGAAATCCTCACCGAGATTTTCCTTGAACCAAGGGTCAAGGTCTGTAAAATATTCGCTGTAGCTGTCCATCCAGTTGATAGCAGGATAATGTCTTGCATAAGCGAGGGATTTATCCAATGCCCAGAAACAGCGTGTAAAACGCTTTGTATTCTGTGTGACCGGCTCTGAAAAATCCGAACCCTGCGGTGATACCGCTCCGATAATAGTTACAGATCCTTCACTTCCGCTGAGAGTATTTACACGTCCTGCTCTTTCATAGAATTCCGAAAGTCTTGACGGCAGATATGCAGGAAAACCCTCTTCGGCAGGCATTTCTTCAAGACGACCTGATATTTCTCTGAGTGCCTCTGCCCAACGTGATGTTGAATCTGCCATTATAGCTACATGATAACCCATATCACGATAATACTCCGCAAGAGTAAGTCCTGTATATATAGATGCCTCACGGGCAGCAACAGGCATATTTGAAGTATTGGCGATAAGCACTGTTCTGTCTGTCATAGGTCTGCCTGATTTCGGGTCAATAAGTTCTGAAAATTCGTCAAGCACCTGACTCATTTCATTTCCTCTTTCACCGCAGCCTACGTATACGATTATATCCGCATCACACCATTTTGCAAGCTGATGCTGGTTCATAGTCTTACCCGTACCGAAGCCTCCGGGGATAGCGGCAGTTCCTCCCTTTGCTATGGGGAACATTGTATCCATTACTCTCTGACCTGTAATAAGAGGGATAGTAGCCGGCAGTCTTTCCTGACAGGGACGTGCCTGTCTTATAGGCCATTCCTGACAAAGTGTAAGGTCATGTTCTTTGCCCTTGTCATCCTTTATTTTTACTATAGTATCTTTAAGCTTATATTTGCCGTTAGGCTCAACAGCCGTTACCACACCGCTGAGTGCCGGCGGTACCATAAAGCGATGCTCTATTATGGCTGTTTCGGGGCAAACCGCATATATCATGCCGCCCTCAAGTCTGTCCCCCACCTTTACCTTCATTTTTACATTCCAGTAACGGTTAAGGTCAAGTGAGGATACCGCAGCACCTCTCGATATGAATGAACCGCTGCGTTCCTCTATTGCCTTCAAAGGACGCTCTATTCCGTCAAAAATATTATCAATTATACCGGGTCCCAAAAGTACATTCATAGGTGCACCTGTACCGTATACAGGGTCACCGGGTTTAAGTCCGGTAGTTTCCTCGTATACCTGAACGGTGGTACAGTCTTCATTTATACCTATTATTTCTCCTACCAGACGGGCTTCACCGACATATACCATTTCCATCATGGAAAAGCTTCTTGTATTTCTGACGGTAACAACAGGTCCGTTGATGCCGTAAATAACGTCATTTGTTTCCATAAAAACTCATCCAATCCTTAATATTATCCGCTAACCCTCAGACCAGAATTTTCGCAGAACCAGTCACGCTGCTGTTCCAGTCTGCTGTCAAGTGTTTCATCGGCAAGCAGTCCCATACTTTTGCTGATGCCTGTTAATCCTCCGATCCTTATTTCATCGGAAGCTTCCACCTTGCATTTTCCTTTAAAGGCGGATCTTATCTTATCGGCATATTTCATATCCTGAGCCTTCACATATAGCACAACATCATCTGCCGTAAGAACATCTGAAATATCCTTTGCACTTTTTTGCAGTCTTTCAAGATATTTTGCCGATTGGGTATATTCCACAAGTTTTTTTTCTGCCTGCTCAAAGACTTCCTGCTCTATCTCCTGACGACGCATGAATATCTTTTTTTTGCTTGCATTTTCAGCCCTTGAAAGTTCTCCGGCAATACTTATATTTATATTTGCCATTTTCTTCTGAATGAGATCATAAGCCTCTCTCAGACCTTCTTCTTCTGCCTTGTCGAGTTCCTTTTCTTTAAAGTCCTCAGCTTCAGATTCTATTTGTGATCTCTGCTGCTCGGCATATTTTTCTATTGCCTTCAAAAAGTTATCGGTTTTGCTGACTGTATCAGACATATTTTCACCTCCGTCGGTGTTTTATATCTTAACACCGATTGCTTCCCTGACATAACGGGTTATGGAGTCTTTTGCACGTCCGCTGCCGTGTCTGTCAGGTATCTCAACGATAAGAGGCTGTTTGCGGTTAAGTTTAAGATCGTAAACAAGTTCTGGACAAAGTCTTACCAGTCTTTCGGTCATAAGTATTACCGCCACATCCTCCATATCCATAGCTCCTGTGAGAGCATCCTTTACTTCCTTTTCCTCGTGTACAACTACACCGTCAATACCCGCAAGGTGCATCCCCATCAAAGTATCGACATTATCGCTTATCAGATAAAATTTCATCTGCTCCGCCTTCCTTTATCAGCCTGCATTGCTGATGATAAGAATTGAAACAAGAAGTCCGTAAAGAGCAACACCTTCACCGAGTGCAACGAAGATAAGAGCCTTACCGAATGCCTTAGGATCTTCGCTTGTAGCACCGATAGCTGCAGGAGCTGCACCTCCAACGGCAATACCGCCGCCAATACCCGAAATACCTGTTGCAAGAGCAGCAGCTACCATTGATATACCCTTGTTAAGATCACCTGCTGCAGCGGCAGCCTCAGGAGCTGCTTCGGGAGCTGCCAAAGCTACCATTGATGTGATAAGACAAACTGTTCCGACAGCTGCAAATGATGCGATCTGTCTGAGTACGGCTGATTTGCGTGTTCTCTTGCCGAGAGCAACATTTTTATAAGCATGATAAACTGAAAAAACAAGAAATGCTACAGGTACCATAAGCAATACATATTCCAACATAATAAAAACCTCTTTCTTTTTATAATACTTTAAAATTATTCTTCTCTTTGCCTTGCAACTACAGGTGAGAACTGCCTGCCCTCACCGATATAGAAACGGCTGAATACTTCATAATAATCAAGACGAAGTACCTGAATTGCCACAAGAAGTGCTTCAAGTGCCATTACTATTCCGTTTCCTATGATAATAACCACGATATAACCTACCGCACCGCCTACCATCTCGGCAAGTGTAAATACAACAAGCATCATACCTGCATGAACCAGAATATATGCACCGACTCTCAGGAATGACATTGTGTTTGTAACATAGCTCAGACACATTTCAAACAGTTCAAAGAAACTCTGCATGAAATATTCGCCCCAGCTTTCAGGCTGCCATTTCTTTTTGCCCTCACTGAGTTTTCCGAGAGGCTCACGCATGAACATAAGTATCAGCGGTATAACTATCAGACAGATGATATACACAGGTGTCATCAGAGGGATATTAAGGAACATGGTACAAACCAGTCCTGCCACAAGCGATACATAGAATACAAAACCAGCAATTCCGTTCGCCCCGAAAAACGCACTTTCCATATCCCTGCGTTTCAGTGACGAACATATATTTATCAGCATTGATATTATTATCGTAACAACACCGATAGCAACCGAACCATAGATTATCATATTTATTGTATTTGATTCCATTACCTCGACAAGCTTTCCGTCTATCCCAAAAAGTGCTTTATAAACGGGGTTTAAAGCGTGTTCAAATCCAAATACCGAACCGTAGATAAATCCGAATACCATACCCGATATTCCGCATGGTATAAGTATTTTGCCTATCTCCATTTTTTTGAGCTTCCACATCAGGAAACCCACCAGTGCTACCACAAAACCCTGTCCCATATCACCGAACATTATTCCGAAGAATAATGTATAGGTCAGTGCTACAAAAGGCGTGGGGTCTATTTCATTGTAACTCGGCAGACCGTACATTTTCACAAAGAATTCATACAGTTTAAAGAACGGCGGATTTTTAAGTATTACCGGAGGCGAGTTTTTAAGCTCCTCCTTGCCGTCACTTAGAGAGTATTCTATACTCTCTATATTGTCAAGACCCTTTGTGAAGGTATTTTCTTTTTCAGCAGGTATCCATCCCACAAGGATAAAGTTCTTATGATATTTATATACATATCTTCTTATAGCATGATAGGTATTAAGTTCCTCAAGCTTTGTATAGAACTTCATGCACTTGTCTTTTTCTGTTTCCCAGAATTTCTCTATATCTGTTTCAATATCCTGCTGTTGTTTTTTCAGTTTCTCAAGCTCCCCTTTCAGACTGTTCACACATTCCTCGGGAGTTCCCGTAATATCCGGAATATCCAGCTTTTCAAAATAGAGAGAGGAGAATATCCTGTCTATTTCGGAACGCTGATCTATCGGAGCAAAATATGCTCCCCAACAGTGAGTATCATCATTCGTACACGGGAAGAACATAACATAGGGATTATCTATCTTTGAGATTTTCTCAATACTTTCCTTCGGTATACGTCCGAAAGCCGGTGCTATATACTTACACTTGCTTATCTCTGTAAAATCCAGATTATTTCCCACAAAATGACCTACCTGCTCTATTTTTCTGACACAGGCTTCGATCTCCTGCTGGCAATGCAGTCTGCTGTTGACCATTTTTTCCAATCCGGCGACCAGATCTTCGATATATTCCAGTACCTCTGAGGGACTTTCCTTAAAATCTTTAATATCAGTATATTCAATTTCAAGCTTTGCCATATCAGCAGCACTTCTCAAACTTTGCAGCGGTGCAGAATAAGGATTCTTGTCATTCAGCGGCACAAAATTCTGAGTATTTGAATAAAATGATATCGCATCATCGGGATGAAATATTCCTGAATTTCCACAGAATTGTATCACATCATCCAATTTATCCATCATACCGATAATACTGATCGCTTTAACAGGTTTTACAGACATAGTCAGTCACCTCCTTATCTGACGAGCATTTTTTCTTTCTCGTCAGCCGACAAGCCGTAGCGTGTCGCTTCAATAATATTTATGATGTTGCTTATTTCGATCTCCTTCAGATATACATAAGAGATCATAACAATGGTAGGATTAGGCGAAAGCCTCAGATGGTGCTTGCAGTATTCACTCAGCATAACATTTGCCATCTGTGTGGTATCGTTATACTGAAGCTTTGACATAAGCCTTCCAAGATAGGTTGACCTTGCAAGTTCAAACACATCTTTTGCACTTTCTGCATTACAAAGCATATCCACTGTTTTATTTGACAGTTTGCCGTATGGTATCAGAAAAGGCTTTATCATATCCCCTGTATATTTAAAATATCTTTTCAGACGGATTATACGGGAAATATTCCTGAAATCAAGCATAGCAGAAATAACCTCTTTCAGTTCCTCACGATCTCTGCCTTTTTTTGATTCATCAACTGCCTGCATGACCATACCATAGTTAAGGTTGTTAAGTTCTGCTTCAAGAAGGGCTATATTAACGTTTTCGCTTTCTTTCGGGCGGAATTTTTTAAGCACAGGAACATATTTTGACCCTGCAAGTGCCGAAAGAATATCATCGAAGCTTCTTACAGCTGTAAGCTTATCTAAACTTATCCTTGCATATTTTCCGAGAGAAAGCGGCATTGAATACACATATTCATCAGGTCTGCCGATATTCAGAAGAGTAAGACAGCGTATTATCTGTTCTATTTCCATTTCCGATATTATGAAATCGGTGAATACCAGACTTTTATCCTTTGCGTAGCGTGAAAGTGCAAATACATCAAAATATATATCCTGACGAAGCATAGGCTCAAGCTGACCTCTGTGTACATCGCTTTCATTAAGCCCTGTCAACGCTGACTTGTAGCAGGTGCGTGATTTGAGGTATGCCGCAACTTCCGGAACATTACGACAATCCATAAGCTGTTTATAATCCGTTTCCGAAAGACTTTTTCCATACATCGCACGAGCCTTTGCAAGTATCGCATTTGAAGCCATTGCTGATGACATGATCTATCACCTCTTTTACGGGGTATGATCAGCCTGTTACACGGCTGACTATATCCTCCACCCATTTTTCCCTATAGTCATCATAGGTTTTGTTCATCTTACGGATAACTTCTTCATTCTGTTCTTCTATCCTTGCCAGCTTTTCATCGGCTTTTTTCTGTGCCGCCTGAGTATTTATCCTTATACGTTCATTTGCACGTTCAAGATATTCATTCTTAATTTTTTCTTTTGTATGGATAATTTCCTTCTCGTAATCTATTTTACTCTGCCTTGCGGCATTTGTCATATCACGGGCTTTTTTATCCATATCGATGATTTTGGAAATCATGTCCTCCATACTTTCACCTCCATAATATGAAAGATCAGTTTTTAAGGCTCTGCATAGGAGCAGGTATCCTGCCTCCCCTTGCAATGAATTTTGAGGGGGATTTAGGATTTACATCCATTATCGGCCCTGAACCCAAAAGACCACCGAAATTAAGCTCGTCACCCGCCTGTCTTCCGATAGCAGGAATAAGTCTTACGGCAGTAGTCTTTGAATTGACCATACCGATAGCTGCCTCGTCTGCAATAATACCCGAAATGACATCAGCCGGAGTATCGCCGGGAATTGCTATCATATCGAGTCCTACAGAACACACCGCTGTCATTGCTTCAAGCTTGGTAAGGGTAAGAGCTTTACTCCTTGCGGCATCTATCATACCTGCATCCTCTGTAACAGGAATAAAAGCACCCGAAAGTCCTCCCACATGGGAAGAAGCCATAACTCCGCCCTTCTTTACGGCATCATTGAGAAGTGCCAGACAGGCTGTAGTTCCATGAGCACCACACTGTTCAAGTCCCATTTCCTCAAGGATATGTGCAACGGAATCTCCTATTGCCGGTGTAGGTGCAAGGGACAGGTCAACGATACCAAAAGGAACACTAAGTCTTTTTGAAGCCTCTTTGGCAACAAGCATACCTGCTCTTGTTATTTTGAATGCGGTTTTCTTTACTATATCGGCTACTTCGGTTATATTGCAGTTTCCTGCCTTTGCAAGAGCTGCTCTTACAACTCCGGGGCCCGATACGCCGACATTGATAACACAGTCAGGTTCGCCCGGCCCATGAAATGCACCAGCCATAAACGGATTATCCTCGGGTGCGTTGCAAAATACAACAAGCTTTGCCGCACCGATACAGTCACGGTCGGCTGTAAGTTCGGCACATTGTCTTATAACATGACCCATTTTTGCAACAGCATCCATATTTATTCCGGCTTTTGTACTTCCGATATTTACTGAGGAGCATACCCTTTCAGTAACAGAAAGGGCTTCGGGTATGCTCTCGATAAGTGCATAATCGCCCTGTGCAAAACCCTTATGCACCAAAGCACTGTAACCTCCGACAAAATTCACTCCCACTTCGGAAGCAGCTTTATCAAGTATCTGTGCAAACTTAACTGGGCTTTTTGTCGGGCAGGCTGCCGCAAGCATGGCTACGGGAGTAACTGATATTCTTTTATGTATTATCGGAATTCCGTAATCCTTGCTTATATCCTCACCGGTTTTCACCAGATCACCTGCATATCTGCATATCTTGTCATATATCTTTGTGCAGGCACTGTCGATGTCATCATCTATACAATCAAGCAGCGAAATACCCATTGTGATAGTTCTGACATCAAGGTTTTCATTGTCGATCATATTGATGGTTTCAAGTATATCGTGTGAATTTATCATACGAATTCATCCTTTCCGGCTTATATCTTATGCATGGCATTAAAAATGTCTTCATGCATAACATGGACTTTTACCCCCATTTTTTCTCCTTCCTCCGTCAGCTTGTCGACAAGCTCCGAAAAAGGCACTGTGCAGGCTGTTATATCCACAAACATTATCATTGCGAACATTCCCTGCAGAACGGACTGGGTAACCTCGATTATATTTACTCCGACAGCGGCACATTCATTTGATACCTTCGCCAGAATACCGACATTATCCTTGCCGAGTACCGTAATTACTGCATTCATAATTCATTCCTCCCTTTCACTTTTATGATACGGAAACAAACCGTTTCATTTATGCTGTATTTTAAAAATACTAACACATAATAATTATCCTATTTTATTTCGTTATTGTCAAGTCCAAAATCCAAAATAACCGAATAATAACGAACTTGTTTCATCTTCGTACTAAAGTTATGTTTTTTCTCCAATTTTCAACCGCTGACGACAATAATTTTCAATAAGTATTGATGTATAAAAAATGACAGAAATGTGTTATAATCATTGAGGATTAAATATAGGGAGAGTCATTATGAAACACAAATTTATTTCGGACAGCCATACACACAGTGAGCGGTCATTTGACGGAAATGACGGTGTGATGATGATGTGTGAACAGGCAGCAGGTATAGGGCTTTACAGTCTTACTATAACCGACCACTGTGAATGTAATGAATATTATGAAAAAAATGTACGGGAGGACATATCCCGTTCGGTAACAGATATATACCGTGCAAGAGGAATGTACCATAACCGCCTGAAAGTTTATACAGGAATAGAACTCGGTCAGCCTACTCAGGATACAAAAGCTGCACAGGAGGCACTTCTGCTCGGAAATTATGATTTTGTTCTGGGTTCACTGCATAATCTTAAAGGTGAACAGGATTTTTATTTTCTTGAATATACAGAAGAAACAGCAGGACTTTTTCTTACGCATTATCTGAGAGAACTCAAAGAACTTGCCGAGCAGAATATATTTGATTCACTTGCACACCTTGATTATCCGCTGAGATACATCATAGGAAATGCAGGCATACATCCTGATATGAAAATGTTTTCTGATATGCTTGATGATGTACTTCTTACTGTCATAAAAAATGAAAAAGCTATTGAAATAAATACATCGGGTCTGCGTCAGATCATTGGAAGAACTCTGCCTGATGAAAATGTTATACGCAGATTCAGGGAGCTGGGAGGAAAATATGTCACGCTCGGTTCTGATGCTCACCGCTGGGGAGATATAGGCTCAGGGATTGAGGAAGGACTTGAAATGCTTGCATCATGCGGATTTACCCATTTCACCGTCTATGAAAAAAGAGAACCTCAGCTGCTGCCTATACTGTAAAAATCAATATTAATAAAATTACGACTGCTGCACTTTTGGTACAACAGTCGTATATGTTTTTTATAAGAATCTGAGTTTTATTCTTAAAGTTCTCCTGTCCTCGTGTTTGAGGAGCATCATGCCTGTATTATCAAGGCTTCTGCCGCTGGGCAGATAGCCGTTTGCCAGATCGATATAATGATAAAGTCTGTGGCTCGGAGAATTAAAAAGTATGTCTATACAATCCTGATACTCCAGATCGCTGCCTACATTCAGATGAACATAACATTCACCGTTATTCACACATTTCAGAATATAAGCTACCATCTGCTGATCTGTGGCATTACTGAATTCATTTATAGTATAGCCGTCTACCGTATAGAAATTCATGTCCATCGAATTGCAGTCGGGAATAAAGAAATTAGGACTTGACAGATCCTCTTCACTTTCTTCACCACCTGTAATAAGCGAAGAAATAATATGATTTTCTTCTATCAGTTTTGTGCTGAGATTAAAATATTCATAGTTTATATTCGTATCACCGTCATCCCAAGTAGAATCAAGATGATACCAATCTCCGCTGATCTTCACAAGATTCCACATATGCTTTACTCCGTCAGCATCTCCCCTGATCACATAACAGGGTATACCGAGCTTCATAAGCATCAGCTGCACGGCTTTTGAGTATCCTTCACATACAGCAGATCCTTCCACTATTGCACCGTAAGCCGTAAAGTATTCCCAACCGTCATTTATTGATGTGATATTATCGGCATAAACACATTGTTTCAGAAGAAGATCATGTATTTGTCTTTCCCTGTGGAAATCATCTGCTGTCTTATCTACATCCTCAAGGAGTTCATCTATCCTTGAAGACATGATGTCTATATATTCCTTGCACTTGTCCGCTGATAATACCGAATAACATTCTATAACCGTATCATCATTGTCATATGCATAGCCGAATATATTATTTATCCAGAACACCTGAGGGTTATCCGACATAAATGCTCCCAATGCACGTCTTATCCCCAATTCACTTACCTGAGCATTTTCAATTGTAATTCTTTCGGTTTTATAACAGCCGCTGTCCTCTACTTTGTCGGTAATATAATAAAGATTTCGTCCCAGCTTTTCATACAGCTGCCGTTCACCTTGATCCGCAAGACTCTGGTATCCGAAATCGCATATAAACTTTGCCTGCTTGTTTTCTGACATACTGCTGTCGTCTATTTTACGGTATACCGTGCTTATTTCTTCCTTTGGGTCAATACTGACCGCCTCAAAAAGACTTCTGTTACCCGAAAAATTATTGACTACAAGCAATACACAGCACACTATCAAAGTCAGCGTAAAACCGAAAAACATAGTAAACAGTATACGGGACAAAATTCTTCGCAATAAAATCACCCTCTGCTGCCTTTAGCAAAACTGCAAATCTGTCAATATAGTATAACAAAATTATTTATTGCTGTTACTGTTATTATTGTTATTATTGTTTTTCTGTGAATAAGCTTTAAGACTGCTGCGTATTTTCTTGAGATCTGCCAGATTTCTTGAAAGCTCGTCATCAGACTTTTTGATAAGAGAATCAACATAGCTGTTAGCTGCTGTCTTTATCTGAGTTGCCTGCTGATTAGCATTGAAAATTATCTCGTCTGCCTTATGCTGAGCCTGTTTCACTATTTCACTCTGCTGAACCATATTTCTTGCTCTTTCCTCTGCCGACTGAACGATACGTTCTGCCTCACTTTTTGCATCATTGAATATTCTGTTTCGTTCAGCTGCAATAGACTTTGCCTGTTTAAGTTCAACAGGAAGATTGCTTCTCATTTCCTCGATAATTTCTTTAAGACGTTCTGTATTTACAAAAGTTTTTCCTCCGCTGAGGGGCAGAGTAAAAGCGTCATCCACTAAAGTCTGAAGATCCTCTATAAGCATTTCCATTTTCATTTCAAATTACTCCTTTGTTTAATTCTTTGTAATATGCCTTCCTTTACACATTCGGGAACAAAAGGGGAAATATCTCCCCCGAGAAGTCCGACCTGTTTTACAATACTCGAACTCAGATACATATTTTCCGAGCTTGTTGTAAGGAAAACTGTTTCTATGTTATTGTTAAGTTTATTATTAGTCAGAGCCATCTGAAATTCATACTCAAAGTCAGATACAGCTCTCAGACCCTTTACTATTACCTTTGCATTGCAGGCAGCAGCAAAATCAACAAGAAGACCCTCAAAGCCCACTATTTCGACATTTGGTATATCAGCAGTGACCTTTCTGAGAAAATCTGTACGCTCCTCAATGGTAAACCAAGGTTTTTTTTCCATATTAACAAGAACTGCCACAATAACTTTATCAAATATCTTTGCAGCACGTTTTATTATATCGATATGACCGTAAGTCACCGGATCAAAGCTTCCGGGACAAACTGCTATCGTCATAAACAGCACCCCTATTCTGTAAGAAAGTGTATATTAATCCCGATCCGGAACTGTATAGACACTAAGCATTATCTTTCCGTATCTGTAGCTTTTTTTCAGACTGAACTCTCCCACTTTTTCAGGAAGTTTTTCCTCTTTAGGATGCTCACATATAATAATTCCCGAAGGCTTCGTTATAACCACGGAAGTTTCAAGAGCTTTTTCAAGCAGTCCTGTCATATACGGAGGATCAAGAAAAACTATATCAAAGCGTTCATCTGTTCGTTCCATAAATGAAATGCTGTCTGTTGTCAAAGTAACAGCACCTTCTGAAAGTCCGCAAAGCGATATATTTTTCTTTATGACCTGCATAGACTTTTTACTGCTGTCAAGAAAATATGCCTTTTTTGCACCTCTGCTGAGAGCCTCTATCCCCATCTGTCCCGTTCCTGCAAAAGCATCAAGAAATATTCCGCCCTCAACATAAAACTGAATTATACTGAAAACGGATTCTTTCACTGAATCTGTTGTGGGGCGTACATCATCACCCAACGGAGATTCAAGTTTTCTTCCTCTTGCCAAACCTGTAATAACTCTCATAAATTACATCCTTCCGGAACAAACAATCAAAAAAACCACACATATAATTATGGTAAATATCGACTAAAATGTCAATAGCTTTTTGAATATCATTTTAAAAAAATATTATTTTTTACTGTCATTGTTTTCAGATGCATCATTTGGATGATAATATCCGTAAACAGCTTCTGCCGCCGGAAGATTCATCCCCTTTACCGTCATAAGTTCCTGAATATCAGCCTGTTTTATTCTTGCAAGAGTTTTGAACCTCTGCATAAGTGCCTTTGCCCTTACAGACCCTATACCCTCGATTTCTGTAAGAGAGGAAGAAAATGTTCTTTTGCTGTGTTTTTTACGATGATAGGTTATCGCAAAACGGTGTACTTCATCCTGTATGCCCGAAACAAGTGTAAAAGCCCTTCTTTTTGAGCTTATGGATATTTCGTGTCCTTCATCCGTAATAGCTCTTGTGCGGTGATGATTATCCTTTACCATACCGAAAAGAGGTACATCAAGTCCGAATTTTTCAAGAACGGGACGAACAGCCGACACCTGTCCTTTACCACCGTCAAGAAGTATAAGATCAGGAAGTTCTCCGAAACCCTCACCTGTACTTTTTTCCTTCTGATATTCTTCAAAACGTCTTGTAAGCACTTCTGCCATTGATGCATAATCGTCCTGTCCTGTAAAGCCTTTTATCGCAAAACGCCGGTAATCCTTTTTTGACGGTCTTGCATCCTTATACACTATCATTCCGGCAACATTGTCACTTCCGGCTGTATGGGATATATCATATGATTCTATGCGGTGGGGCGGCTTTTCAAGACCTAAAAGTTTTGCAAGTTCATCAAGGGCAGTAAGTTCATGTCCGAAATGACCATGACTTTGTGCAAGACGTTCCGCTGCATTTTCACGGCTCATTTCAATTATCCTCATATTATCACCCTTATGAGGATGTGCTATTTTCACTTTTTTACCTTTTTTCTCGCTTAGCCAGTCAGATATAAGTTCTTCATCCTCAATATCACCGTCAACAGAAACCACCATAGGTATGTAGTTTCTTACAGAATAATACTGCTGTAAAAATTCTGTCCGCATAGATGGCAGATCGGGATCATCACCTATATCATGTATGATAAAATCTTCCTTGTCATACAGTTTGCCGTCCTTGAATCTTATGACTGCAAAGCAGGCTTCTCCATTCTCGGTTATTACCGAAACAGCATCCTGTTCCTTTATATTTACCTCTACAACGGTCTGTTTTTCTTTCATTCTTTTTACTGCCGTAATCCTGTCACGAAGTTTTGCGGCAAGTTCAAATTCAAGATTTTCGGCTGCTTCATTCATTTTCTCCGTCATAAGACGTATACTTTCGCTGTCGCCGGCTCGAAGAAAATGTATTGCATCATCAACACTTTCGTTATAATCCTCAAGCGTCTGTTTTCCGGCACAAGGTGCATTGCATTGTTTTATATGATAATTAAGACAGGGTCTGCCCTTTCCTATATCACGAGGGAAAACTTTACCGCAATCGGGCAGCTTAAATATCCTGAGTGCTTCTTCCACGGCATTTCTCGCATACCATGCACTCATAAACGGCCCAAGATACTCCGCACCGTCATCATTTTGCTGCATTTCAAAGCTTATGCGTCTCCACTCGTCATTTGATATCCGTATATAGCTATAGCCCTTATCATCTTTCAGCAGGATATTATAATGGGGCTTATGCTGTTTTATAAGGCTGCATTCAAGAACGAGTGCTTCAAATTCGCTTTTGCAGATAATATAATCAAAATGATCTACGGATGCCACCATTTTCTTAACTTTTTCGGGATGATTTCTGTCTGAGCCGAAATACTGACTGACACGATTTTTAAGTGCCTTTGCCTTACCGATATATATAATTTCTCCTTTTTTATTTTTCATTATATAAACTCCCGGCAAAAGAGGGAGCTTCATAGATTTTTCCCTGAGTTCTTTTTTATCCATAATCCACCACGAGCAATATTCTCCGCCTGTGCAGGCGGTTTCAGAAAAAAGAACAAGGGTGTATTATGAATAACATAATACACCCTCTCACCTTCTTAAAAAATACGGTAAAAATTATTCTGAGAAACCTGACTGTACGAGCTTCACAAGGCTTTCAACAGCAGCTTCCTCGTCTGAGCCGTCTGCCATAACTTTGATAGTTGTGCCGCCAACGATACCAAGTGAAAGAACACCGAGAAGACTCTTTGCATTTACTCTTCTCTCTTCCTTCTCTACCCAGATGGATGACTTAAATTCATTAGCCTTCTGGATGAAGAATGTTGCGGGGCGAGCGTGCAGACCAACCTGGTTCTGAACCATAACTTCCTTTACGTACATAACTGAATCCTCCTCAAAAAGTATACCCAAAAATTAGAATTCCCACACGGCATATATTCATGCCTTGTTTATAAAGTAATTATAACACAATTTTGACTGTGGTCAATACTTTTGATTCCTTTATTGAAAAGTTTTGAGCTTTAAACGATTTCAAAAGGTAAAAATCAGTTTTGTTTTGTGCAATATGACAAAAAAATTACATTTTATTGCCATGTCAATACGATCCAAACGCCTCAATTTTTTGAAAATGTATAAATATTAGTTGAATTTGTATATTTATTCAGTATTCCTTTATTGATATTGGCATTTTTTGGAGAATTTTTCTGAAAATTTTGTAGACTTATACTTTTAAACCCTGTAATAAATGTTGATATTTATCAGTATTAACAATTTGCTATATTATTCTATAATGTAAAAAATGAATATCGGCGTGATATTTGTTCGTTTTTCGTACATCTTTCAACTAAATAATGACGGTTTTTTCATTGATTGTTCCAATCAAGTTTAAAAATACTGTTTAATTTGTACAGTAACTATTAATTTGCGAAAATATTCACAGTTTGTTAATATTTGGCCATTTTTAGCACAATAATAACATTTTTGGTTTATTATGTCATGTTGTGTCATCAAGATTTTTTTCTGCATTTCGCATCAATGTTGACAAAAACTTTCTGTCTTTTTCAGTGAGTTCGGCAGACTCCAGAAGATCGGGACGTTTGAAAAATGTCTCCTCCAGAGATTGTGCTCTCCTCCATGCAGTAATATTGGCATGATGACCGCTTAAAAGAACTTCGGGAACTTCTCTGTTTCTCCATACAGAAGGTTTTGTATACTGAGGATATTCAAGCAGACCACCATAGTGGCTTTCCTCCGAAAAACATACATCATCGGAAAGAACCCCGGGAATAAGCCTTGAAACAGCATCCGCAAGTACCAAAGCCGGAAGCTCTCCACCTGTCAGAACATAATCACCTATAGAGATTTCTTCATCGATATATTCATCAATAAGTCTCTGATCCACACCCTCATAATGACCGCAAAGAATAGCTATATTTTTACATTCTGACAATTCGATAAGCTTTTTCTGAGTAAGAGTTTTCCCCTTTGGAGACATATATATAAAATACGGACGTGTATCCGTACTTTTACATATATCCTCAAAACATAAAGCAATAGGCTCTGCTTTCATAAGCATACCCATTCCTCCGCCGTATGTGCTGTCGTCAACTCTCTTATGCTTATCAAATGCATAATCCCTTATCTGATGACAATTTATCTCAATTATTCCTTTTTCCCTTGCTCTGCCTATAATGCTTTCACACATTACAGACTCGCACATTTCAGGAAAAAGAGTAAGTATATCAATCCTCATCCTCAAACAACCCGCCTATAGTTTTTGTATTAATATATATTTTCCCTTCATCAAGGTCTATGTTTGTCACTACCTCCGGTATTTTGGGGATAAGATAATTTTTTCCCTCGTTTGTTATCTGATAAACGTCATTTGCACCCGTTTTAAAAACCTCGGTAACAGTTCCGTATAGCTCTGTGCTGTCTGCATCAACAGCCTCAAGACCTATTATATCCTGAATAAAATAAACCCCTTCGGGAAGTTTAACATCATCCCTGTCTATATATAAAACAGTACCCCTGAGTTCTCCAGCGGCTTCTGGAGTATCTGTTCCTGCAAGCTTAGCTATTACAACATTCTTGTGCGGTCTTGCACGTTTAACCTTTATTTCATTTCCGTTTTTATCAAAAAGTCTTTTGAAATTGCTGAGAAATTCGGGACTGTCACACCAAGCATCTATACGTACTTCACCCTGCAAACCATGTACCCCTACTATCTTACCCGCTTCAAGATATTTCTTTTTCATTTTTTCAACACCTTTATTATAAATTTAAAAAAGGAGAATCGCTGACCGATCCTCCTTTTTGTACGGGGCAGTCCCGTCATCGATTTACATTCTGTTTTTACTCGATTTCTACTTGAATTTTTTCATCGTTTCTTGCTGCTGCGGCTCTCATAACAGTACGAATAGCCTTTGCAATTCTTCCCTGTCTGCCGATAACTCTGCCCATATCATCCTCAGCAACATGAAGATGATATACAACAACACCGTCATCATTTTTTTCGTCCATCGCAACAGTAATTTCTTCGGGCTTTTCTACAAGACCCGAAACAATGGAAATAAGCAATTCTTTCATGGGTTTCCTCCGCAGGTAATTTTATTACTCGATGATACCATTTTTCTTAAAAAGAACTTTTACAGTATCTGTGGGCTGTGCACCGTTAGCGATCCACTGTTTAGCTTTATCAGCATCAACCTTGAATTCAGCAGGATCAACCATAGGATTATATGTTCCTATTTCCTCAATGAATCTGCCGTCACGAGGATATCTTGAATCTGCAACCACTACACGATAGAAGGGTGTTTTCTTTGCACCCATACGACGAAGTCTGATCTTTACTGCCATTTTTCTTTACCTCCAAATTTTTAACGGTTTTACCGCTTATATATATTTTCACCAACTTATGTTGGGGAAAAACAAATTGAATACATGCCTTATTTCTTAGGCATTTTTCCCATACCCGGCATTCCTCCGAAGGGCATTCCGCCAAGTCCGGGAAGTCTTTTTCTCTTTCCATCCTTGCCTCTTGCGTTCATGGACTTCATAAACTTACGCATCTGCTCAAACTGTTTCATAAGACGGTTTACGTCCTCAACTTTGACACCGCTTCCTGCTGCGATACGTTTTTTTCTGGAAGGATTTATAATAGAAGGATCCTCCCTCTCTTTTTTCGTCATTGATGAGATCATTGCAGCTATTCTGTCAAGAGCCTTGTCATCAAAGTCCATATCTTTTATCTGATCATTTACTCCCGGGAGCTTTGAAAGGATATTCTTTACGCTGCCCATACGTTTTATCTGAGCAAGCTGTTCATAAAGGTCATTCATGTCAAATTTATTCTGCTGGAATTTCTTTGCCATTTCCTGAGCCTTTTCCTGATCAAGACGATTTTCTGCATCCTCGATAAGAGTAAGCACATCGCCCATTCCGAGAATTCTCGATGCCATTCTGTCAGGATGGAATACTTCAAGGTCATCAAGTTTTTCACCGATACCTGCAAATTTTATCGGTTTTCCTGTTACAGCTTTTACCGAAAGTGCAGCACCGCCTCTGGTATCACCATCAAGCTTTGTGAGGATAACACCTGAAATATCAAGAAGTTCGTCGAATGATTTCGCAACATTTACTGCATCCTGACCTGTCATTGAATCGACAACAAGAAGTATTTCTGCCGGATTTACCTGAGCTTTGATTTCCTTAAGTTCATCCATCAGTTTTTCATCTATATGCAGACGACCTGCTGTATCGAGGATAACTATATCGTGACCATAATCCTTCGCATAGGAAATTGATTTTTTAGCAATCTCCACAGGATCTCCCTGACCCATTTCAAAAACTGCTGCACCTGCCTGATTGCCCACGACCTTCAGCTGTTCGATAGCTGCCGGACGGTATACGTCACATCCTACAAGGAGTGGTCTGTGTCCCTGTTTTTTAAACATTTTTGCGAGCTTTGCACTGTGTGTAGTTTTACCTGAACCCTGAAGACCGCACATCATAATTATTGTAGGAGGTTTTGAAGCATAGCTTATTTTTGTTTCCTCCGAACCCATAAGAGAAGTAAGTTCTTCATTAACTATTTTTATAACCATCTGACCGGGTGTCAGGCTTTTCATAACATCCGCTCCGACAGCCCTCTCTGTAACCTTTGCCGTAAAGTTTTTTGCAACTTTATAGTTTACATCTGCTTCAAGAAGTGCCATGCGTACTTCTTTCATTGCAGCTTTTACATCCTCTTCGGTAAGTTTGCCCTTACTGCGTAATTTTTTAAATGCAGCACTGAGCTTTTCCGAAAGTCCTTCAAATGCCAATCTTCCTCACTCCTTATTCATTAAGCTTATCGAGTTCATCCAACTCTTTAAGTATTACCTTTATACTTTCATTTATTTCTTTTGAGCGATATATCTTTATATTTTTCTGGTCGATAATATCTATCTGAGTTCTTATGGAACTGAGTTTCTGCTGTATTTTTGAAAATTTTTCGGCAAGACCGAGTTTTTCTTCCATTTCAAAAAGTATAGCTTCAGCACGCTTTATATTGTCCCTGACACCCTGACGGGAAATACCGAAATCCTCTCCTATTTCTCCCAAAGACAGATCATCATTGTAATAAAGTTCCAAAGCTTCCCGCTGTTTTTCGGTAAGAAGGTCTCCGTAAAAATCCAGCAAAAGCGTCACACGCATATCCTTTGCCATTTTCAAAACCCCCGTAATCAAACATACTCGTTTCACTTTGTGTAAAGCCTAACCCTTTACACTCCTTGCACATTATACTACATATATTCCGTTTTGTCAACAGAAAAAAACAACATTAACATATCAACTAAAAACATCTAAAATCAAATCAGAAATAACAATATATAACTTGGTAAGCGTTTCCATTTTCAACAGCTCTACTATTCTATAAAATATTTATATTTTTTCAAAAAAATATAGTGACTTTTTACTATTTTTATGATATAATAGGTAAAAATGCGAAAATGTTTTCATTTTTGCACCACAAATGTGAGAAAATACTCACTGCCGGTTTATCCGGCACAAAAGGCAAAATTCATAAGGCATATTCAGGTGATAGAATGATAGAACAAGTCATAAATATAGACCGTATGGAACAGGCAGTCGCACTTTTCGGTACGTTTGACGAGAATATACGTCTGATACAAAATGAATATATGGTATCGGTAGTATGCCGTGATTCTGAACTGAAAATAAGCGGTGAAGCAGAAAATGTTTCAAAAGCCGCAAAGGTGATAGACAGTCTGCTCGGTCTTATAAACAGAGGGGAAGCTCTCAGTGACCAGAATGTACGCTATTGTATGTCACTTGTAAACGAGGGAAATGAAGAACGGCTTGATCGTGTTGTGGGAGACTGCATATGCATAACTTCCCGTGGGAAACCTGTCAAACCCAAAACTCTCGGTCAGAAAAAATACTGTACCGCAATCAGTAAAAATACCATAACACTCGGAATAGGCCCCGCCGGCACAGGAAAAACCTATCTTGCTGTTGCAATGGCAGTAACAGCTTTTCGTGCAAGAGAGATAAACCGCATAATCCTTACCCGTCCTGCCGTAGAAGCAGGTGAAAAACTCGGATTTTTGCCCGGAGATCTTCAAAGCAAGGTTGACCCCTATCTTAGACCCCTTTATGATGCACTCTTCGATATGCTTGGTGCTGAAACATATCAGAAATATGTTGAGCGAGGAAATATCGAAGTCGCACCTCTTGCCTATATGAGAGGCCGTACACTTGATGACAGCTTCATAATACTTGATGAAGCACAGAATACTACCCCTGAGCAAATGAAAATGTTTCTTACCAGACTTGGATTCAATTCAAAAATGGTAATAACAGGAGACATTACTCAGATCGATTTGCCGGGCGGTATACGCTCCGGACTGAAGGATGCAATGAGGATACTTAAAAATATAGACGGGATTGAAAGCATCACATTCAATCCCTCAGATGTTGTCAGAAACCGTCTTGTACAGGATATAATAAAGGCTTATGACAATGCTGCATCCAAAAAATAATATATTATATTTTTATTTATATTGAAAGGTGAGGTTTAAAATGGATAAGATCAAAGTTATCATTACAAACAAACAGAAGGATATAAAAGTACCTACAGGTCTGCGTATGCTGATACGCCGCTGCTGTAATGCCGTTTTGCAGATGGAAGAATTCCCCGGCTCTGTTGAAGTAAGCGTTACACTTGTAAATAATCAGCAGATCCGTGAGCTTAACGCAAACTACAGAAAAATAGACTCAGAAACAGATGTACTTTCTTTCCCTATGGGTGAAAACGGAAAGTATGACACTAACCCCACTACAGGCTCAAAAATACTCGGTGATATAGTTATATCTATGGAAAAAGCTGTAGAACAGGCAGAACGCTTCGGTCACAGTCTTCAGAGAGAAGTAGGCTATCTTACAGCACATTCAATGCTCCATCTTCTCGGCTATGACCATGAGGATAACGGACTTCAGCGTCTCAGAATGAGAGAAAAGGAAGAAAAGGTCATGACACTCCTCGGTCTGCCAAGTTCATCAAGCTATGTTATTACGGATGAGGATGAATAAATGAGAAAATTTCTCAAAGGATTCAAATATGCCTGGTCGGGCATCATACACTGCGTAAAAAACGAGCGAAATATGAGAATTCATATGGTGGCGGCACTGTATGTTCTGATTTTTGCACGTTTTTTTGCGTTTTCAAGAGCTGATTACGGTGTACTTCTGCTTACCATCGGAGGAGTATGGTCGGCAGAAACAGTCAATACATCCGTAGAACTTCTCTGCAATAAAGTTTCAAAAAAGAAAGACCCGTTCATAAGAGCCGCCAAAGATACTGCCGCAGGTGCTGTACTTATATTTGCAGTGTTTGCTGTGATGCTTGCACTTTTTTTATTCGGGGATATTGACGGATGGATAAAATTGTATTATTTTTATATAACACACCCTGTAAATCTTGCAGCACTTATCCTGCTTGCACCTGTGTCACTTATATTCATAACAAAAGGGCCTTCAAAGATCGCAGGGTTCATTAAGCGTACCATAGGAAAAATAACAGGAAAGAATTAATATACCGGAGGAAAAAAGGAATGGAACAGAAAACTGCATTTATAGCAATAGTAGGCAGACCGAATGTCGGCAAATCATCACTTCTCAATTATATGCTCGGTCAGAAAATAGCCATAGTATCATCAAAACCACAGACTACCAGAACAAGAATAATGGGTGTACTAACAGAAAATGATACTCAGCTTGTATTCATAGATACACCGGGACTTCATAAACCGAGAAATGACCTTGATAAGTTCATGTTAAGGTCTGTAAATGAATCTGTTGCGGGGGTTGATGCCTGCCTTCTGGTAGTCGAGGCTAACAGAGGCATAACAGAAGCCGAACGTATGTTTGCTGAAAAATTCAAATCACTTGATATTCCTGCAGTGCTTGCCATAAACAAGACTGATACAATAAAAGATAAAACTTTGCTTGCATCTCAGATAGCAGAATTCTCGGAATTATATTCATTCAGTGCCGTAGTACCCTGTTCGGCAGAAACAGGGGATGGGATAGACGGACTTAAAAAAGAACTCAGGGCTTTAAGTTCAGAGGGTGGATTCATGTTCGATGAAGATACCCTGACAGATCAGCCCGAAAGAGTCATTGCCGCAGAAATAATAAGGGAAAAACTTCTCCGTCTTCTTGAAAAGGAGATACCCCACGGTTCAGCTGTATTTGTGGAAAGAATGAAGGAAAGAGAAAATTCAGACATAATTGATATGGATGCGACCATATACTGTGAAAAGAGCAGTCATAAGGGGATAATCATAGGTAAGGGCGGCTCAATGCTAAAAAAGATAGGCAGCTTTGCCCGTCAGGATATGGAAAAATTTTTCGGCTGTAAAATAAATCTTCAATTATGGGTAAAGGTCAAAGAGGACTGGAGAAACCGTGAATCTATTCTCCGCAGTCTTGGTTATGACAATAGTGATTTTGACTAAGTACGTCAATAATTTTGCCTCTTTCAGTATATAATATATACATAAAAATATATTTATGGGGAGGCATAGTTATGGACGAGGATATGGCATGGAATCGCTTTCTTTCTACGGGGAAAATCGAGGACTACCTTATCTACAAGGACGCAAAAGCACAGGCAGCTCAGAATTTGTCTGAAAAAACAACGGAGGAAAAATATGAACCAGGTAACGGATGGTCTGATACTAAAGGAGCAGCCAATTAAAGAAAAAGACAAGTTAGTAACAGTCTTTACACGTTCAAAGGGAATTATAAGATGCTTTGTACGGAATGCAAAAAGTATAAAAAATTCTTTGTCGCATACAACCCAGACGCTGAATTATTCCCGTCTTTCGATATACGAAGGACGGGGCAGCTACATAATAGATGAAGCGGAAAGTATTGCCATGTTTTATGATCTTAGAATGGATCTCGAAAAACTTTCTCTGGCTAATTATCTGTGTGAAATATGTGCCCGTATGATGCCTGAGGAACAGCCCTCAGAGGAAATTCTCAGTCTTATACTGAATACTTTGTATGTTCTTAACGAAACAGACAAAAATCCACTTCTGGTAAAATCGGTATTTGAACTTCGTTTCATGGCACTTTCAGGATTCATGCCCGATATAATATGCTGTGATAATTGTAAGGAATATGAAACCGATCCGATGTTTTTTTTACCTCTCGAGGCAAAAATCCTTTGCAGTAAATGCCATGAGCAAGAAGATGCCTGTATGCTGTCATTGTCTGCTGTCAAGGCACTGAGAACAGCTCTCCTCTCAGACCCAAAAAGAATATTTGCATTTGAACTTTCAGGAAACTCACTGCTTCAGTTAGCAGATTGTGCAGAAAAGTATCTGCTGATACATTCGGAGCATGAGCTTCCGTCATTATTATTATATAAAGATATAAGGGATATGAATAAATATGAATAAACATTTCAAAGCACTTGAATTTGATAAAATACTTCTTAAACTTGCAGAATATACCACCTTTTCTGATGCAAGGGAGCTTGCTCTTGCCACAGAACCCGCAGAGGGACTTTTTGAAGCCCGTGAACTTCTGAACGAAACATCAGATGCACATTCACTTTCGGGACGCTTCGGATCTCCTGCCTTTGGAAATCTTCATAATATGAACAGCTCTCTCAGAAGAGCCGAGGCCGGTGCAACTCTTACAACAACAGAACTGCTCAGAATAGCCGCACTTCTTCGCAGCATACAATCCGTATGTGACTGGAGAAGCAGAAGTGCGGGAGTAGAAACCGTACTTGATATGCGTTTTAATGCTTTGTCACCGCAGAAATACCTTGAAAATAAAATTTCCTCAGCAATACTTTCAGAAGAAGAAATAGCAGACCATGCATCAACAGAGCTTTTCAATATAAGACGCAAAATAAGTGCAGCAGAAAATAAAATAAGAGAACGTCTTGATAAAGCTATACATTCCGCATCAATGCAAAAATATTTGCAGGAAAGCATTATAACCACCAGAGGCGGACGATTTGTAATACCTGTAAAAGCAGAATTCCGCTCGAATATACCCGGTCTTGTGCATGATACATCATCCAGCGGTTCAACTGTATTTATAGAGCCTATGAGTGTTGTAGAAGCTAATAACGAAATACGTGTACTTCGTTCAAAGGAACAAGCGGAGATCGAAAGAATACTTGCAGAGCTTTCAGCAGAAGCCGGAGCATATGCTGACCCTGTCTGTGACAGTTTTCGTATACTTACAGAGCTTAATGTAATATTTGCAAGATCTCAGCTTGCATATTCCATGAAAGCATCTATACCAAAGCTTAATGCTGAAGGAAAAATACTTCTTCATAAAGCCCGTCACCCTCTTATTGATCCTCAGAAGGTCGTGCCTACGGATATAGAACTTGGAATAAATTTTGATACACTTGTAATTACAGGCCCTAATACAGGCGGTAAAACAGTTTCTCTTAAAACCGTGGGACTTCTTACACTTATGGCAATGTGCGGTTTTATGGTACCTGCAGGAGATAACAGCGAGCTTTCTGTTTTTGACCGTATCCTTGTAGATATAGGTGATGAACAGAGTATCGAACAGTCTCTTTCTACGTTTTCAGCACATATGACAAATATCATTTCCATACTTAAAGAGGCGAATGACAAAAGCCTTGTACTGATAGATGAATTAGGCTCAGGTACAGACCCCATCGAAGGTGCGGCACTTGCAACAGCCATACTTGAACAGCTAAGAACACAAGGTGCAAAAATAGCCGCCACTACCCATTATGCCGAGCTTAAAAGCTTTGCACTTGAAACGACAGGAGTAGAAAACGGCTGCTGTGAATTTGATGTTGCAACGCTGCGACCTACTTACCGTCTGCTTATCGGTATGCCGGGGCGTTCAAATGCATTTGCAATATCCGGACGTTTAGGCATAAGCAAAGAGGTAGTAGAAAGAGCAAAAGAGCTTGTATCGGCTGAAAGCTCAAAATTTGAAAGCGTTGTACAGAAGCTTGAAACAAGCCGTGGAGAACTTGAGGAAAAGCTGAAAGAAGCTGATGAAATAAAGGCTCAGGCAAGGATCGAGCTTGAAAATGCAAAAGCATCTGCCGAAAAAGCCGAAAAAGAAAAGGCTGCCGAAATAGCAGCAGCAAGGACTCAGGCAGAAAAAATAATAACAAAAGCAAGAACTCAGGTATATACTCTCCTTGACGAATTAGAAGCAATAAAGAAAAAGCAGGATATTACGGCAGAAGAAAAGGCAAAACTCAGATCTGATATAAAGAATATGGAAAATGCCGCTGATCCTGTTGAAAATCGTTCAAATGAAGAATATGTACTCCCCCGCCCCCTTGTAAAAGGAGACAGGGTACTTATATTTGACATAAATAAGGAAGGAACTGTTTTAGAAGTAGGAAAGGATAATATACTTGTACAATCAGGTATCATAAAAACAAGGGTAGATACAGGTAATCTCAGACTGCTTAAACAGGAAAAAGTAAAAACTCCTCAAAGAAGTGCTACTCGTACCATAAGGAGAGATACCCGAAGCAGTGCTGTTACAGAGGTGGATGTGCGTGGAGAATATGTACAGGATGCAATAATAGATGTTGACAACGCTATTGATGCAGCTGTAATGCAGGGACTTCACCAGATAACCATAATCCATGGAAAAGGAACAGGAACTCTCCGTCGTGAAATACAGAAACACCTCAGAAGTCACCCGTCAATACGCACTTTTCGTCTGGGAGTATACGGCGAAGGTGAAGCAGGGGTAACTATAGCAGAATTAAAATAATTGACTTTCAGCGTATATATGCAAAATTGGAGTGAGCTTATTGACAAAGAAAAAAGTTCTGATAACTGTCATTTTATTGCTGATACTTGCTGTTATTGCAGCAGGTATATATATCGGAATATGCATATCCCTTGCTTTAAAGGATAATTATTCGGATAAATATACTCTTAAAGAAACTGATGATACTTTTCTGGAAACCGTTCTGAAAGGTGCTGTATCGGGAGATGAATATGATATAAGCGATACTCAGATAAATACCTATATCAATAAAAAATATTGCGGTATCAGTGATGACAGCGGAGCAGAGCATATAATGATTTATTTTCATAAGGACAGACCCACAGAAATATATGCTCAAATACTTTACAAAGGTACTGAACTTGCAATAAAAGCGGATGCCGAAATAAGTATTGAAAGAGATACCAGCACAGTTACAGTAACTCTTGTAAATGCATATATAGGAGAACTGAAAATATCCGATCACTTTCTTTCACGAATCCTTCACCGGATATATGACAATTCGGAATTTGTAAAAGTTGACAGAACTTCACTTTCTGCAGTTGCGGCATATGAATTTGAAATTAAAAATTTTGAGGTACACGCATATCTGAAAATATTTACTCCTGTTGAAGGAGCAATACATTGCCGCTCAAACAGTCTGAAGGGTGAAGCACTGCGTATTGCTGCAGAATATATCATGTCGGACGAGGGCAGAGAAAAAATATCCGATATATATAATTATTTCAAAGATAAAGTCGGTTCATGGTTTTCGGATGATGAATAAAAAATACGGCTGTTGCACAAGTTGCAGCAGCCGCTTTGTTATTATTTTTCTTTTTTATTTTTGTCCTTTATCCAAAAGTAAAGCACTACCGAACGTATCCCCACATAAGTAGCCCCTGCTCCCATAACAAGACTGAGTATTCCCATAACAGGCCGGTGTTCGAGTATCGTAAGTATTATCCCTATGGAGATAAGCGGTATCCCGGCACTCAGAGGAATAAATATTGATGTTGATTTATATTTAAGCTTTCCTTCGGTTGTTCTTTCTTCATCATCGGCAATTTCCTCGGGAGTTCTGACAGTACGCTTACGCATAGTAACAAGAGTATATATACTTATCAGTATAAACGGCAGAGAGAAAAGTATTAATATCCAGCCGCCGTATGTTATTGTTTTGGTGCTTATTTCATCGGGAGCATTTTTGTTGTACAAAATAGTTACCTGATCCCCGATACGCCAGGACATTTCAAATTGTCCCAAAGGTATATCGTTATATTTTTCTCCGTTCACAGTATAACTGACAAGCGTTTCCGTATTATTGGTCGTTTCAGTTGTTTCAGTTTTTTCAGCAAATCCCGATATAACCGCAGTGCATTGTCCCATATGCTGAGGAGGCATATTTGACACTACTGTATAACTGCCGAAAACCAGAAAAATCATGCCGACAAGCAAAAGTAAAAATCTTCCTAATTTTCCGAGATTAGAAACCGGTTCCATCCGATCACTCACCCTTCTGCGTTATTTGTAAATGTAACATCCGTTAAAATAGTTTTTGAAACGTTATTGTAATAAGTATTGAAATAAAATCCTTTATCCGTATTATCAGCAAGAAAATCATTTGTCCATTCTTCTATATGCTCAAAAGCATAATCATAATCAGCTTTTGTTTCAAAACGTACCGAAAGAGCCTTTATACCTTCATTGGTCGAATGATTTCTGAGTATATCGTGAAAATGCTGCTCATCACACAGATCACTAAGAATAAGCTGATTATTCATCACATGATAATTAAGTCTTTTGGATGAACATACAGGTATACCGAGAGAGGTATACACTTCTCTTATATCACGATTATCTGAGATCATATCATCAGAAGCATTAAAAAATCCGTAATGCGGAAGATTTGACTTTTCAGGTGTAAGCTGTACATTATCAACTGTTATATCCACATGATACCATTCATCTTCTATTTTTACGATATTCCATGAATGTTCCGCATAAAGAGAACCTGCATTCCAACGTGGATAGCCCGATACACACAAACACTCTATACCAAGCTTACGCATACACCACATAAAACCCTTGCTTATAGCCTCACATCTGCCGAGACCGTCAATAAGAGAGCCGTAAACAGAACCGGACAGTGCTTCGCTTTCGTTATAAATACAATTGTAGAAAATATTATCATATACATATTTTTCTTTTTCAAGTTCGTTTTTTCCTGAAAGTATATTATTCAATCCGTCAAAATATTCATCAAGTTTTTTTCTTGAACTTTTGTAATCCTGTTCGGGAATAGAATATATAAATCCCACACCACGATATAAAGAAGGATCTCTTTCGTCATAATACGGATAATAATCGCCGCTGAGATGTATAAGTTCAGGACAGTCATAATTGAGCAGATACATAAGCGTACTTATTTCTTCCTCTGTAAGAGGACGCTCAAAATCAACACCCTTTTGATATGAAGCCGCCGCCTGATATAAATTACAGAAATAATACTGCATTTCACGGCTCAGACGCTTAACAAAATATTTATCCTCAAAATCCTCTACAACGGAAGTATCAGGAGCCGGAACTTCAAATTCCGACGTTTGCGGATAAGGGATATAACTGCTTTCATACACTGATGACGACTGCAAAACAGATTGTTCAGAACTTTCTGCCGGCAAAGAGCTTTCTATATCAGGCAAAGATGTATTTTCGGATTTTTCCGCTACAGAACTTTCGGCAGATACCACCGATTCCATTATTTCCGATACCTCAGAAGAAACAGTTTCAGAAGAAGTCATCTGGCTGTATTCTTTTTCAGCAGTATTATTACAGCCGCAAAAAGTAAATTGCAGAGTAAGGATAAGAGCAGCTGCAAGAATTCTTTTTTTC
>Ga0326511_10000634_pt1 | contig 30870 bp, 33 predicted proteins | sample 0_2496_0518_D_FD_203701 | JGI IMG/M metagenome (GOLD analysis project Ga0326511, IMG submission 203701) | Bovine rumen microbial communities from UC Davis, California, United States - 0_2496_0518 | ecosystem: Host-associated > Mammals > Digestive system > Stomach > Rumen | place: USA...
CCTCTTCGCCGTCTTCACACTCACAAATAAATTTAGGCTTACTTCTATCTTCATATGTTCGTGGATAATATGTAATTAAATCTTTTAATGTAAATATTCCTAATTTATTTAATAGTAAAACTCTTGCTGGTCCTACACCTTTTATATATTTTACATCTTTATTTAAATCAATCATTTTTCTTACCTTTATTATATTTTATATAATTTAAAATCTAATCCATCTGCACTTACTAATCTAAAATCTATTCCATAATGTTCACCTTCTACTGCATCTCTTATAGAATTGCTATGTAAATGACCATAATAACATTTTTTGATATTATATTTTTTCATAATTTTTACAAAATCACTTAATTCATTATTTATTAAATTAGATTTAATAATTGGTGGGTAATGCATAAATACTATAATTTCTTTATCTTCCCCAAATTTATTTATACCATCTTTTATTGATAATTCTAATCTCAAAACTTCTCTTTTTATTATTTTATCATCATCTGGTGTCCCTTCATTTTTACTCCAACCCCTGGTTCCAACTATAATCTTATCTTCAAATTCATAAGAATTATTGTGAATAAAATCTATATTTTTAAAATTATTTTCTTCTAAAAAATTTCTCATGCTTTTAATGGTTGTCCACCAATAATCGTGATTTCCTTTTATTAAAAGTTTCTTTCCGGGTAATTCATTTAAGTATTTAAAATCCTCATCTGTGTCTTTTAAATACATAGCCCATGAAAAATCCCCTGGTAATACTACTAAATCATTCTCTTTAACTTTTTCTTTCCAATCTTTTTTTATCTTTTCTTCATGTTCTGACCAATTTTCACCAAATATACTCATTGGCTTATTTTCTTTAAAAGATAAATGTAAATCTCCTATTGTGTATATTGACATCAACTCACCTCTTTACAACTTTAAATTTGGCACTGCATTTAAGTTTAAATCATCTCTTTTACCTGATACAAAATTATAATATCCTGCTGATGCTATCATTGCTGCATTGTCTGTACATAACTTTAAATCTGGCATATAAACTTTTATTCCTTCTTGTTCTAATTTCAAAAACTCATTTCTAATATATGAATTTGCAGATACTCCACCTGCTAATGTTATTTTCTTTATTCCAGTTTTTTCAATTGCTTTTTTTACATTTTCCATTAATGTTTCTGTTACATTTTTTTCAAAGCTTGCACATAAATCAGCTTTATTTATATCTGGATTTTTATGATGTAAATTTATAACCGCTGTTTTTATTCCACTAAAACTAAAATCTAAAGTATCTTCATCAAAATGAGTTTTTGGAAGTTCTATATTTGCTTGTCCTTCCTTTGCTAATTTATCTACTTTTGGTCCTCCAGGATATCCAAGCCCTACTACTCTTGCTACTTTATCAAATGCCTCTCCAATTGCATCATCACGTGTTTTTCCTAGTACTTCGAATTCTGTATAATTTTTAACATGTACTATTTGTGTATTTCCTCCTGACATCATAACACATATAAAAGGAGGCTCTAACTCTTTGTATGTAATATAATTTGCTGCAATATGTCCTTGAATATGGTTTACACCCACTAATGGTTTGTTAGTTGCAAAACTTAAAGCTTTTGCATAGGAAAGTCCTACAAGTAAAGCACCAACTAATCCCGGCCCATATGTTGGAGTTATTGCATCAATTTGTTCGAACGAAATATTTGCTTCTTCTAATGCTTTTTTTGTTACTCTAGAAATTGCCTCTATATGGTTTCTTGATGCTATTTCAGGAACAACACCACCATATTTTTCATGAATAGGTATTTGTGTATCTATTACATTTGATAAAATCTCTCTTCCATTTTTTACAATTGCAACTGATGTTTCATCACAGCTTGATTCAATTCCCATTGTTAATATATCTTTTTCCATTGTCATCTTAGTTAGTTTTATTTCTAACTTACTCCTTTCTGTCTATTAAATATTCAAAACAGGTTTTAAAACAATCACAAAAGCAAATGTCCAAAACCTGTTATTTTTATTTTTATCTAATAATTAAAGAACCAAAATTCATTATTCCAGTAGTTATAAGATTAATAACTGGTGAAATTATAATACCAGTAATCCCTGTTATCCATAATACTACAAATAATATTGAAAATAATTGTTCATTATTAATAAACCATGTCTTAACATTAGTTGGTAAAAACGGCATAATTATTTTTGAACCGTCTAATGGTGGTAATGGTATTAAGTTAAAAACACCCAAACCAATATTAATTGATATTGTAGATGAAATTAGTAATAATATAACTTTTCCAACTGTTGAAGTTAAAAATGTTATCCCTGCATATTTGTATATTGCATAATAAATTAATGTAAATATTATTGCAAGAATAAAATTCATAATTGGTCCTGCTGCCGAAACTAATGCATCTGCTTTTTCCATGGACATTTTTCTTGTATAATTTCTAGGATTAACTTGTACTGGTTTTCCCCATCCAAATCCTGCAAATAATAACATTAGTGATCCTATTGGATCTAAATGAGCAAATGGATTTAATGTAAGTCTTCCTTCATTTTTTGCAGTATTATCTCCTAATTTATATGCAACAAATCCATGAGCAAATTCATGAAATGTTATTGCAATTAATACTCCTGGAATACTTACTAACAATCCTAATAATGCATTAGGGTTAGTTATATATTGAGCTACTGTTGTTAGTACCATAATTGCTATTACAACATATATTATTCTTTTATCAAATGAAAAATTAAACATATCTTCTCTCTATACTCCTATAATAAATTTAAAACTAACTATACTTTAGTAAATTTGTCTTTAACTAATTTCTTATACGCTACTGTTAAGATTTTATTGTATTTTTCCTCAATAACTTTTTTATAAAATTCTTTTCTAATTTTACTAATTACATCAATACTTTCTATTAAGTCAAAGATTTTATTTAAGTCTATTTTATTGTACATTCTCATCAATGCTGAATTACAATCTTTATTTTCTAAACTTGTAATAAACTCATAATATTTTATTCTTGCTCCATTATCTCTTATAGCTGATGAAGTATTTTTTATACAATCCAATATTTTAGTACTATTATTTAAACATTGTTCCATATCTTCATCTGTGTAGGTTGAAAATAGACAAGAACCACAATCATAAATTGGTGAAAATGTTAATTTTTCTTCTTTTATATTTTTCAAAAATCCCCAATTACCATTGTGTCTATCCGTATTTGCTATTAAACAATCTATAATAAACATATCCCAAAATTTTTCTTTTAATTCATCTAAGTCTATATTATATACTCCTGATTCAACTATATGAAAAATATCTTTCAACTCTCGTTTAAATGGATTTGGCTCTATACTAGCATTTTCAAATTTTTCAAATTCTACTAATTTCACTTCGCTATTTGTAAAATCTTCACACCCACATACATATCTATTTTTTCCATCTTTATCATAAATTCCTAATACCACTTTTTGTGTTTCAAATCCGCATATTTCAAATACTTTTGTGCCCAAATATTCAGAGTATACATTATTTATATACGATATTTCTAACTTTGATGACCTATTTGGATCAGGAAATTTTACTAAATATTTTTTATCATTTAATATCATTGTCTTTTTCTTTTCACTACCTGTATATTCTGGTGCAATCTCTAAAGCTTCTGAAAAATTTAATAATTCCATATATTTTCCTCCTTCCATTTATTTTTTTAACTCATTGTTTATAAACTCCTTTGCTTCTTCTAAATTGTCAGTTTCTATAAAAATATTTCCTTTTTCATCTTCTACTGAAAATCTTGTATATTCTCCTCTAATATATTTATATATCAGGTAACCTTCATAATTTTCTTTTAATTCATCATATCTTCTTCTCATCGGTCCTTTACTCATTAAATCTTGTTCTTCATATTCTTTAAAATCAAATTTCATAATTTCACCTATAATTACATATATATTCTAGTTTAAAGGTTTCATAGTTGGGAAGAATATTACATCTCTTATTGATGCAGAATTTGTAAGAAGCATTACTAATCTATCTAATCCGATTCCCATTCCACCTGTTGGAGGTAAACCTATTTCTAACGCAGTTACAAAGTCTTCATCCATTCCTCCAGCTTCTTCATCACCTTTTTCTTTTGCTTCTACTTGTTTTAAGAATCTTTGATATTGATCTATTGGATCATTTAATTCTGAATATGCATTTCCATATTCTCTTCCACCAATAAATAATTCAAATCTTTCTACTAATTCTGGCTGGTCTTTTTTTCTCTTTGTTAATGGTGATATTTCAACTGGATAGTCCATAATAAATGTTGGTTGAATTAGAGTTTCTTCTACAAAAGTTTCAAAGAATTCATTTATTATATGACCTCTTGTATTTTTAATTTCTTCATATTCAACACCTTTTTCTTTAGCTATAGCTTGTGCTTCTTCATCTGTTTTAATTGTATTGAAATCAACTCCACATGCTTCTCTAATAGCGTCTATCATTGTTATTCTTTTCCATCCTGGAGTTAAATCTATTTCTAAATCACCATATGTTATTTTTGTTGTTCCTAATACTTTATTAGCTACTGTAGAAATAAGTTCTTCTGCCATATTCATCATATCATGATAATCTTCATAGGCAGAATAAAATTCCATATTAGTAAATTCAGGATTATGTTTTATATCCATACCTTCATTTCTAAAGTTTTTACCTATTTCAAATACTTTATCAATTCCACCTACTATTAATCTTTTTAAGTTTAATTCAGGTGCAATTCTTAAATACATCTCAAGATTTAATGTGTTATGATGAGTTATAAATGGTCTTGCAGCATCACCTGTTGCAACTGTAGTAAGCATTGGTGTTTCTACTTCCATATAACCTTTTTCATCCATAAAGTTTCTTATTTCTTTCATTATTTTACTTCTTAAAATGAATGTATTTTTTACTTCTGGATTTACTATTAAATCTGTATATCTTTGACGATATCTCAAATCAGGATCTTTTAGGCCATGGAATTTTTCTGGTAATGGTCTTAAAGATTTTGTAAGTAATGTTACTTCTTTTGCATGAACTGATATTTCTTCTGTTCTTGTTTTAAATACAAACCCAGTAATTCCTATAATATCTCCAATATCATAAGTTTTAAATAATTTATAACTTTCTTCTCCTAAGTCATTTATACTAACATAACTTTGGATTTTTTCATCACAATCTTGTATTGTACAGAAAGATGCTTTTCCCATTATTCTTTTTGCAATAATTCTTCCAGCTACTGTTACATCTTTTTGTTCAAATTTCTCATAATTTGCTTTAATTTCTCCAGCAGTATTTGTTCTGTTAAATTTTGTTATTTCATAAGGATTTTTACCTTGTTCTTGTAATTCTTTTAATTTATCTCTTCTTATTTGCATTAGATGATTTAAATCTAATTCTTCTATGTTGTTTTCATTATTATTATTTTCTTGCATATTAATCTCTCCTTTATTAAAACTTTACATATTATACCCTAAAATCAGCTATTTGTAAAGGATTTACAAATTATTAATGATTATAGTATTTATTGTTTCTCCACTATCAATATCTTTTCCTATTTCAAAATTACCAGTTCCTTGATTTGTATAAAATTCATTGTTTACTAAATCATATAATCCTGGTTTGTTATCAGACTTACGGTAGCATGGGATGAAATTTTTAATCAATTCATTGTTAATCCAAAACATAGCTTTAGTCATTTTCGATTTGCAATAATTTGAAACAGTTCCATTATTATTTCTAGCAAATAAATAAAAATTTAATCCATTTGTAAATTCAAACATTCCATTAGCTATAATTTCATTATCATATTTATATACTGTTGAAGATAAAAAAAATGTATGATAGTTGATATCTGTCAAAAAAATATGTTCAGTTGTTGCACTGTTCTCAACAGATGGCATATATATCTTATCATTAACAATACCATAATGCGTCCTTTTAGGTGATGAATAAGCTCCAAATAATTGTGTTCCAGATAACTCATTAAAATTATTTTCTATTTCACAAGACATATTTTGTGAACATTTAATTCCAGTATCAATATACTGTGTTCCTGTACTCTCTATATACTCTACTTGTTGGTAATCATCTACTACAATCTGTTTTTCTCTTGATTCAGTATTATTATTTGCTATTTTTACTCTATAATTACCAACTTCATCAATTGTAAAACTATAATTATTGGTTGTTTTCCAATCATCTTCGTTTTCTTTTTTATATTTAAGTTGCCACTTATTTATATTACCATTATAATTTATATTATTTACTAAAATCTTACATTTTCCATTTTCTAAAAGTTCGTAATCTACATTAAAATCAGGTTGTTGTTCTGATGTATTATATTCTACATTATATAATCCATCTGGTAGTTGTTCTAAAGTATAATAAGTTTTCCCTTCATATTCAAACCCGTCATAACTTACAACACTTCTTTTATCTACATTTACAAAAAATTCTCCTTCTACCCCTTCAATGTTTAAACTTTTTATAGTATCAGTATCAAAATATTTGTAATTTGATGTATCTGTTATTCCTGACGCGTTGAATGCATTAGTAGCATGTGACTGAACAGTCGTGCTACTACTACTAATTGTTTTTCCTAAAGCATCTACATCATCATTACCATTCTTTTTTTCTTCATATAGTTTATTTACCTGTGTTTGCATAATTTTAAGTTCAGTTGAAAAAGCTGTAAATTGTGCAGATTTTACTACTTGAATCCCACTATATGTTCCGATTGAAGCTAATATTATTAATATTACAATTGTAATTACTAATGCCATTAAAGTTATGCCTTTATTATTTTTTTCATTTTTCATTTGTCTTTACCTCACATTTTTTATTTGGCTCCTGTGTTTAAGTTATCTACAACTTTTTTCAGAGCTTTAACGATTGATACAAATATCAATTGATTTACTAAATTATATCATATATTTGATAAAATACAATAAAATTAATAAAAAATTACAGAACTATATTATATTTTTTAAAATTTTAGAAATACCACCCCAAATATTGAGGTGGTATATACTTACAGCGAAATTCATTAACTTAATATATAAAGCCAAAATACCAACGATTTGTTCCTGCAGAGCAGAACCAATCGGTTTCATTAATTGGATAAGCCTTTTCACTAACAAGGTCATGAATTTTGTCATGAACTTCATCTGCCAGCTTTTCTGATTCGATATAAAGGTGAATCCCTGTTTTGATAGTCACTGGTTGATTAGCAAATTCACGAGCAAGAGCTACCTGCTTTGGATCTTCTTTATCAAGAAATTGTTCATCCAAAAGCCAATTCATCTCACGTATCTCTTCCTTTTTCTTATTGCTTTCATCCAAGATTTTTTCAATTTGCCATTCGAAGGTATCCATAATTTCTTTAATGCTTGTCATTTCACTCATCCTTTCTTAAATCTCGCTGTAAATTCAAATTGAATGATTTGACAACATAATTATACTATATTTACATAATTTTTGCAATGTTTATAATTTTAAAAATTTTTTTAAACATCAAATCTTAACTGTATTCACTAAATTCCATTGGGGACGTAGATAGTTGGCACGTCCTCAATAATATAAATATAAAAAGCACTCTTCAACCTTTAAGTTCGAAGAGTGCTTTTTTTCTCCTTTACCCAAGTTAACTACAATTTTTTTCAGGGTATTAACGATTGATGGAAATGGGGACGGTTCCATTTTCCACCTATTCTTCACTTTTTTATATATTTTCCAACTGAACTTTTTGATATTCCAAATAATTTAGCTAGATTTACTATTGTTTCGTCCGTTTCTTCTCTAGCCTTTTTTAATACATATTCTAATACTTTTTTATCTTCTTTAATTCTATTTATTTTCTTTTGATAGTATACTTCAACTTCTTTAACAAATTCATTTATCTCTTTCTTTTTCTCTTTTATATCAATAAACTGTGTATCGCAAAATGTAGTACTTGTTTTAGTTAATCGTTTTTTATAGTCCTTTTCCTCTCCAAATAATATTTTAATTCCTCTTTCTGTAATTATTGTTTTTTTATTAATAAATTCATAATAACTTGAATATTTATATTCACTTGCATTCTTTACAATCCCAGCTTTTACTGGATTATTATGTATATAATTCAAACAATTATATAATTGTTTCTCATCCATAATGCTTTGACTTAAATATCTATCTCTAAAAACATATCCAACTCTTTTATTTATTTTATTATAAAATCTTGAATAACTTGTATTTAATTTTTGCATATATTTAGATAGATTTTCAATTTCTTCACAATATATTAAAAAATGTGCATGATTATTCATTATACAATAAGCTAATATTTCAAAATTAGACCCATCTTTTTTTCTTATTATAAGTTCCTTATATTTTTTTATATTAAAATCTGTATCAAAAATATATTCTCTATTAATTCCTTGGACTATTACATGATAAAAATTACTTTTTGAATCTTTTCTTGCTATTCTAGGCATAATTACAACTCCAGACATAAAAATTTTTTTGATAAAAAAAATAATGTGATATAAATATCTTTATTATATCACATTATTTTTTATTAATTTTGTCGAATTTTGTTTTTTATATGTTTTTTCGTGGAAATCAGAACCGTCCCCATTTCCATATATCATGTTTTTATGTAAATGTCAAGAAAAAATCAACATATTCTGTATATGCATTGTAAAATAAAAAATATAATGCTATAATTTATGTATGAAAAAATTATAGAAAAGGTGAATAATGGATAACAATAATCAATTAGTAAAGTATAAAGAAAATACTATTAGGAAATGGTTTTCTAATATTTTAGATAAAATAAAAAATAGATTTAATTCTTCTAAACTATGGGATAAAGATATTGAAAATGAAATAAATAGAGACTTTCCAAATGAATTAGACCAAAAAGAAGTTAAAGAATTATTACAAGAATTATTAATGAGAAACAATAATTTATTGGAAACACTGGATATTAGAATGTTAGATAAACGATTCATTGATTTATTTGGCAAAACTAAGTTAGAAAGAATAATTACTGATGAGCTTTTACAAAAAAACATATTAGAACTATCAACGGAACAATTACAGACTTATGCTTATATTTTAAACTATAATTTAGTGGATTTTAATGAAAGAATTGCAAATTTATATACATCTTCTTGCAAAGATATTGACTTAAAACAACTTCAAAGTTTAAGCGAAAAAGATAGATTAAAAGTAATTAGCATACTACTAAGTAATAGTGAGTTTAGTTTATACGATTTAGATGAATTAAATGATTACTATGAAAAAAGAAAAGAAATGTGTAAGCAAATAATAGATAATCCAAAAATAGCTGAAGAAGAATATGAAAAAAATATGGATTCCGAAGATGAAATATCTTTATTTCCATTTGGATTTCTACATGAAATGCAGGATTTAAGTGACATAGATAGAATAAGATATGCAATTATTGAGGCAAAATATGGAATGAATTTAGAAAAAGCGAAAATTCTGTGTAGTGCCTTTGGAGATGATATAGATAATATTGAACAATCAGAAGAAACTAGAATAATTAAAGAATTAAAAACTATCTTAGAAGATGATGACATTGATATATTAAAACAGATTAATCTAGATGAAAATGAGGCTAATTATGAAGGAACAATTAATATTGTATCAAGCTTAAGAAATGCTTATCTGCATAAATATCAAGAAACTTTATACCAAATTAATGAAGAAGATTATATTTGTACACAAAGTGTAAGGACAAAAGGAAAAAAATCTGATGTAAAAATTTATAATGTTTTAGGAAAAAATAATGATAGAGCAGATTTTAATATGATATTAACTTCACTAGGAGGGATTTATTTTCATCACCATAATTATGATGATTTAAAAGCTGATTGGGATAGAACAGATAAAAATCACACCATATCATGCTCATATATAGGAAATGATTTTCTAGGAGTAGTTCATGAGGGATACTTATTAGCATTTTCTGATATTGGAGAAAATGAATTATTAAGAGCAAGTAATAAAGATGCTGGAACTGTAGAAGCTCCATTTGAGAGATATGAAGATTTACAAGGAAATACATTTTTAACACCTCAAAATGAAATAAATTCTTCTAAAATTTATAATGAATTATTTGTTGAAAGAAAAGTTGAAAGAGATGGCAAACTAGTAAATAGAACTCCTACTTTTGCAGTATTCATAGCAGAGACTATTGATGATATTAATGATAATAAAAATGACAGATGGATAGAAACAAAAAGATTAGCTGCTGAATTAGGCATACCAGTTGCTGTAATTGATGGTTCACAATGTACAAAATTAGAATTTGAAAAAGTGCAAGAAATGGTAAGAACTGTTAAAGAAGAAAGAAGAATGGATTTAATTCCAGATATTATTCATAAAATAGAAAACAATCGAGCAGCTCAAATGGGTGTACTAAAAGATATAAGAAATGAAATTTTTTCTGATGCAAGTGTGAAGAAATTGTTAGAAGAAATTATGGGGACAATAATAACTTCTGATGTTAATACATTTAATCAAGGAATTGAAGAATTTACAAGAATAACTAAGAAAATAAAAAGTACTTATTCACAAAACTCTGATTTGGATTTTGAAAAGTGCAAAACCTACGATTATGATGGCTATCTGGATAGATTAAAGGTTTTATTCAGTTCTAGAAACGGATTAAACGGAGAGAGTAATTCAGGAATAAAAGAAAAAACAATTGATAATCAATTAAACCCCAATGATGAAGAAATAGAATTATAATAAGAAATAGCAAATATGACATATATAAGTCTTATTTGCTATTTCTTATGATTCTAATAATTGTTCTTTATATTATTTAATTTTATAATATATCTTTCTATTTCTAAAATTATAATTTATATATAAATTAATTCATGTAATATTATTTCTTCTACTGAATGCTTATAATTGTTCATAAGTCCAGTCCATTTTAATGGGTCAGTATCTTTTAAATTCTCATCAATAGGATTTTTTTCTAACATTTGTTTTATAAGTATTTCATATCTTTCTTTAGCTTGAATGGAAATGGGGACGGTTCCATTTTCCACCTGGAAATGGGGACGGTTCCATTTTCCACCTATTCTTCACTTTTTTATATATTTTCCAACTGAACTTTTTTGATATTCCAAATAATTTAGCTAGATTTACTATTGTTTCGTCCGTTTCTTCTCTAGCCTTTTTTAATACATATTCTAATACTTTTTTATCTTCTTTAATTCTATTTATTTTCTTTTGATAGTATACTTCAACTTCTTTAACAAATTCATTTATCTCTTTCTTTTTCTCTTTTATATCAATAAACTGTGTATCGCAAAATGTAGTACTTGTTTTAGTTAATCGTTTTTTATAGTCCTTTTCCTCTCCAAATAATATTTTAATTCCTCTTTCTGTAATTATTGTTTTTTTATTAATAAATTCATAATAACTTGAATATTTATATTCACTTGCATTCTTTACAATCCCAGCTTTTACTGGATTATTATGTATATAATTCAAACAATTATATAATTGTTTCTCATCCATAATGCTTTGACTTAAATATCTATCTCTAAAAACATATCCAACTCTTTTATTTATTTTATTATAAAATCTTGAATAACTTGTATTTAATTTTTGCATATATTTAGATAGATTTTCAATTTCTTCACAATATATTAAAAAATGTGCATGATTATTCATTATACAATAAGCTAATATTTCAAAATTAGACCCATCTTTTTTTCTTATTATAAGTTCCTTATATTTTTTTATATTAAAATCTGTATCAAAAATATATTCTCTATTAATTCCTTGGACTATTACATGATAAAAATTACTTTTTGAATCTTTTCTTGCTATTCTAGGCATAATTACAACTCCAGACATAAAAATTTTTTTGATAAAAAAAATAATGTGATATAAATATCTTTATTATATCACATTATTTTTTATTAATTTTGTCGAATTTTGTTTTTTATATGTTTTTTCGTGGAAATCAGAACCGTCCCCATTTCCACGGCTGTTAACCTTATTATTTCAATTTCTAGTCTGGTTTTAAAAATAAAATAAAAAGAATGGATAACTCCATTCTTTTTATTTTGGCTCCTGTGTTAAAGTTATCTACAACTTTTTCAGAGCTTTAACGATTGATATAAATACCAATCTATATTATTTATATATAAAATACTATAAAAATTTCATATAGTCAAGATTGTGTAAAAAATTTTCAGTTTCTTATGATTTATCCTGTTTATAAGTTTTTATATGTTTCAATAAAATCCCTATTCCATTCATTTATTTGTTTTTCATTTAGCGTTTTTTCAAATTCATCTATTGTTACATATTTTGCGTCAATTACTTCTCCATCTATAAATTTCAAATCATGAATTTTAACATTACTACTAATAAGATAAATATCTCTAAAAAAATGTTCATCCCTAAAACTTTTTATTAATTCAAAATCTTCCTCTGTGTTAGTAAAACTTTGTTTTCTTCATTTAAAATCCAACATTTAACTTGAATTACATATTCTCCATCTAATAATACAATTTTTCCTTGATTTCTATTTATAGTTTTTCCTGTTAACTTTCTATTTTTATCATATATATCTAAAACTTCCATTTAGACCTCATTTATTTTAATAATTTTTTACATAATTCTTCTACATCTTTATCATCCTCAAAAGATTTTAAACATTCATTATCAACATCTGCTTTTTCAAATATTTCTTTACTTTTCTCAAGCAATTGTAATAAATCTTCTCTATCTCTTATTTCAGAGTATATAATAGCTACTGGATGTGTTCCTGGAAAATTATTCAATAATCTATCTAATTTTGTTTCTTCATTCTTTACAACAGCTATAAACAATTTATTTAATTCTAAACAAGACTCTATTGTTTTTTTATCATCTTCATATACTCCTAATACATAATTAATAATCATTTTTAATACTTTTTCTTCCATTTTTTGTTTTTCCCTTCATACTATATCTTTATAATATTAAATCTCCATTATTATCTTTGCTTTTAACACTATTAGTATTTTTAGATTTATCTTGTTCTATTTTTCTGTGTGCCATTTTTCTATATTCACCATTATTAGATATTATATTCAAAAATTCTTCTCTTTGCTCATTTATAGGATTATTATGTTCTTGCATAACTACTTCAGGCAACATTGTTGTTCCTTTTTTTATTAATTTATTTAAAAGCGGTATTTTTTTTATAAATTTATTAATCCATTTTTCTTTTTTAGGTCTCTCCACCAACTCAACGTCTTTATCATATATTGTAGCTAAATAGTTAAATATATCTCCCAGTACATTTTGTTCCTTTGTCCCTTGCACAATTCCATTTCTTATGTATTTTTTATTTGAAAAAATATCTTTTTTTGTTTTAAAGCCAATTTCTTTAAAGTCATTATCATCCATATATTTACTATTAGCAAATTTAAAATTTTCTAACAGTAAATTGTTTCGTTTTTTACCAATATCATATACCAAATCAAATCCCATATTCTCATTTTGAAATATATCAACAATATCAGTTAATATTTTAAAATTATTTGGCAACTCCTGTTTTGTTTTTTCTTGTACCATTGATTTTGAAATTATATCCATAATTTCATTTTTATTCTTTTCATTATTCATATATATTGTAAAATTAGGATTTTTTCCAAATTCTTTTTGGGCAAATCTTAAACTAATATCTTTTATCTCTGAAATTTGGCTTATAATATTGTATATTTTTGTTATTGTTTTCGTGTTCATTTCAACTGTTATATATGCAGGTTTTCCTTTTCCATGTCCTGCACAACTATACATAGAGGGAACTTCATTATCTCTACAGCTAGTTAATAAATTCTTTAAATGTTCATTTCCTTCTGCCCAACTTTCTATATCTAACTCTTCATCTTCATATTCTTTAACTCTACCTTTTGCTTTTTCAATAATTTCTGATATTGAGTTAAATTTCATGTCAAAGTCGGTTTCAGCAATACTTTTAATTTTTTCAATTAACTCATATATGTTTAGTTGTTCTCCATTTGCGTATCTATTCTTCCATTCTTTATAAAAATCTTTATATTCTTTATTTTGACTTAAATATTTTTTTAATATATAATCATCAAGGCCTATAACTGTTTCCATATTTTCATTAAATTTTGATATATTAGACTTTGTAGCTCCTATTGATGATATATCTTCATCTTTTTTAAAGAAATCTGTATCAATAATTTTAATACATTTTTCTTCGCTATCCCACATCATATTTTCAAAATGGAAATCATCAAATAGTATTTTGTTTTCTGATATTTCTGTAATTCCTAATTCCGCTTGATTTATTATTTCTTTCATCTGTTCAAATGGGATTTGTGAAAAGATATCCTTTAGTTTTGTTCCTTGTACATAATCCATTGTATATCCTATTAGTTGATTATTTTCATCTACTAATAAATCATTAGGAAATACACAAGTTCTGTTCTTTATTCCAATTAATGACTCTATGGTTTTTGAATACAATCTTTTAGCATCTTGCTTAATTAACTTATATACTTCTTCATTTTTTTTATATAAATCAGCACATTTTCCAGCACCAACTTTTTTGCTGTTTTCTATTTCTTTTAGCTCTTCTGTCGTAATTTTTATACTCAATATTTTCACACTTTCTTTATTATACAATTTTATCTTATATGTAAAAATTCTAATATTTTATTTACAATGCGTTTAAATACAGACTCTTTATATTCTACCATTTGCATTTCAATTGAATTTTCTTCGTTATTATTCTCTGGAATATCCTCATTTTTTCTTTTATTAAATATATTATCAGGATTGTACTTTGTTCTTTTTAATATTTCAATTTTTTTTGAATTCTCCTGTAATATAATATCTAACTTCTGTTGTTGAATTTGAGTTGCAAAATAGTTTTTAAATAAAGTGATAATAATTGCTCTGGCTTTTTTTGATATCCTTTGCTCTTCTATTGGTAAGTATTTATCAAATTGGTAAAAATAGTTCCTATCTTTATATTTTTCATAATATTCTATTTTTTCTTTAGGTATTCTGTTATAATCTTCTTGTGGCAGATGCTTTAAAATTTCTAAAACTTCCACATAAGCCATTTCATAAGTATCATTAACCATCAAAATCAACTCCTTTAGCATTTTTTTCACTATTATAAAGAATATGGTTTCTTTCATGTTGTTCACTATTTCCAATATCCTCTGGTGTTATTGTTGGATCACTTAATGCAAATATTGTAGTTCTATACATTGGATATTTCAAAAATTCTTCACTTGTTAAAATCTTCTGAACATCTTCTAATATTGTTTCTACACTGTCTGAATCAATGTATCCCTCTTCTAAATAAGATTTCACTTTTTTAGTCAATCCATAATGCCTAGTATCATCTTCTCTATTATTAAATTGATTTTTTTTAGTTCGCATTGTATATATTTTATTATCAAAACCAACAACTGTTTTAGATAGTGCTTGATACAATAAAGTTATTAACCTTCTTTTATCATCCTCTGAATATTCTTCTGATGTTATTATTTGTTCAGCAGTAACAAGGGAGTTTTCAATCAACTCTATTTCTTCATCTTCTTTATGTTCTTGTTGAGAATATCCATATGTTTTTATCTTTTCTATTATATCAGCAACAGTTAAGTTGTCTCCATATTGTTCAAGTTGTTCATATAATTGTTCAATACCTATATCAGCTTGCATAATATCTTCCACTACAAAAGATGATAGTTGCATTGGTTGCTCTGGCTCTTTAACATATTTGTTCATTTTATAATCTGGTACTTCTAACTCGATAATCCTTTGCAGGGAATTAATAAGTATTTTTTTGTGTTCTTCTGAACAATCTTGCCATGAAGCTACTTCTCTCATTCTCATACCATAATGTATTACTTCTATTGCATCTAACTCTTCTTTATATTGTTCTGGAATTAATTCTCTAAGATTTCGTAAACAGTATACTATGTCAAAAATTCTTGGTGTTTTTTTACATAAATCTGTTGAAGTTGTACTTGTATCATGAACTCTATAATTATATACAACCTTGTTCATTTCGTAGATATCATTTGCTAAAGCCTTTATAGCAGGAATTGTTGCAAAGTCTTCCCATTTTAATTTTGGAAATCTAATATCTTTAAATAATTCTCGTGCAAATAACTCATCTCCTATTCCTGAACTTCCAAAAACTAATTCTTCTCTTTGTCTAGATATATCAATTTTTCTATCTGCTTTTCCTGTTCTGTCCACAATGCGTTCTTCTTTATCTCCAATAACTTTTAGCTGACCCGTAACAATTTTAACATTATGCTCTTTTGCAGCATTATACATACTTTCTAAGACATCTTCATCCATTGTATCATCTGCATCTAAAAATTTTATAAATTCACCTGTAGCAATATCTAATCCATTGTTTCTTGATAGACCTGCCCCAGAATTTTCTTTATTTTCAATTACTTTAATTTTATTAGGATATCTACTTTGAAATAGTTGTAAAATATTCCTACTATTATCTCGCGAACAATCATCTATTATAATTATTTCTATATCCTCTATTGTTTGATTTAAAACACTATTTATGCATTCCTCTAGATATATTCCATTATTATAGTTTGGTATTATAACACTAATCTTTACTTTATTTACCATAATTTTACCTCTAATTATTTAATTTGATTAAAAAAACATCTCATTGTATTTAAAATACCTATTTAATTATACCATAACAAATTATTTTTAGCATACGCAAAACAATTTGTTACAAAAAAATAATATTTTTGTAATATTTCCGAAATATAATTCTAATATCCACATGCTATACTGCATTTACCAAATACAATGCTACTTTATTCTGTTCTGTATTATTCATTTCCATAATTTTAGCCATTACAAATAATACTTGTGGATATTTTCTCATATTTATATAGCTTGTTAAATAATCTTTGTTAATCTTTTTTAATTCTTTATTAAATTTACTATGTATATGAGCCTTATTATATTTTAGTTTTGTATATGCACTTTCTGACATACAAACTCCAACTCTTAATTTATCTTTTATATCCATTTTATTTATTATTTCTATTAATTCACTAACTTTTTCCATCTCAAATTTTTCTCTCATTTAAATTTTTATAAAGGGCTTGGGATTTAATCCCAAATACACAGAATTGGGAAGCACAATATTTTTGTGTGAACAAATTCATTGCTTGCTAGCTAGGACAAGATTTTTAGTCTTTTCAAATTTTTAGGTACTTTTTATGGTACATTATTTTTTCCTTTTTAGTTGGTAAAGACACTTTTTGTTGTACCTTTTTATTAAACTTTTAATTCTTATTTTATAGAAATTATATTTACAATTACACTTTGTATTTGTACCATAAAATCTATGTTTTACATTCCTATTTTTAATATTTAAAAGCTTTTTTATTCCCATTTTAGTAACTATTTTTTCTTTTATTTAATTCTTTATTCTGTACCTTTTAAATTATAATTTTAAAATTTATTTGTACCGTTATTCTTAATTTAATGTTCCTATTTTTGATGTTTAAAGGTCTCTTTTTAGTAATTATTATTTCCTCATTAGAGTTACTTTTTATATTTTATTCTATATCATTTTCAGTAACTTTTATTGGCTTTACTCCTACTGAAATTGGAATAGTATCTTTAGTATATAGTACACTATTATTAGTTTCATCTGGTATAAAATTGAATGCATTATCAACTTCTTTCATCAAAAATTTATCTTCATCTTTTATATAAATAATTCCAAATTCATAAGTTTCCATTTTATTATTTGGATCAATTTTATAATAATCTTTTAAAGGAAATACTCTAACTATTGCAGAGTTTTCTTCTTTAAAATTGAAGTAAAATACTTGGTCTTTTACATAGTAAACTGCCTCTGTATAACTTACATCATAGTATTGTTTTAATCTCATAATAATTTCACTTGCTTGTTCTTCATTTAGATAATTACTAAATCTTATATTGCCTACAACATTTCCAAATATAGCAGGTTTTGTTGTATCTATATAACCTTTATTGTATAAATCATTATATGGTTTGCAAATAGATTCTCTAAAATTAATTTTATTTACAACTACTTCATTACCAACTAAAGAAAGTTCTATTTCATCTACATATTTCATAATTAATTCTGCTTGTTCTTGCCTTGTATAATCTTTCCACGTTTTAGTTTGTTCTTTATATTCCTTGTTAAGTTTAAGCTTATTTATATAATCAATATCTCTTTTAAGTAGAATATCTTGAGGTGTAAATCTTAATTCTTCAGCACAATCTGTATCTTCTAATTTACTTTGTAATTCTTTAATAGCTTTTTCTACAATATGTTTTTCTTCTTTATATTCTTTAACATCAAATGCTCCATTGATATATGCTTTCTTTATTCTATCTAATTTATTATTTTGATTTTTTATTTCTTTTTCTAATTGTTCTTTAGGCTCATCAAATTTCTGCTTTATCATTGGAAGAAAGAATTGATTTACAACAGAGTCATATTGTGTTAGTTCATCTATAAAATTATTAAAATAATCATTAATAATATTTTCTTTGAACTCTATCTTACAATCATTACAATAGTAATAAAAATATGCTTTTCCATTTTTCTTTGTAGTAGCTTTACCACCTAAAATACGATTACATTTTGGGCATTTCAATTTTTGTAAATAAAGGTATGTCAATGTTCTTTGATAACTTTTAGAATTTTTCTTTTTCTGTACTTGGCATTCTTTCCACATTTCTTTTGATACAATTGCTGGTGCAACATCTTCATAATATGTAGGGTGTTTTGTTCTTTTTCCATGAACGAAATCACCCTTATATATTTCGTTCTGTAATATAGAAAGTATGCTAGTATCTCTCCAATTATCTCTGTCTAATACTCTTTCTTCATTAAATAAATTACTAATTTTGGTATAAGAATAGCCTTCATAATATAAATTAAATATTCTAACTACTATATTTTTTGTAGAATAATCTATTACAAGTTTTTTATCTTCTCTTTTATATCCTAATGGAGCTCTATTAGGTATATGTCCTTGTTTTATTGCTCCTGCCATTCCTATTTTAGTTCTCTCGCTTGTTCTTTCTATTTCATTTTGGCTTACACTCATAAGTAGTCTAGATATCATTTTACCATTTGCTGTTGTAGTATTTATTTCATCATTTGCACAATCTAAATATGCATCATTTTCATCTAAAAAAGTTATTAGATTTTCCCAATCATATATACTTCTTGTTATTCTATCTAGTTTTAAAGCAATTATTGTATTAATCTTTTTAGATTTTATATCTTCTTTTAATCTTTCAAACTCTGGTCTATGATTTCCTGTTTTCGCACTTATTCCAGCGTCTTGGTAATAATCTATAATCTCATAACCTTTAAATTTACAAAAGGCTTCCAGTCTTTCTTTTTGCTCTGGTAAACTAAAGCCGTTCTTTAGCTTGATCGTCTGTTGAAACTCTCATATATAATCCACATTTTTTCTTTTCATCATTCACTTTATATCCAACCTCCTACAATATAAAATAAAAGAGACATCAAAAAGCACACAATTGTTACTTTTGACATCTCTTATAATTATTTATTTCAATACTTAAATTTATCAAATATTCCAAAATCATAATATCTCCTTCTAATAAACATAAATAGTTTACTGACGATATTATACATTCAATTCAAAGAAATGTCAAATATTTACAATAATTATTTCTTATAATTTCTTTAAATAATCTTCTAATTCAGATAATTTTATCTTTTTAGATAGGTTATTTATATAAACATCGTTAGAATAATTAAATACCAGTAATGTTATATTTTTAACTATTACTCTATGTGGCTCTATATATGCGAGATTTGTCTTTTCTATTTTTCTAATACTACCATTGATGAAAATAGGCTTTACTTTAGAAAACTCACATATAAATTCTAGTCTTTGTTTTAAACTTTCCTCAAATTGCAATTTTTCTTTAATTATCTTCATTTAAAACACCACCCTTCTTGGATGGTACAAAAAAAATACCATCCTTTTCAGAATGATATTCATATCTCTGTTCATAAAAAGTTCGAACAGATTCGTCACTGGCTGGGGTAGTAGGATTCGAACCTACGAAATGTCGGAGTCAGAGTCCGATGCCTTACCGCTTGGCGATACCCCAATATTTTATTATTTCGAGTCACGAATAATTTTATTTAATTTTTTCTTATTTATATTATCACATTGTTACTAAAAAGTCCATGTTTTAGCAATAAAAAAGAATTAAATTTTTCCGTATTTTTCATTTTTTATAATACAGAAAATCTAATTCTTTATTTTTATATATTTAATAATATCTCTTCACATTTTTTATAATCTGGTTGATATTTTTCTATCATGTTATAGAATCCTTTTGAATGTGTTTTGTATTTTAAATGGCAATATTGATGTAATACTACATAGTCAATTACTTTTCTTCCATATTTAACAACATCTGGATTTATTGTTATTTTTTTATCTTTGCATATTCCTAATGTATCTATTTTAGCAATTTCATATTCTTCTGGTGCAAATCCAAGCATTATTCTTGTTTTTTCCATAGCTCTCTCTATTTCAACATTAGCAATTTGTTCGTACATTTTTTCTATTGCTAAGTCCAATATTTCTTTGTTTGCTACCTTTTTATATTTGTTCGGTAGTGATATTTTTATTGTTTTATTTTCTACATCTAATTCAGTTATTTTAATGTTTTTATAAACTATTTTCACTTTATAATCAATACCTAAAACAGGTACCGGATGTCTTTCTAACCCGCTATTTACAGTTGTTTTTACATTGATTTTTCTTTTTACTATATTCATTTTATATCACTCCTTGTCAAATTTTCGTTCTTCGAATTATTGTTCGCTTTTCTTGTTCTTATTTTACATTTTAATTTTTATTTTGTCAATAGATTTTTATAATTTTTTTATTTTTTTATTTCTTTTTATTTTTTTTTATAATATAATTTCTTATATACTATGAATGTAACTACATTTATAATAAAAACTCTTTATGGAGTGTGATCATTATGAAAAAAATTTTATTTAAAGGTTGCGGAACTGCAATAAGTACACCTTTTGATGAAAATGGTGTGAATTTTAAAGAATTTGAGAAACTAATTGAAGATCAAATTCAAAACAAAGTTGATGCTATTATAGTTTGTGGCACAACTGGAGAAGCTTCTACTATGACAACTGAGGAGAAATTAGATACAATAAAATGTGCTGTAAAAACATCAAATGGAAGAATTCCAATTATAGCTGGAACTGGAGGGAATAATACAAAACAAGTAATCAAATATTCAAAACAGGTCGAAAAACTTGGCGTAGATGGTCTTTTAATTGTTACACCTTATTACAACAAATGTACTCAAAATGGTTTAATTGAACATTATAAAGAAATAGCAAAAAATGTTTCTTTGCCTATCATTCTTTATAATGTACCTAGTAGAACTGGTGTAAATATTGAACCTAAAACTTGTTTGGAATTATCAAAAATAGAAAATATTGTTGCAATTAAAGAAGCAAGTGGCAATTTGTCACAAGTTGCTGAAATAGCTCATTTATGTGGTGATAATTTAAATATCTATTCTGGAAATGATGATCAAATCGTTCCTGTTTTATCTCTTGGAGGTATTGGTGTTATATCAGTACTTTCACATGTATTACCCGAATATACACATAACATGGTATATAATTTTCTAAATGGTGATGTAAAAAAAGCAACAAAAATGCAACTTGATGTTATTCCTTTAATAAAAGCTTTATTTAGCGAAGTAAACCCTATACCTGTAAAAGCTGCTTTAAATATATTGGGATACAATTACGGAATTCCAAGACTTCCTTTAACAAAGATGAGTACTGAAAAAGAAGAAATTTTAAAAACAGAAATTAATTCCACAAAAAAAATCTCAGAAAAATAATTTTCTGAGATTTTTTTATATGATTATTCAGCTTTTTTATCTTCTTTAGCTTCAGCTTTTTCAGTTTCTTCAGCCTTTTCTTCTTTAACTTCTTCTGCTACTGGTTCTGCTTTAACTTCTTCTACTACTTCTTCTTTTACTGTATCAACTGTTTCTTCTACAGTAACATTTTCTGTTTCAACAACTGGTGCTTCTTCTGGAGCTACTTCTGTTTTAACTTTTTCAGCTTCAACAACAGGTTCTTCTGTTAAATCTTCTTTAACAACTATTTCTTTATCTTCAATTCTTGCTCCTACTTGTTCTCTTGTCTTAGCAGCTTTACCAACTCTGTCTCTTAAGTAGAATAATCTAGCTCTTCTTGCTTTACCAACTCTTACTAATTCTACTTTTTCAACTAATGGTGAATGTACTAAGAATGTTTTTTCAACACCTACTCCATAAGATATTTTTCTTACTGTAAATGTTTGATTTACTCCTCCACCTTGTACTTTTATAATAATTCCTTCAAATACTTGGATTCTTTCTTTATTTCCTTCTTTAATTCTTACGTGTACTCTTACTGTATTTCCAACTTTTAATTCTGGTATTTTATTTTTTAATTGTTCATGTTCAATAGATTTTATAATATCCATTTTCGAATTTCCTCCTTTTCTTAATTCGTGAGCGGTACATCTATTATGTACTTCATTTCTATTTTATTTACCTTATTTAAGTAAATCTGGTCTTTTGTTTTTTGTTATTTCTAAAGATTTTTCTTTTCTCCATTTATCTATATTTTGATGATTTCCTGAAAGTAATACTTCTGGTACTTTTTCACCTTCAAAAACTTCAGGCCTTGTGTATTGTGGATATTCTAGAAGTCCGTTTGAAAAACTTTCTTCTTTTATAGAATCTTGATTTAATACACCTTCTATATATCTACTTACACTATCTATCAACACCATAGCAGGAATTTCTCCACCTGTTAATACATAATCTCCAATAGATATTTCTTCATCTACAATTTTATCTATTACCCTTTGATCAATTCCTTCATAGTGACCACAAAGTATAATTAAATGTTTTTCTTTAGATAAATCTTCAACTTTTTTTTGGTCTAATTTTTTTCCTTGAGGTGACATATATATTACTTTTGCATCTTTACTTTGTATTGATTTATAAGCACTATATACAACATCTGGCTGCATTACCATTCCGGCTACCGCCTCCATATGGAGTATCATCTACTTTTTTATGTTTATTAGTTGAAAAATCTCTAATATTTATTAAATTAATATCAATTAGCTCTTTCTCCACAGCTCTTCCAATAATGCTTTGTTTTAAACAATCAAACATTTCAGGAAAAAGTGTTAAAACATCAAATTTCATTCCTTCCTCCATACTTACAACACACCCTACATAATAATTTGAAAAGAATTGTGCTTTTGGCAAGGCAAACAAGTGAGAAGAATCCGAGGCGTGCTCTTGCACGTCGCAGGGTTTTCAAATGAAGTTTAACATAGCCAAAACGCAATTATTTTTAAATTAGGCCTGGTAATAAATGAACTATAATCTTTTTATTTTCTATATCAACTTTTTTTATTACCTCTTTTGTTGCAGGTAATAAAATTTGTTTTCCTAGTTCATCTCTTACTACATATACATCATTGCTTCCAGTATTGAAAATATCTTCTAAATTTCCCAGTAATTTTTCTTTGTCAGTATATACTTCTAATCCTAGCATATCTACTATATAATATCTTCCTTCTTCTAAAGGTTCTTCATCTTCTCTATTTACAAATAAATAGCAATTACGTAATAAATCTGCTTCTTCTGGATTTTCTATACCTCTGAATTTTATCAATACCATTTCTTTATGATATTTTACTTCTTCAATTTCATATTCTTCTTTTACTTTCTGCTTTTCGATATATACTTTTTTTAATCTGTCAAATCTTTTTATATCATCTGTAAAAGGTTTTACTTTAACCATTCCTTTTATTCCAAATGTATTTACGATTTGACCTATTTCAAGATATTTTGTCATATTAAAATACTCCAATTATCCTATAAATTCAACTGATACTTTTTTGTGTTCTCTTGCAGCTAAAGCTTTTATTACAGTTCTAATAGATTTTGCAAGTCTTCCTTGTTTTCCTATCACTTTACCCATATCGCCTTCAGCTACTTTTACTTCAAATACAATTGATTTTTCGCCATTAACTTCATTAATTTCAACAGCATCTTTATCATCAACTAAATTTGAAATTATTACATTTAATGTTTCTTTCATTTTTATGTCTTTCCTTTCTCGTTTGTCTTTTTTTAACTTTAAAAAGAATTAATATATTGCTAGGCAAAATTTATTTAAAAGGCAAAGGAGCATACTTTTGGTATGTGACTGCGTTTTAAATGAATTTTAACGACGCAAGATGTTGATTATTTTTAAAGTTTATTATTTTGCTTTCTCAATCAAATCCCTAACTGTATCTGTAGGTTTTGCACCATTTTTGATCCATTTTTCAACTTTTTCTTTATCTAAATTTATTGTTGCTGGATCTGTCATTGGGTCATATGTTCCTAATTGTTCAATTATTCTTCCATCTCTTGGAGATCTAGAATCAGCTACAACTATATGATAGAATGGAGCTTTTTTCTTTCCTTGTCTTTGTAATCTTATTTTTACCATTTATTTCACCTCCCATAAATTTCTTTCTTTATATCGGTATACAGAATTATTGTAATAATTCTGTATAAGTTATCTGTAACTCACTTTTATGTTCGAACAGCTAACTTAAAAATTAATAACATAATAATATTTGTATATAAAGGTTAAAATTTAAAGTTTCTTAATGATTTTTCATCAATACCTTTCATTAAGTTTTTCATTCCACCTTTATTATTTTTCATCTTCTTCATCATTTTTTGTGTCATTTCAAAAGATTGAATAAATTTATTTATATCCTGTACTGTAGTACCACTACCTTTTGCAATACGTTGTCTACGACTTGCATTCAAAAGTTTTGTATTTCTTTTTTCTTTCTTGGTCATAGAACATATAATTGCTTCTATTTTTACAAATTCTTTATCATCAATTTCTACATCTTTTAAAGCATTCATTCCTGGTATCATCTTTAACAGTGATGAAAAAGATCCCATTTTCTTTATTTGTCTTATTTGTTTTAAATAATCATCTAAGTCAAGTTCACTTTTCCTTAGTTGTTTTTCCATCTCTTCTGCTTGTTCTAAATCAAATGATTCTTCTGCTTTTTCAATTACAGATAGGATGTCTCCCATTCCTAATATTCTACTTGCCATTCTATCTGGATGAAATACTTCTAAGTCACTTAGCTTTTCACCTGTTGCAGCAAATTTTATTGGTTTTCCTGTAACTTTTTTAACAGATAATGCACTACCTCCACGAGTATCACCATCTAATTTTGTTAATACTACTCCATCAATCCCTAATGCTTCATTGAATTTTTCTGCTACATTTACTGCATCTTGACCTGTCATTGCATCTACTACAAGTAAAATTTCATGAGGCTTTATTCCAGCTTTTAAATTTTTTAGTTCATCCATTAGGGCTTCATCAATATGAAGTCTTCCTGCTGTATCTAATATAACTACATCATTTAATTTAGATATTGCTGTTGACATTGCTTGTTTTGCAATATGCACTACATCTTTTGAATTTTCATTTGCAAATACAGGGATATTTAATTGCTTACCTACAACTTGTAATTGTTTAATAGCTGCTGGTCTATACACATCACATGCAACAAGTAAAGGATTTTTCCCTTGTTTTCTTAGTAAATTTGCAAGCTTTCCTGATGTTGTTGTTTTACCAGAGCCTTGAAGACCTACTAGCATAATTACAGTTGGAGGATTAGGAGTAAAATTAATTTTCGCTTCTGTTCCACCTAGTAATTCTACCAATTCATCTTTTACAACTTTTACAACTTGTTGTCCAGGAGTTAAAGATTTTAAAACATCTTGACCTAATGCTTTTTCTCTAATTGTTTCTATAAAATCTTTTACAATTTTATAATTAACATCAGCCTCTAAGAGCGCAAGTTTAACTTCTCTTAACATTTCTTTTAAATCTGATTCAGTAATTCTTGCTTTTCCTCTAATTTTTCTTGTTATTTCTTGTAATCTAGAAGATAATCCCTCAAAAGCCATTTTATTCAACTCCTATTCTTTGCTTATACTAAGCAATTTAATTCTTTTTTAATACTTTCTAAAACATTTGCTACTTGTTTATCTGAATAATCTTTTTGTATTTTAGTTAATTCAAATAAAACCTTGTTGATTCTTTTTTCTTGATTTAACGTCCTCTTCATAACTTCGAGCTTTTCTTCGTATTCGAAAAGTTTTTTCTCCCCTTTCTTTATTATGTCTCTAACAGCTTGTCTTGTAATTTCATTATTTTCTGCAATTTCTGATAGTGACAAGTCGTTATTATAGTAATCATCTATGAATTCATATTGTTTTTCAGTTAACAATTTTCCATATAATTGGCATAACATACTAACTTCAACCTTTTTTTCCATAGTAATTACCTCTTTCTTTGTTTTACACTACATGTAATTTGTAATGCTAATATACTTTACACTATTTTTTCCCTTTTGTCAAGTGTTTTTATTGATTTTTTCAAAAAAACAAGGAATATAAGAAAGTAGAACTTCCTATTATAAAAAAGTCTTGCTAAAGAATCTTTTAAGACTCCTTTGCAAGACTTTAATTTCTTACTTTATAAGTGTAAATAACTTTTTATTTAGTTACCCTTTACCGCTCAAGGATTTTCTCCTTTAGGTAAACTCTTAAATTATGTTTTATATTTTAACATATATTTTAGTCTTTGTCAAATTTATTTTATCAAGAAATTATGTAACCACATTTTCATATTTTAGCCTGCACCTATGACTCCATCTTTAAAATTATGTTTCTATTTTCTAATGATTCAATTCTATAATCATGAATTTTTGATTTAATATCAAGATTTCAAATTACTTCTCTAAAACAACTATGTTATGATTTATATTAATCTCATAGTTTCTTTTGCAATCATTAACTCTTCATTTGTAGGTATCACATAAACTTTAACTTTAGATTCTGGGTTAGAAATAACTTTTTCTTCTCCTCTCATGTTGTTTGCATCTACGTCTACCTCTACTCCCATAAATGTTAATTTTTCAAGTATTCCTTTTCTGATATTAATTTGGTTTTCTCCAACTCCACCAGTAAATACTATATAATCAATTCCACTCATTGCAGCAGCATATTTTGCAATATAACTTGCAACAGCATATTTAAAGCTTTCCATAGCAATTGAAGCCCTTTCATTATCCTCATAAGATTCTGCTTCTATAACTCTAAAGTCTGGTGCTAATCCTGAAATTCCCATAACACCTGATTTTTTATTTAATATATCTTCCATTTCCCCAGCTGATAAATTTTCTTTTTTCATAAGATATGTTAAAACAGATGGATCTAAATCTCCACTTCTAGTAACCATAGGAATTCCTCCAAGTGGTGTTAATCCCATACTTGTATCAATTGATTTTCCTCCATCAACTGCACAGATACTAGAACCTTGTCCTAAATGGCAAGTAACTATTTTTAAATCTTCTATATTTTTATTTTCTATTTCTGCTAATCTTTGAGATACATACATATGAGATGTTCCATGAGCTCCATATTTTCTTACACCATATTTTTTGTAATATTCATATGGTATTGGATATACATATTTATCTTTTGGCATGGTTTGATGGAAAGTAGTATCAAATACTGCTACCATTGGTTTTCCTGGCATAACATTTTTACAAGCTTCAATTCCAAGTATTGCTGCTGGGTTATGTAATGGTGCAAATTCTGAACATTCACTAATTCCTTCTATAACTTTTTCATCTATTACAACAGACTCTTTAAACAATTCTCCTCCATGAACAACTCTATGTCCAATAGCTTCAATTTCATCTAAAGATTCTATTACTTTATACTCTGGATTTGTAAATTGAGCAAGTGTAAATTCAATAGCTTCTTTATGATCATAAGCAGCTTTTTTAATTTCTACTTTTTTACCTTGAGCTTTATGTGTAATAAAAGCTTCATCTTCTCCTATTCTTTCATATTTACCAGAAGCTAAAACTTCTTCTGTCTCCATGTTAATTAATTGATACTTAAGTGATGAACTACCACAATTTAAAACTAATACTTTCATTTTCTCTTTCCTTTCTTTTGGAACATTAGGGACAGTCTCCTTTTGTTCCATTTTTGTCATATTTTGTCGTTTTTTTGACAAGGCAATTTCCTTGCAATGCATAATGCCATAACATTTACACTGAATTATATTGTTAACCTATTATGGAACAAAAGTAGACTGTCCCCCTTGTTCCATTTTTCTTAAAGTTTCTCTCGCAATCATTAATTCTTCATTTGTAGGTACTACATAAACTTTTATTTTTGAATCATCAGATGAAATTAGAGCCTCTTCTCCTCTTATTTGATTTCTTTCTTCATCTAATTCGACTCCAAAAACTTTGAGTTTTTCGCAAATAGCTTTTCTAGATAAAGGACCTTTTTCTCCAACTCCAGCTGTAAATGTTATTACATCTACACCATTCATTGCTACCATACATTTTGCAACATAAGAAGCTACTGTATCATGGAATATGTCTAATGCTAATCTTGCATGATGTCCTCCAGCTTCTGCTTCTGCTTCTATATCTCTAAAATCAACTGATACACTTGATACTCCATATGCACCTGATTCTTTATTTAATCTGCTTTCTATTTTTTCAGGTGTCATATTTTCTTTTTGCATAATATATGTTACAACAGATGGATCTAAATCTCCACTTCTTGTTCCCATTACAATTCCGCCAAGAGGTGTTAGCCCCATGCTTGTTTCAACTGATTTACCATTTTGAATTGCACATATACTTGCACCTTGTCCTAAATGACAATTTATTATTTTTAGGTCTTTTATATCTTTGTTCATTATTTCAGAAACTCTTTGAGATACATAGTTGTGTGATGTTCCATGAAATCCATATTTTCTTACTCCATATTTTTCGTAATATTCATATGGAATTGGATAAATATATCTTTCTTTTAGTAATGTTTGGTGAAATGCTGTGTCAAATACTGCTACCATTTTAATATTAGGTACTATTTTTTTGCAAGCCTCAATTCCAAGTATTGCTGCAGGATTATGTAATGGTGCTAAATCACTACATTCTTTTATTCCTTTTATAACTTCCTCATCTATTAATACGGAACTAGAAAATTTTTCTCCGCCATGAACTACTCTATGTCCAATTCCTCCTAGTTCGCTTAAATCTTTCATAACTCCATAGTGATCATTTGTAAGTCTTTTTAGTACAAAAGCAATTGCTTGTTCATGATCTTTTGCTTGATGTTCAAATTTGTGTTTTACTCCATGAACTTTATGTGTTAAAAATGAATTAGGTTGACCTATTCTTTCAAAATAACCTTTTACTAGCATTTCTTCTGTATCCATATCAATAACTTGATATTTTAATGATGAACTTCCAGAATTTAATACAAGAATTTTCATATTATTTACCACTCCTTTTGATATAGGTTAATGCGAAGCTAAGCTAAATTAAACATTTAGTTATCTTGTGCTTGAACTGCTGTTATTGCAACTACTCCAGCTATATCTTCACTACTACATCCTCTTGATAAATCATTTACTGGTTTTGCAATTCCTTGGCAAAGTGGTCCATAAGCTTCTGCTTTTGCTAATCTTTGTGCTAATTTATATCCTATATTTCCAGCATTTAAATCTGGAAATATAAGTACATTTGCATTACCTTCAATTGGACTTCCTGGTGCTTTTGATTTTGCAATCTCAGGTATTATTGCTGCATCTAATTGTAATTCACCATCTACTAATAAATCAGGTACTTTTTCTTTTACTTTGTTTGTTGCTTCTATTACTTTTTCGGTTAATTCAGATTTTGCACTACCATAAGTAGAATAAGAAAGCATTGCAACTTTTGCCTGTTTTCCAACTAATTGTTCAAAACTTTTTGCAGATGAAATTGCTATTTCAGATAATTCTTCACTATCTGGATTTTGATTTAAACCACTATCTCCAAATATAAATGTTCCATTTTCTCCATATTCACAATCTGGTACTACTATGACAAAAAAAGCAGATACAAGTTTTGTATTTGGAGCTGTTCTTAAAATTTGAAGGGCTGGTCTTAATGTGTCTGATGTAGAATGAACTGCTCCAGACACCAATCCATCAGCATTATATTTTTCGTCTTTTACCATTAACATCCCCAAATGTGTAGGATCTTTTACTAGTTCTTTAGCTTGTTCTAATGTCATACCTTTGTGTTTTCTTAATTCATATAGCATATTTACATACTCATCATGTTTTTCAAAATCTTCAGGATCAACTATATTTGCTCCTTCAATATTTATTTTGTTTTCTTCTGTTTTTTCTTTAATTACATTTTTATTACCAACTAGAATAATTTTTGCATATCCTTCTTTTAGTACTTGTTCTGTTGCTTTTAAAGTTCTTATATCTTCCGCTTCTGGAAGCACTATTGTTTTAATATCTTTTTTTGCTCTATTTTTAATTTCTTCTATGAATGACATTTCTTCCTCCTTAAATTATAATATAGCTACATTATATAGATAAAATATAAAAAGTACAAGTATTTTTTATAATAATGCTTTTATTTCTTCATCTTGTTTTAATTGTTCTGATATAAAATGATATGCCTGTTTATTTTGTTTAACAGCAATTAACGCCAGTTCTTTATCATTTATTAACTCTTTACTTGCATATTTTATAATTATTCCTTTATTTTCTACTGCAAGTT
>Ga0326511_10000635_pt1 | contig 30859 bp, 24 predicted proteins | sample 0_2496_0518_D_FD_203701 | JGI IMG/M metagenome (GOLD analysis project Ga0326511, IMG submission 203701) | Bovine rumen microbial communities from UC Davis, California, United States - 0_2496_0518 | ecosystem: Host-associated > Mammals > Digestive system > Stomach > Rumen | place: USA...
CGAACGCGCTTCATAATCAAAGAATTCCTTTCATAGGGATATCAGCTACGGGCGAAGCACCCATGCGTCCTTGAAGATATCGAGCTTACGCATCTTATTCAATTCGTTGTAGACCTCGCTCTCAGTTTGATAGGAACCATAGATGACACGTACTTTTTCCGAGTTATTCATCTTCACGATACGTGCGCTGGTGTATCCCTTCTTCTTGATTTGTGCAACGAAGTCTTCTGCCAATGACCGTGCGGTCTGACTGGCCAGTACGATGCAGTAGTTCTTGACTTCCTTCTTTGGCTCAGCCTTCTTCTCAACGACGGGCTTCGGCTCAGCTTTCTTCTCAGCCACAGCCTTTGGTTCTGCCTTCTTCTCGGCTACCGGCTTTGGCTCAGCTTTTTTCTCGGCTACCGGCTTCGGTTCTGCTTTCTTCTCAGCTACCTTCTTCGGCTCGGCCTTCTTCTCGGCCACAGGCTCCTTCACCACCTCAATGATGGGTGCAGGCTCTTCCTTCACCTCCACAGCAGGCTCATCCTTTTTCTCTTCCTCGATGGCTGGCTCTTCGGTTTCCACTGCCTCGACGACCGGCTCTTCAGCTTTCGGCTCGGCATAGGCTACTGGCTGTTGCTTGTTAATATGCAGGACGGCACTCTGCTGCGGCACATCGTTGATGACGTTGCTGTTGGAGACAGGCGTCTGTATCAGGAAGAACACGATGGCGGCAGCCACTACGGCTACGGCGTTGCGCACCCACGACATCTTGATGACGATGGTGTCGGGGTCATTCTCTTTCTTCTTGGTCTCGTCAGCCTCCACATCTAACACAGTAATCAAAGGCTCCTCAACCTTCTTGGTGGTGGAGTCGCTTTCAGGTGTTACGACGGTGATGACAGGAGTGACGGGCTGCTTCTGCTCCACTTCGGCAACAGGCTGCATCTCGAAAGAGCTGAGTCCATAGAGAGAAGGTGTCAGGATGCCTGCCTCGCAAGGCTCGAACACCAGCCGGCCGTCTTCCTTCAGACTAAGAATACCAATATCATTCAGTTCGTATTGGCCTTTGCTCTCCAAGTGCTGTTTGAGCTCGGCCACCTCATTCTCTATTCTTCGAAGTGCCTCGGGATAGCTAATATCATAGGCCTCGATGTACGACTGTACCAACAGCGAGTCGTTCATCGTCAGCTGAGGATTGAAACCAAGTGTGCGGAGGGGTGGCAGGAAGAGATGGTCGTCCGTGTCGTATCTGGCACAAACATAGTGAGCCATAAAGCCACCAAGCCCTGGAACAATCACACAGTCATTGCTCAGCAATAGTATTTCAATATGTCTTTCTAACGTAATCACGATGCAAAATTACAACTTTTTCCCGAATTGGCAATGAAAATAGTTACTAAAAATCATATAAATCTGGAAAAAGTTTTTCTGTTCGAAATATAATTTGTAATTTTGCAGGCTGAAAATTAATGCATAAAAATATTTATGGAATACAAGGAAACGGCTATCAAGGGCGTCTTTGTCATTGATCCGAAAGTATTTAATGATGCTCGTGGTTATTTCATGGAAACATGGAAGCAATCGGAGTTTGAGGAACACATTGGGAAAGTGAATTTCATTCAGGACAACGAGTCGCAATCTTCACGGGGCGTACTGCGTGGCCTACACTTCCAGAAAGGCGAGTTCTCGCAGGCTAAGCTCGTACGCGTAATAAAAGGTAAGGTGCTGGATGTGGCTGTTGACATGCGCAAGTCGTCACCCACTTTCGGCCAGCATGTGGCTGTGGAACTGAGCGAAGAGAACAAGCGCCAGTTCTTTATTCCACGAGGCTTTGCCCATGGTTTCCTGGTGTTAAGCCCCGAGGCCATCTTTACTTATAAGGTAGATAATGTCTATGCTCCGCAAGCCGAGTCTGGGGTCTGCTGGAACGATCCCGCTTTAGGCATTGAGTGGCCTATTGACCCAAGCGAGGTGCTGACTAACGAAAAAGACCTGAAGCAGCCTTTGCTCAAGGATGCCGTGGTATTTGAATAAACCTCTCCCCACTTAGAATTACAAACTTTAATTCATGACGTTATGAATATAGCTATTGTAGGAACTGGTTATGTCGGTTTGGTTTCGGGAACTTGCTTTGCCGAGACGGGTGTTAACGTGACGTGTGTCGATGTGGACGAAAAGAAGATTGAGCGTCTGCAGAATGGCGAAATACCCATCTATGAGCCTGGATTGGATCAGATGGTGCTGAAGAACGTGAAGGCTGGTCGTCTGAAGTTCACAACCGACCTGGCTTCAGTGCTCAATGACCAGGAAATCGTCTTCTCGGCTGTGGGTACACCTCCTGACGAAGACGGCTCTGCCGACCTGAAGTATGTGTTGCAGGTGGCCAAGACCATCGGCCAGAACCTGAACCGCTATCTCGTGGTGGTGACGAAGTCGACCGTTCCCGTGGGAACTGCCCGCAAGGTACGCCACACGATTGAAGAAGAGCTGAAGAAGCGTGGGGTGGATATTCCCTTCGACGTGGCTTCTAACCCTGAGTTCCTGAAGGAAGGTAACGCCATCAAGGACTTCATGAGCCCTGACCGAGTGGTGGTGGGCGTGGAGAGCGAGAAAGCCAAGAAGACCCTCACCAAGCTCTATAAGCCTTTCCTTATCAATAACTTCCGTGTCATCTTCATGGATATTCCTTCAGCTGAGATGACCAAATATGCCGCCAACTCGATGCTGGCTACCCGTATCTCGTTCATGAATGATATTGCCAATCTGTGTGAGCGAGTGGGTGCCGACGTGAATATGGTTCGTGCAGGTATTGGTTCCGACACCCGTATCGGACGTAAGTTCCTCTATGCCGGCTGCGGCTATGGCGGTTCGTGCTTCCCGAAGGATGTGAAGGCCCTCATCAAGACGGCTGACCAGAATGGCTACTCGATGGAGGTGCTGAAAGCTGTTGAGCGGGTGAACGAAAAACAGAAGGGTGTGCTCTTCGAGAAACTTCAAAAAGCCTTTGAGGGTGAGAGCCTGAAGGGGAAGACCATCGCCATGTGGGGCTTGTCGTTCAAGCCAGAGACGGATGACATGCGTGAGTCCACTGCCTTGGTGATGATTGAGAAGTTGGTCGAGGCCGGTTGCACTATCCGTGTCTATGATCCCATCGCTATGGATGAGTGCCGCCGTCGCATAGGTGACAAGGTCATTTATTGCCGCGACATGTATGACGCTGTCCTCGACGCAGACGCTCTCTTGCTGTTGACCGAATGGAAGGAGTTCCGTTTGCCCACATGGGGCGTCATTAAGAAAGCCATGAAACATGCTCTCGTCATCGACGGACGTAACATCTTCGATGAGGACGAGGTGCTGGAAAATGGCTTTGAATATCATTGTATTGGAAAATGAACATAAAAAATATTTTATATCTACCAACACTATTGCTTTTCACTATCATTCTTGCGGGATGCAACCGCAAGATGATAGTGGTTGCAAAACCAGGCGAAGACTTGCAAGCTAAGTCTTTATTACAAGGCATTTGGAGGGATGTGGAGACTGAGGAAATATCGTTTAAAGTAGAGGGCGATACAGTCTACTTCCCGGATTCTACCAGCATGCCTTCCTATTTCGAGATTGTGGACGACTCGCTCTATTTGGGTTCTTCCACCTATCCCATTGTGAAACAGACATCACATGTCTTCTGGTTTCGTAACCAGAATGGCGACGTGGTGAAGTTGACGAAGAATGAAAGCACTGGCGAAGTACCTGAGTATGACGACTTTGACTTCACTCCCGCCCCACAAAAAGTGCAGGAAACGGCTACGGAGGCAAAGGTTGACTCGATCGTGATGTACAGTGGTCAGCGCTATCATTGGTATGTGACAATCAATCCCACACAGAGACGGGTAAAGAAAACAACCTATACTGATGACGGAGTGGGCGTGGAGAAAGTCTACTCCGACAATATCATCCACTTAGGTGTCTTCCGTGGGGGAGAGAAAGTCTTTTCACGTAATTTTGTCAAAGCCAACTATGAGGGCTATGTGCCGGATAAGTTCCTGGCGAAAGCCATCCTCTCCAGCATCAAATATCATCATATCGATGCGCAGGGGGTCCACTTCACAGCCACGCTCAGCGTACCTGATGACGCCAGTTGCTATCTGGTGGACACCATCATCAAGCATGATGGCGAGGTAGGGATGAAGACGCTGGAATAGCCGAGGCTTTTCTCACTTTACATCGAGCCAATTGTCAATCAGACGACGGGCAATAGACAACTTTTCGGGCAGCTGGGGCAAGTGATCACGACGGAACCAGCCGCCCTTTATTAGTTCCTCACGCTGCAGATGGGGCTGACCACCAGCATATTCGGCATTGAAGCCCACCATTAGTCCGCTGGGATAGGGCCAGGGCTGCGAACCGAAATATTGCAGGTTCTTGATGGTGAGGCCCGTCTCTTCCATCACTTCGCGTCGAACGGCCTCTTCCAGGGTCTCGCCAGTCTCCACGAATCCAGCTATCAGTCCATAGAAATCTCCTCGGAAGTTACGGCCACGTGCCATGAAAATCTCATCGGGGCCACGGTGAATGAGCACGATAACGGCTGTGGCCAGCTGTGGCCACACCTCTTTCCCACAATGTTCGCAACGCTTGGAGATGTCGGTGTGGAGTTTCATGGGACCACCACAAACGCCACAGAAGCGGGTGTTGTGGTCCCAGTAGATCAGTTCGGCACACTTTCCTGCTTTCAGATACAGCTCTTCGGGCAACTTATAGTAGCTTTGGCGCAATGCACAAAGCTCGTATTTTTCTGTGTCAACAGTAGGCTGGTCGATGCTATAGGCACGGACGACGGTGCCGTCGTCCATCGGCGAGATGGTAAGCATCTGTGTCCAAGGCTTCAGTTCAATGGGTGGCTCCTCCTGAAAGGGGATGGTGAAGGTGCCATCGGCTTTTCGTTCCAATAGGAGCGAGTCCTTGCAAAAGACGAAAAAATATTGCTTAGTCATTGAAAATCAGTTTGCGGTCGCGTTCCAGTGCGGGGGTAGTCCACTCTTCGGGGATGAAGCGCCAGTTGTTGTTGGCTTTGGGCGAAATGTGTCCCGTCTTCTCCATCTCCAGCATGATGTAATATCGCTGGTCGCGTTCACTCTTATAGATGATGCGCTTCTCCAGCTCGTCGCGAGGAATACCTGCTCCCTTGGTCAGCAACTCACCGCCACCATTGCCGCGGTAGCTGTTCATGACCACCTTATAGGTCTTGTTCTCTTCAAAGGGCTGGCCGTTTGACATGCGGAGAACATGCACCTTCTGGCCGTCGGGCTTTGTGACGTCAACTTCATAGTCGATACCAGCAGCCGAGTCGAAATTGAAGGTCATATTGACAAAGCCATATTTATCGGTAGAAGTGATATGGGCACCCGTGGCCCTGGGCTTGATTTGAAGGATATGATCCTTGGGGCTCTTCATGGTGTTGGCCCACATGTCATAGCTCATTTCCAAGTGTTTGCGAATCTCCTCACCCGTCATGTTCAGGACATAGATCTTATTCTCATAGCGATATAGCTTGAAGAGGTCGCTCATGGTGATAGGACCTTTTTTGACGGTGGCATCGAAGATAAGGGGAGCGGTGAACGAGATCTCGGCACCCGTTATCTGCAACTGCATGTTGTGGATGAAATCGGTAAATGCGGCCGAGCCGAAGAAACAGTCACGGGCTTCGATGGTGTTATCAAAGTAACCAATCTCTCTGTCAACAAATTCTTTCACCTTGTCGAAGGTGGGCTGGAAATGGTTGACCATCGCCTGGTCTATCTCCTCGTCGCCCACATCCTGAATCTTGCCTTCAATGTGCTTCTTCACTAACTTACCGTTCTCATAGGTCAGTTCGACGCTGGCGTCGGCTACCCTCTGCGCAAAACATGAGGGGTCGAGGCAGAGTACGGAGTCACCCTTCTCATTTTCAATCCAATCTCCATGAACGGTGTGGTCGTGTCCGAAGAAGATGATGTCAAAGCCAGGTACTTGCCGGGCCACTTTCTCCGTGGAGTTCTCGTCGCATTCTGGCGTGGTGATGCCCCCGTTTTTCCCACTATGGAAAAGGCCGACAATCAGGTCGGGGTGTTCGGCTTCCTTGATGTAATTCACCCAACGCTTGGAGCTCGATACCATCTCCTCGAACTCAAGTCCACTCCAGAGAGACTCATTGAGCCAGAAGGGAATTGTGGGGGTGATCATGCCAAGGACGGCAATCTTTGCTCCGTCTCGCTGGAAGATGAGGTATGGCTGCACGTATGGCTTGCCCGTTTTCTTCTCGATGATATTGGCACCCAAGATGGGGCAGTTCACCTCTTTGATCCATTTGTCATAGACCTCATGTCCAGTCTCCATGTCATGATTGCCTACAGCCTCGGCGTCATACTTCATGTAGTTGATCATTTCGGCGGCGATGTTCGGCTCTTCCGTCATGATATAGTTGCTATAGTAGCATGTGGGCTGTCCCTGCAAGATGTCGCCGTTGTCCAAAAGAATCACATTGTCGCCATATTCCTTGCGCAGGCGGTTGACGTAAGTGTTGACTCGGGGCAGGGTGCCTCTGAGCGGCTTACGCGAAGTGAAATCGTAGGGGAAGAAGTGACCATGCACGTCGCTGGTCTCGATGATTCTCAACTTGACAGTTTTCTTCTCTGTTGTTTCTGCCATCGTGGATGTTGTTGTGGTAAGGCACAGCAGGGCTATACCCATTGCTAAGAGTTTTCCCATAAGGTCTATTGCTTTCGATTAGGCTGCAAAGTTACGAAAAGTCGAGGGCAGAACAAAAGAATTTATTCTTTTTTTTAGCCGAGACGGAGAAAATTCGCCTTCACTGAAGGCAAAGTTACGGTAAAAACGAGTGAAATGCAAAAAACCTAATAATGAAATCGATGGAAGATAATAAAAGGGACGCACATTTTTTTGTGCGTCCCTTTGAGGTGGAAATAAGTTCTTTCGTGCTTACTTGCTCACTTCGTTCTCTTCCTGCATATCAATGAACTGGCGATTCTGGTCGTAGAATTCGTATTGCATGAAGGCCATCTTCTGGCTGGCAATGATACGAATGCCGAAACCATACTTCAACTGCCAGCGGCGCTTCAAGGAGAAGATACCCTGATTGATATAGGCAGCGACATAAGGATGAACATGGAGTGAGAAACGCTTGATGCCTATCTTGTTGACAAGGCGGTCAATTTTACTCTCTAACTGATCGGTAAACAGGATGCTCGACTTGATCTTTCCTGTGCCGTGGCAAGTGGGACAACTCTCCTCAACGGCTACGTCCATTGCAGGACGTACTCGCTGACGGGTGATCTGCATGAGTCCGAACTTGCTCAATGGCAGGATGTTGTGGCGGGCACGGTCTTTCTTCATGTTCTCACACATGCGCTCATAGAGCAACTGGCGGTCTTCTGCCAGATTCATGTCGATGAAGTCAACGACGATAATGCCGCCCATGTCGCGAAGACGCAACTGGCGTGCCAGCTCGTCGGCTGCCCCCAGGTTGGTCTCTAAAGCATTGGCTTCCTGTCCGTTTTCTTTTTTGATGCGCGTTCCGCTGTTTACATCTACCACATGCATGGCCTCAGTATGCTCGATGATGAGGTAGGCTCCCCGCTTATAGTTGACAGTGCGTCCGAATCCCGATTTGATTTGCTTAGTGACGTTGTAATTGTCAAAGATGGGTACGTTGCCTGAGTAGAGCTTTACAATGTCGGTCTTCTCAGGAGCAATCAGAGATACGTAGTCGCGTATCTGTTCGAAGATGGTGGAATCGTTGACGCAGATGGCGTCGTAAGTGGGGTTGAAGAGGTCGCGGATGAGTGCCACGCTACGGCTCTGTTCTTCGAAAATAAGTTGAGGACGCTCAGCGGTCTTCTGAACCTTGGTGATGGCATCATCCCAACGCTTCAGCAGCACCTTGAGTTCCTGATCCAGTTCGGCTGCCCGCTTGCCTTCGGCCACTGTACGTACAATGACGCCGAAGTTCTTGGGAACCATGCTCTGAACGAGTTGCTTGAGTCGTGAACGCTCTTCGCCGCGCTTAATCTTAGAGGATACAGAAACCTTATCGCCAAAGGGAATGAGTACCATGTAGCGACCTGCAAAGCTGAGGTCGCATGTCAGTCGAGGTCCCTTGGTGTTGATGGGCTCCTTGACAATCTGCACCATCACCTCCTGTCCGACTTTCAGTTCGTTGATACTGCCATCCTTGGGCAGGTCGGGTAGGCGGGTGGCTTTTTGGATGGGATAAAGTTTCTTTCTGTCGCTCTGTACCTGACGTAGGTACTTTTCAAAAGAGTTAAATTGAAGGCCAAGGTCCAAATAGTGCAGGAAGGCGTCTTTCTCACTTCCCACGTCGACGAAGCAAGCGTTGAGTCCCGGCATGAGCTTGCGCACCTTGCCGATGTAGATGTTGCCCACCGAGAACGAGGCCGAACGTGGTTCAGCCTGATACTCCACCAGCTGCTTGTCTTCCAGCAGCGCGATGGCTATATCTTTCGGTTGCACATCAATGATTACTTCGCTTGTCATTTCTTTTTGAGTATTTGGGCTTTTAACTTCAAAATAAAGCGGAAAGGGTGCACCAGATCATACAATGATACTCTGGTACACTCCTTTCATTCTTTTTAGACGATTTAAGCAAGCAGCTTACTTGCTCTTATGTCTGTTCTTACGCAGTCTCTTCTTGCGCTTGTGAGTAGCCATCTTGTGGCCCTTCTTCTTTTTTCCGTTAGGCATAATTGTTAATGTTTTGAATGTTTATTGTATAATATGAATTGCTATTTAGTCGGTTGCGGTAACGACAAGACCATCCATGCGCTGAATGAAACTCTTGGCGGGCTTGAAGGCCGGCAGGTCGTGGGCCTCAATGACCAATGTCGTGTTCTTGGAAATGTTACGTGCAGTCTTCTTTGCGCGATGCTTTACGATGAAACTGCCAAATCCACGCAGATAGACATTCTCTTTGTTCTCAGCGAGACTGTTGCGAATCTCCTCCATGAATGCTTCTACGGTAGTGGCAACTGCTTTCTTGTCAATACCCGTGGTTTGGGCGATATTGTTGACTATTTCTGCCTTTGTCATTGTTGTTTTTTATCTTAAAATGTTGATTATTTCTGTTTTGGACTGCAAAGATACTGTTTTTCAGTCAGATACGGAAATTTTTTCTGATAATTTTCGATTTTTTTAGCTCTTAGGGTTCATTCTGATTCGCTGACAAGCGTTTCGGGAGTCTCAAAATATTGCGTCAACTCGTTTTTGGCACTTCCGCTTTCGTTGGGCAAGTCGCGAATGATGCGTCCTTTTTCGAGCAGGGCGATACGTGTGGAGATGTCAACGGTGTGCTGTAGGTTATGGCTACTAATCAGGATAGTGGCCCCTGTCTCGTGGTTGTACTGCACCAGCAGATTCTTCAGGACATTCTGGCTCGACGGGTCGAGGAAGTTGAATGGTTCATCTAGTATCAGCACCTTGGGTTCACGCAGCATGGCGGCTATGATACCCACCTTCTGCTTGTTACCTGCCGAGAGATTGCGAATGAGCTTGTTCTGACCAAAGATCTCGCCACCAGCAAGGCGGTCAAAATGCTTGAGTCGCTGTTCCACCTCATTCTGGCTAATTCCGCTGATTTTACCAAGGAAGGCAAAATACTCTTCGGGCGTCAGGTAGTCGATGAGGAATCCTTCGTCAATATGGGCGCCTGTGGTATCCTTCCACTCTTCGGATGTGGCTGGGTTGATGTCGTTGAGCGACACTTCACCGTCGTCGGGTTTCAACAAGTCGAGGATCATGCGGAACAAGGTCGTCTTGCCTGCACCGTTGTTGCCCACTAAGCCAAGGATATCACCGTCGTTCACCGTGAACGACGGGATATCGCAGGCGATGGTCTCGCCAAATTGCTTTTTGAGATTAGCTATTTTTATCATCACTTCTCCACAATCAATTCAATTATACCAATCCCTTTCCGTGGCAGTTCTTAAACTTCTTGCCACTACCGCAAGGACAGGGATCGTTACGTCCAGGCAGCTTGTCACGGACAATAGGAGTGCGTGGCTGCTGGGCACGGGTGTCGTGCTGTGCAGCTGCCTTCTGATTCTCATCCACCATCTGCTCCTCCTGTACGTTCTGCTTGTTTTCCGTGTACTGGCGACGATCGGTGTGCTGTTCGGGAGCAGCCTCATGCACTTCCTGCTGTTGCAGTTCAGGAATAGCGGCACGAGAGAGGATGCTGACAATACGGTTATACATATCGTTGATCATCGTATCCCATACTTTGGCACTCTCTAACTTGAAGATGAGCAACGGGTCTTTTTGCTCATAGCTGGCATTCTGTACAGAGTGGCGCAACTCGTCCAGTTCACGCAGGTTCTCCTTCCAGGCGTCGTCAATGATATGTAGCAGAATTTGCTTCTCGAATTCCTTGACTACAGACTTACATTCCGTCTCATAGGCTTCCTTGAGGTTGCAGGCAATGTTATACATGCGTCGGCCATCAGTAATGGGCACCATAATACGCTCATACATCATTCCCTGGTTTTCATATACCTGCTTGATGATAGGCATGGCTACTTCGCAAATACGATCGGTCTTGCGGTTGAAGGCAGCCAAGGCAGCCTGGAAGGCATTCTCTGCCAGTTCATCGTGATTCTGCTCAGCAAACTGTTGTTCGTTGAAGGGCACCTCCATAGCAAAGAGGCGGATGAACTCTTCCTTGCAACCCTGATAGTCGTTGCGCTCGATGATGGTGCTAATGCGATCCCAGATAGTGTTGGCGATATCCATACCGATACGCTCACCCATCAGAGCATGGCGACGCTTCTCGTAGATGGCCGTACGTTGCTTGTTCATCACATCGTCGTACTCCAACAGACGCTTACGAACACCGAAATGGTTCTCCTCTACCTTCTTCTGTGCACGTTCGATGCTCTTCGAAATCATCGGGCTCTCAATCATCTCACCTTCCTTGAAGCCCAGCTTATCCATGACGCTGGCGATACGCTCAGAAGCGAACAGACGCATGAGCTTATCTTCCAGGGAGACATAGAAAACGGAGCTACCCGGGTCACCCTGACGTCCGGCACGACCACGCAGCTGGCGGTCCACACGACGGCTTTCATGACGCTCTGTGCCGATGATGGCCAGACCGCCAGCAGCCTTTACTTCAGGAGACAGCTTGATATCCGTACCACGACCTGCCATGTTGGTGGCAATGGTCACGGCACCGAGGCCGTTGGTTGACTGACCTGCCAATGCGACGATGTCGGCCTCCTTATGGTGCAACTTGGCATTCAGCACCTGATGGGGGATGCCTTCGCGCTTGCCAGTCTCAGGATCGACATACATGTCAAGCATGCGTGACAGCAACTGCGAAATTTCCACGGATGTGGTACCAATCAGCGTCGGGCGGCCAGACTTACGCATCTTCACCACCTCCTCGATGACGGCACGATATTTCTCACGCTGTGTCTTATAGACACGGTCGTCCATATCATTACGGATGACGGGCTTATTGGTAGGAATCTCCACCACATCGAGTTTGTAGATATCCCAGAACTCACCGGCCTCTGTCGATGCCGTACCGGTCATACCTGCCAACTTATGATACATGCGGAAATAGTTCTGCAAGGTGATGGTGGCAAAGGTCTGGGTGGCGGCCTCGACCTTTACGTGCTCTTTGGCCTCCACAGCCTGGTGCAGACCGTCGCTCCAGCGGCGACCTTCCATGATACGGCCCGTCTGCTCGTCCACAATCTTCACTTCACCGTCGATGACTACATACTCATCGTCCTTATTGAACATGCAATAGGCCTTGAGCAACTGCTGGAGGGTGTGTACACGTTCGCTCTGAACAGCGTAGTGTGACATGAGCTCGTCCTTCTTGTTCACACGTTCCTCATCGCTGAGGCCTGCCTCTACCTCCAGGGCAGAGAGCTGGCTGGTGATGTCGGGAAGCACGAAGAGCTGGTCGTCATTCACCTGCTTGGCCAGCCAGGCAGTTCCTTTATCAGTCAGGTCGCATGAGTTCAGTTTCTCGTCAACCACGAAGTAAAGTGGCTCGACGCATTCTGGCATACGACGGTTGTTGTTCTCCATGTAAATCTCCTCGGTCTTCAGCATTCCAGCCTTGATACCTTCTTCAGAGAGATACTTGATCAGGGGTTTGTTCTTTGGCAGGGCCTTGTGTGAACGATAGAGCGAAAGGAAACCTGCATCAAGGAGTTCTTGTCCGGCTTTCTTGTCGCCGTTGTCCACCTTCTGCTGTCCTTCCGTAATCTTCTGCTTGGCCTCGGCCAGGAATTGGGTTGCCAGTTGGCGCTGTACACCCACGAGTTTCTCAACAAGCGGCTGATATTCCTCAAACATCTGCACCTCGCCCTTGGGTACGGGACCACTAATGATAAGAGGAGTACGGGCATCGTCAATCAACACCGAGTCCACCTCATCGACGATGGCATAGTTGTGGGCACGTTGCACAAGGTCGGCAGGAGAGATGGCCATGTTATCACGCAGATAGTCAAAGCCAAACTCATTGTTCGTACCAAAGGTGATGTCAGCCTGATAAGCCTTGCGACGTTCTGGCGAGTTGGGCTGGTGTTTGTCGATACAGTCAACGCTCAGTCCGTGGAACATGTAGATAGGACCCATCCACTCCGAGTCACGCTTGGCCAGATAGTCGTTCACGGTCACCACATGCACGCCATTGCCTGTGAGGGCATTCAGGAATACAGGGAGCGTAGCGACAAGGGTCTTACCCTCACCAGTGGCCATCTCGGCAATCTTACCCTGATGGAGCACAGTGCCGCCGAAGAGCTGCACATCGTAGTGGATCATTTCCCATTTCAGGTCGTTGCCGCCTGCCGTCCAGTGGTTGTGGTAGATGGCCTTGTCGCCGTCGATGGTGATAAAGTCCTTACGTGGGTCGCCTGCCAGTTCACGGTCAAAGTCCGTGGCAGTAACAATCGTCTCTTCATTCTGGGCAAAGCGGCGTGCAGTATCCTTCACGATGGCGAAGACCTCCGGGCGCACCTCATCAAGTGCCTTCTCGTAGACCTCCAGTGCGTCCTTCTCCAACTTATCGATCTTGGCAAAGATGTCAGCACGCTCGTCCAAGGGTGTCTGTTCGATGGTTGCCTTCAGCTTTTCAATCTCGGCTTTTTGCTCTTTGGCAGCCGACTGCACTTGACGGCGAATCTCCTGTGCACGTTCGCGCAGCTGGTCATTGCTCAGCTTTTCAATGTTAGGATAAATGCTCTTCACCTGTTCGACGAGTGGTTGTATAGATTTCATGTCGCGTGACGACTTGTCGCCGAACAGTGCTTTTAGAAATTTGTTGAAATTCATCTCTATGTTTTGTTTACTTATTGACAATAAATGATTTTGGGGTGCAAAGTTACTGATTTTTTGTGGATTACGACACAAAAACGTACACTTTTTTCTTTGATAAGGGTCAGAAAAGTGGTTCTGAAGAGCATGCGTTTGGTGCCCGGATGCGTATGGCACGAGCAATAGTGGGTGCTATACGGTCGGTAGTGACGGGTATCGTAACTTTTTCTTTAGTTGTTCCGGCACCATAGAAAATGATAGGAAATTGAATAAAAGACGCACGAACCAACTCCTGCTCCTGAGTGTCCTCATCAAGCAATCGCCAACCAGGAGCGGCCTCAATCAGCAGGTCGCCACAGCGTTCCGGGTTGAATCCATTGCGAATCTTACGAGTATATTCGTCGCTTGCGGTGAGGAGCTGCAGGGATGTATATACATTGCGTACGCCGGAAAGCATGGCCAAGAACTCCTGCGAACGGTTGCTGGCTTCGGCAATGCTGATTTTCTTCTGCTCCAGTAATTGATGGTTCAAGAAGATTTGGTTCTTGAAATGAGCCTCTACATACTTGCCCTGTCCCCAGATGGCACCCAAGTACATGTTCAGCAGGTTAGAGGTGCGGCTCATGTAGAAAGTCCCAGTGGGGATGCGATATTTCTGGTAGTCTGCATTCTCCTGGTCGCTATAGCCAGTACTGGTGACTACATAGAGGATGTTTGCCTTTCCCACACGTTCTTCCAAGTATCGGAACAGGCGGCTCAGCTCCTGGTCCAGACGAACGTAGGTGTCCTGAATCTCAATGAGACATTCTGTCAGTGTGCGATGGTCGTAGTTTCCTGCATAGTAGGTCAGGCAAAGCATGTCCGTGATACGGTCGTTGCCCATATTGGTGCCAGCCACACATTGGGCAGCCATGTCGGTGATGGCTGTGTTGACCATAGCGCTGGCCTTGAATTCCTCGAAGCGACGCAAGCCGGAAAACTTGTGCTTGAAAGGCTTTTGCAGGCCGGTACGCATGAAATAGCTGAAATTGCCTACTAGCTCGTTGACAGGTTCCCATGTCAAATCGTCAATCTTGTTTGCTGGAGCATTCTCCCCATTGTTGGCCACCTGAACCCAGGCGGGTTGTCCAGTCGTATAGAATTGCGTCGTACACCATAAGCCGTTGCTGTCGTCAATCCACACGGCTCCATTGGCTGCATGTCCTGCGGATAGTATAGCTGCGTCGCGATTGGGTGCGATGGCATACACCAATGACTTGCCGTCTGTTTCCACTTTCAGCTCGTCGCCCACAGTGGAGGTGGTCAGGTGGATGGGAGAAGTGCAGTCGGTAGTACCCACACCGCTGTACTTCTTGTCATCGACACACCATGTTGGGCGTAATGTCTGACGGTCGAGCCAGCGCATGCCTACTATATTATTATAATAAGGTGTAACGCCAGTGCTCAATGTGGCAATGGCCGAGGCACGATCGATGGGTGAGAAGGGATAGCTGGCTCGAGTATAGACAAGTCCTTCGTCCAAGAGTCTGCGAAATCCGTTGTCGGAGTAGAGTGGGGCGAAGGCTTCCAGATAATCAGTACGCAGTTGGTCAATAGTGATACTGACAACCAGTCTGGGCGGTTGGTTGCCAGACGTCTGCTGTGCGTAGGATTCTACATTCAGTCCGAGCACAGCCAGCAAGGTGAAGTATAGGTACTTATTTGTCATTTCTGAGGTGACTACAATATCTTATCAGCAAGAATAATGCCACAAAATACATTTCCCCTGGATAGTCTTGCCAAAGCCCCCCTATGAAGAACAGTAAGACGACATAAGGCAGCCCTCTCCAATAATAGGTCTTGCGACGACGGATAACCGAGGGGATGAAGAAAAGATGTAGCGGATTGAGCAAGAGCACCATCAGGTTGGAACTTGTTGCAGGATGTTCAGAGAAGAACATGAGCAGAACGATGCATCCAGCCAGGCCTATCGTAAGCATCAGGAGGGTATCCCACCAGACTGTCGTGTGCCGATGTCTCCATTCCCATACGAAGATGATCAGCGAAACCACAAGCAGGATGATGGCACAGACCAGTGGGGATATTGGAAACTCTTCTTTTACAAGTTGTATGCCTGGTTCAATGACAATCCGTCGCTCTTTGACGAGCTTTCGAGTAGTGCCGTCGGCATTCAAAATCGTGGCTTGGGCGAAGTCGCGTTCCAGGTTTTCAGGCAGGAAGTGCTGTTCGCGCTGGGTGGTAGGCATGTCGGCTCTGACACCCAACAGCAAATCGATGCCAAGTGCGTTCCAGGGATGCAGTTTGTTGTGCTCATGGATCATTTGACGGAATGACGGTTCTTGTCCTATAGCCTGATATTGAATGCGTCCCCCAACGTTGCGTTCGATGACGTCGCGAGGACGTGAGGCACAATTGTCGAAAAAGAAATTATAGCGATAGACGCGGTTTTCTGGTCGGTAGTTGATGAAGAGCTCCCTTACGATATTTCGCTTCTCCGGGGCTGTAAGGTTCAGGACCTGTTCGCTTACCTGACTGCCCCAATACTTATAGTACTTGCAAAACTCACCGAATGGGGCGATACCCAATTCGTAGTCGGTCTTGCCAAAAACGAAACGAAGGACAAAGAAATCTTGCTTGTAATTGAACACACCATAATTAAAGGATAGGTCTTCACCTGTGTGTAAATCGCGGACACGCAGTGCGGAGTGTCCGTAAAGACTATAGATCTCTTCGTGCGGCGAACAGGTGATGAGACTAATTTCGACGCTATCATAATATTCCGTTCCCGTTTCATTGGCTGCCTGGCTCTGCGCCGGGGCAAAAAGCATCGTGAACAACAGAAACTGAATTCCTAAATATCTTACTAATTGTTTCACGATGCAAAATTACGTAAAAGTTAGGAGTTAGAAGTGAAGAGATGGGAGTATTTTGAGCGTGTTTAACTTTTTTTTTGCCATTGTTTCAAAAAATCTCCTAACGACTACCCCCTAACTCCTAACTTTTTCGTAATTTTGCAGGCTGATACAAATATGTAACCAATGAACAAGAGAATCATTAGCAGTATCGTGGTGGCAACAGTAGCGGTTTGCGGCTTTGCCCAAAGTGGTACTAACTCTCCTTATAGTCAGTATGGTCTGGGCATCCTTTCCGACCAGTCGCAAGGTTTCAGTCGTGGTATGAATGGTGCCAGCCTGGGTATCAGACAAGGTAATGTGTCAAATACGTTGAACCCTGCTTCCTATTCGGCTGTTGACTCACTGACCATGATTTTTGATGTGGGTGCTTCTGGACAGGTGACTAACTTCAAGGAAGGAAACACGAAAGTCAATGCCAATAATGCTAACTTTGAATATGGCGTCGGCTTGTTCCGATTGATGAAAGGCGTTGGCGTCAGCTTTGGCGTGTTGCCTTTCAGCAATGTGGGATATAAATACACATCGAGCACTTATCTCGACCGTACCAATGGCACAGTAACGGAGACGTTCAGTGGCGAAGGTGGTCTCCATCAGGCTTTTATTGGTGCTGGCGTCCGTGTGTTTCCCTCTCTTTCCTTAGGATTTAACGCTTCCTATCTCTGGGGTTCCATTGACAGGAGCATTGTCAGTAGTTCTACTACTTATATCAACTCGCTTTCCAAGAGCTATTCGGCTTCTGTCAATAGCTATAAACTTGATTTTGGTGCACAGCTCGACCTGCCGCTTTCGCGGAAGGATTTGGTGACGCTTGGTGCTACTGTGGGCCTTGGGCATAAACTCGGTGCCGATCCTGAATGTAGTGTTATCAACATTGGTACAACGGGAATGCGCGACACGACGACCTTGGTAGCCAATGATGCACTGGAAATTCCCATGACCTATGGAGTAGGCTTGGCTTGGCGTCACGGTATCTCACTCTTGGTTGATGCCGACGTGTACTTGCAGCAGTGGGGAAAGTGTGAATATCCGATGTATGATGGTGCCAGCAAGTCCTACGCTATTCGCAATGACCAGCTCAAGGATCGTTGGAAGTTTGTCGTGGGTGCCGACTATGTGCCAAACGCCTTGGACAACAATTATTTCAAGCGTATACATTATCGTTTAGGCGCAGGTTATGCTACACCTTATATTAAAATAAATGGTGTCGATGGCCCCAAGGAACTGAGCTTGAGTGCCGGTTTCGGACTGCCCTTGCAGAACAAGTTCAACAACCGTTCAATGCTCAATATCAGTGCCCAATATGTACGCACTTCGGCTAAGGATATGATTACGGAAAACACTTTCCGTATCAACATCGGTCTGACATTCAATGAACGCTGGTTCTTCAAGTGGAAGATTGACTAAGAAGAGTTGGCGGAGGCAGTTGCGTTCATAATCGTCTCCGCTTTAATTAGTTTGAAATGCAAAATACAAGGGTAAAACAGCATGATGCCGTTCTCCTCGCTTCTAAAGGTGGGGAAAACCAATTTGCCACATTCGTTCCCCTGTGTCACTTTTCAAGGATTTCTCTTCTTTTGTTTCTCCTCATCCCCCTGTTTTTTGCTTGCAGCGGAGCCCAGGAACATATTGCACCTGCCGTGAACCCAGATGACTCGGTGTCGATGATGACGAGCTACGGTGTCAACACGCTCATTAGTGATTCTGGTGTCATCAAATACCGCGTCGTTACAGAGCGTTGGGAGGTCAATACTACCAAACAGCCCACCCGTTGGGAGTTTATGAAAGGCGTTTTCTTTGAGCAGTTCGACGAGCAGTTTCATGTGCAGGGCTATATTCAGGCCGACACAGCTTGGTATTATGATCAGATAAAGCTCTGGAAACTACGTGGCAGGGTGAGCATCCGCAATATTGACGGACTGATATACAAGAGTGAGGAACTGTTCTGGGATATGCAGAAGCATGAACTTTACTCCAATGTGTACTCCATTGTCATCACTCCCGAGCGTACCATTCAGGGCGACCACTTCCGTAGTGACGAACACATGGAACATTATTACATCTCCAATTCGAAGGGTTCCTTTATGGCAGAGGACATAGAGGGCAACAAGGAAGAGGAGAGTACGACGTCGGCAGAGACCGATACCACTCAGGTGGAGATGCAGGTCAGACCCGCTGCCACACGACATGCGGCGTCCAAAACTAACTAAACAGACAGACAAAATGACATCATTGATCATAGGATTGCTGATTTCCATGGTTTTCTCCGCCTTCTTTTCAGGCATGGAGATTGCCTTTGTGTCGAGTAATCGCCTGTTGGTAGAGATGGACCGTGAGAAGAACGGCCCTGCACAGAAAGCCATCAGCATATTCTATCGCCATCCCAACAACTTCGTCTCCACCATGTTGGTAGGCAATAACATAGCGCTTGTCATCTACGGTATCCTCTTTGCGCAGATATTCGATGCTACTTTGTTCGCGAACTTGAATGACGGAGCGAGGGTCACGGCCGACACGCTGCTTTCCACCCTTGTCGTCCTTTTCACCGGTGAGTTCCTGCCGAAGACGATATTCAAGAGCAATCCGAACACGATGCTCACTTTCTTCGCTGTTCCCGCCTACATCTGCTATGTACTACTCTATCCAATCGCCCGCTTTGCCACCCTTCTATCCAAGGGGCTGTTGCGACTATTTGGTGTTCACATGAGCAGCACGTCAGAGGGAAATGTCTTTACAAAAGTCGATTTGGACTACTTGGTGCAGTCAAGCATTGACAATGCCGAGAATCAGGACGATATTGACGAAGAGGTGAAGATATTCCAGAACGCCTTGGAGTTCAGCGAAACCAAAGTGCGTGACTGTATGGTGCCTCGAACGGAGATTGAGGCTATAGAGGACACCAATACCATAGAGCAGTTGAAACAGCGTTTCATCGAGAGCGGTCACTCCAAGATTGTCGTCTACCATGAAGATATTGATCACATCATCGGCTATATCCATTCCTCCGAGATGTTCCGCAATCCTGCCGACTGGACCACTTGTGTGCGCCAGATGACCTTTGTTCCTGAAACGATGGCAGCCAGCAAAATGATGCATATCTTCTTGCAGCAGAAAAAATCGCTTGGTGTCGTGGTCGATGAGTTTGGTGGCACCAGTGGCCTGATTTCCTTGGAGGACATCGTGGAAGAGATCTTTGGTGATATTGAGGATGAACACGACTCGACCAACTATGTCGCCAAACAATTGGATAACGGTGAGTATCTACTTTCGGCACGATTGGAGATAGAGAAAGTCAATGAAATGTTTGACCTTGACCTCCCGGAAGGCGACGAATATATGACCGTAGGCGGTCTCATTTTGCACGAATACCAGAGTTTTCCGAAACTCAATGAAGTGGTGAAAATTGGCCACTTCGAGTTCAAGATAATCAAGAACACCGCCACAAAGATAGAGCTTGTGCGCCTGAAAGTGGTCGGTGGGTCGGCAAATTAGCAGGTGAAAAGTCAATTTTTCAAAAAAAATGCATTTATTTCGTGTAAAATTAGTAATTTTGTCGGCTGAATTTGAAAATTGAAAAAATTAAATAATTAAAAATTGAAAAATTAAATGGCAGCAATTGGAAAAATCAGAAGCTGGGGGCCAACACTCGTGGTAGTGATTGGTTTGGCCCTGTTTGCCTTCATTGCCGAAGAGCTGTTCCGTTCTTGTCAAGCTTCACAGAACGAACAGCGTCAGCAAGTAGGCCAAGTATTAGGTGACAAAATCTCTGTGCAGGAATATCAGGCACTCGTTGACGAGTACCAGGATGTCATGAAGATGCAGGGACGTGAGAACCTGAGCGAAGAGGAACTCAACCAAGTGAAGGATCAGGTTTGGAACCAGTTTGTTTCAAGCAAGATCATCGAGAAGGAAGCAAAGAAACTGGGTCTCACCGTTACCGACGAAGAATTACAGAATATCCTGCGTGAGGGTACCAACCCCATGCTCATGCAGACTCCGTTTGTGAATCAGCAGACCGGTCGTTTCGACGTGTCGGCTCTGACGAAGTTCCTCAACGATTACAAGAACGCCCAGACACAGAGCCCGCAGATTTTCGAACAGTATCAGACCATCTACAAGTATTGGAAGTTCATGGAGAAGCAGCTGCGTCAGCAGACCCTTGCTCAGAAGTTCCAGACCCTGCTTGGCGGATGCTTGCTCAGTAACCCTGTCTCGGCTAAGGCTTCTTTCGCCGATCAGACTTCTGAGAGCAACATCGTGCTGGCTTCGCTGGCTTATAACAGCGTCAACGACAACGACGTGACCGTAGAGGATGCCGACCTGAAGGCCAAGTATAACGAGCAGAAAGAGCAGTTCAAGCAGATGGTGGAGACCCGCGACATTAAGTATGTGGCTTTCCAAGTACTGCCTTCAGCTGCCGACCGCAACGAGCTGATGAAGTCAATGCAGAATGCCCAGAAGCAGCTTCAGGAAGGTAGCGCTCCTGCAGACGTGGTTCGTAAGGCCCAGTCTCAGGTGGCTTACATCGGCCTGCCCGTCACTCGTGCAGCCCTTCCCTCTGACGTTGCTGCTCGCATCGACTCTATGAGCGTTGGTCAGACCTCTGCTCCTTTCGAGACTCGTAGCGACAACACCCTCAACGTGGTGAAGCTCATCGCCAAGAGCCAGCAGCCAGACTCTATCGAGTTCCGCATGATTCAAGTTGCCGGTGCTACCCTCGACGATGCCCGCAAGACTGCCGACAGTATTCTTACGGCTATTAAGGGTGGTGCTCCCTTCGATACCATCGCTACCAAGTATGGTCAGACTGGCACGAAGCAGTGGCTCACCTCTGCCCAGTATCAGAACTCTGAAATCATCGATGCTGAGTCGAAGAACTATCTGAATGCTATCCTCTCTGCCGCTGTGGGCGAGACCAAGAACGTTGAGCTGTCTCAGGGTAACATCATCATGCAGGTGACCAATCGTCGTGCGATGGTTGACAAGTACGATGTGGCTATTGTGAAGCACACCATTGACTTCTCGAAGCAGACCTATTCTGACGCTTACAATAAGTTCAGCCAGTATGTCAGCGAGAACAAGACGCTGGAGTCGTTGGAGCAGAATGCTGCTAAGTTCGGCTTCAATGTGCAGGAGCGTAACGATGTGGCAAACTACGAGCACAACGTGGCTGGTCTGCGTGCCACCCGTGAGGCTATGAAGTGGATCTTCGATGCTAAGGCTGGTGAAGTTTCTCCGCTCTATGAGTGCGGCAACAACGACCATCTGCTGGTTGTAGCCCTGACCAAGGTTCATCCCGTGGGCTATCGCGACTGGGAGAGTGTGAAGGAGACCCTGACTCAGGAAGTGATGCGCGACAAGAAGTTTGACGTACTCGCCAAGAAGCTGGAAGGCGTGAAGTCATTGGCCGATGCTGAGAAGCAGGGTGCCCGTCTCGACACCGTTCCCCAGATTACTTTCTCGGCTCCTGTCTTCGTACAGGCAACGGGTGCCAGCGAGCCTGCTTTGAGCGGTGCCGTCGCTACTACCGAGGCTGGTAAGATGAATGCCGCTCCCGTCAAGGGCAATGCAGGTGCTTACATGTTCCAGGTGCTGACCCGTCAGGAGCGTCAGGGTGCCAAGTTTGATGCCAAGACTCAGGAGCAGCAGTTGCGCCAGCAGGCTATGCAGGCTGCAGGTCGCTTCATGAACGAGCTGTATCAGAAGGCTGAGGTGAAGGACAACCGTTATCTCTTCTTCTAATTTCCTTTCAACCAGGAATCATCTATATCTTAACTTTTATATATTTCTCTGTCCCGGGCTATACCAAGTGTATGGTCCGGGATTTTATTGACTATCACCAAAATAAGTCGATAATAAGATTTGGGATTGTTGGTTAACTCGGAGCAGTTACTATTCGAGTTTTGAGCCTTCCATCAGTTTGGGGCAGATATCATCGAATAGACATTTATGGCACTGGGGACGTCGGGAAAGGCAGACGTAGCGGCCGTGGAGGATGAGCCAGTGATGGGCTCGGGGAATATCAGCATCAGGGATATGCTTTACTAATTGACGCTCGACCTTCAGCGGCGTGTTGTCGCTCTTGTTGACCAGGCCTAATCGGTGCGACACACGGAACACATGCGTGTCAACAGCCATCGTGGCTTGGCCGAAAGCAACCGCCTGAATGACATTGGCCGTCTTTCGACCCACGCCAGGCAGACGTAGCAGCTGATCCATGTCGGCTGGCACTTCTCCTCCAAATTCGTTCGTGATTATGCGAGCTGTCTCAACCAGATGCTTCGACTTGGCATTGGGATAGCTCACGCTGTTGATGTATTCCAGTACATCCTCTGGCTCGGCACAGGCCATCGTCTTGGCATCGGGATAATGCCGAAACAACTCAGGTGTCACCAGATTGACGCGCTTGTCTGTGCATTGTGCACTCAGAATGACTGCCACCAACAATTGAAAGACGTTGCCGAACTCCAGTTCCGTGTTCACCTCGGGCTGTGTTTCGCGAAAACGGGCGAGCACGATGGCATATCTTTCATCTCTTTTCATGCAGGAACTGGAATGGTGGCGTTCGGGAACAGAAGGTGATGCTAAATCTTGAGTTCGCGCATGATTTCCGACATGCGTTGCAGGGTGGAAATCCGGGTGGGAACCAACGGAAGGCGCAACACGTTCTCAATGAATCCCATTTCGTGGAGCATCGCTTTCACGCCTGCGGGATTACCATCGACAAAGAGCAGGGAGAAAAGGTCGGTGAAACGATGGTGTATCTTCCTGGCAGGGTCGTATTCACCCCGCATCTGCAGGCGAATCATCTTCGAGAATTCCTTTGGCAGGGCATTGCCGATGACCGAGATGACGCCTACGGCACCACATGAGATCATGGGGAATGTCAGCGAGTCATCACCGGAAATCACATCAAAGTCACGGGGCTTGTTCTTGATGATTTCGTCAACCTGCTCCAGATTGCCGCTTGCTTCCTTAATGGCTACGATGTTCTGACAATCGCGAGCCAGGCGGACGGTGGTCTCAGCCTTCATGTTGACGCCTGTGCGACCGGGTACATTATATAGCACCACAGGCAGCTGGGTGGCGGCAGCAATGGCCTTGAAGTGTTGGTAGAGTCCTTCCTGCGATGGCTTGTTGTAATAGGGACAGACGCTCAGGATTCCATCCACGCCCTTGAAGTCACCTGTCTTCAGCTCCTCGATGACGGCAGCCGTATTGTAACCGCCACAGCCCATGAGGATGGGGACACGTGCCTGCACTTTATCCACCACCAGGTCCTTGATGCGCTGACGCTCTTCACGTGTCAGCGTAGGAGTCTCGCCTGTTGTGGCAAGGATGCAAAAGAAATCGGCACCATTATTTAACTGATAGTCTACAAGACGCAACAATGCCTCGTAGTCAACCGAGCCATCCTGCTTGAAAGGGGTAACGAGGGCGATGCCCAAACCCTTGAAGATATTATACACCATAAAAGAACTTTCGTCTAATTCGGTTGCAAAGGTACAAAAAAGATTGCAAAATCACACCAAGTTTTCCTATTTTTATCAAGCAATAGTGAATAGTTTGATAAAAGATAACCTGGGTTGTCGCTACTCATAATCGTCGATGACGGCATTCATAAAGTCCATCATGGGCTTTGCGGCACGGAACATCTTTTCGCTTTCATCGAGCCAGCCGTCTCCCTCAAAGAAGGTGTCAGGAACTCGGTGCCAGGCACAATAGTCCTTCAGACGCAAATAGCGCACATGGGCATAGTCGCGGGGAAACCCTGACGGACAGGTCTTCAGTTTGGCGAGGCCAAAGCCCTGCGGACTCTCCCAGGAAGCCTCTTCGGGTGCATCGAAGTAATGAAGGAATTCCTTGCTCTCGACACAACGCAGCCACTCGGCCTCGTTGCCCATCAGTTCGTTTCGGCAGGATGTCAGGATGTTGGTAGGTAGCCAGTAGTTGCCTACAGCTACTAAACATTGTCCTGGCTCCATGTGGAGGTAATAGCCGCCACGCAGCGCCTTCTTTCCATGAGCGTTGATATAGGCACCCAAGTGGTTTTTGTAAGGTGATTTGTCCTCGGAAAAGCGTGTGTCACGATAGAAACGATAGGTGCAGTCCTTCACTCGCTGGTTGAGCACGGAAGGATCAAACGTCCCAATGAGCTCCAGCGCCTGGGCTATACCTTTCTCCCATTCAGCTCTCACGGCTTCATATTCAGCCTTGTGTTCCATGAACCAAGGCCGGTTGTTGTTGGCCATCACCTGCTGGAGAAAGTCCAATATTCTTTTAGCATCCATATCAGTAGGTTGTGGAGGCGTTGCTCCTTTTATTTCTTAAGACTTTCAGCCACGAGAACGTAGGCTTTTATCCAGTTTGTGTCAAGTGAGAAGCGAATGGGACTATCGGGGTTGTTGAAGTAGGACATCACGTATTCCTTGTCTGCCTTGTCGCCAAATAGCGGGCTGCTTGTACTGGCATCAATAAACAACTTAATGTTTGCCAACTGAGTCTTCTGCGGGTCATTCTTTCGCATGCGCAAGGTCTTGAGGTACATGTTGACGTAGTTGTATAGCGCATAGGCCTGATTGTCGAGATAGGCTGCTGAAGAGTCGGGTATTTCTTCCTTCATCTTCATTCCCATGTAGTTGAGTGCATCAATCAGGAAGCGGTTGATGTCCTTCACTACGGCAGCAGTATGGGGGTCGTCCACCTTTTTCTGTGCCATAGCCTTGATTTCGGCATAAACTTCTTGTGCGCTGATGGCGGTAGTCAGACTTGCCAGCAGCATGAGAATCATGAGTTTCTTCATTGTTGTTTGATGAGATGTTTCTTGTGGGTTATACATTCAGGGAGTTCCTCTTCATAGTGAGTCACCATGATGAGGGTTTTGTTGTGGCGTAGGCAGAAAGTGTTGATGATGTCGCGAACCAGATGGCGATTATACAAATCGAGTCCGTGGAACGGCTCGTCAAGGATAATCAGTTCGGGGTCTTTTACGAAGGCACGGGCCAGTAAGACCAACCGCTGCTGTCCACTGGATAGCTGCGTAAACAACTTATCGGCCAGTTCCTCTACGCCAAAGATGTTCATCCACCATAGGCATAGCTCCTTTTCTTGCTGGTTGGGGCGGACGTAGAGGCCGACGGTATCCTTGAGACCACTGGCCACCACATTGATGGAGGGTAGGGCACGCTGATAACTACGGTGCATCTCGGGCGAAACATAGCCGATATGGCGCTTGATGTCCCAGATGCTCTCCCCTGATCCACGAGGATAGCCAAAGAGGGTGATGTCGCAGGCATAGGACTGTGGGTTGTCGGCGCAGACCAATGACAACAGCGTGGACTTTCCACTACCGTTCTGGCCAGATAGTGCCCAGCGCTCACCATTGTTGACCGTCCAGTCAAGGTCACGGAGGATGGTGCGTTCGCCGTAGCGAATACTCACCTTCTTCATCTCGATGACCGTCTTCGCATCGTAGTCGTTGTCGTGTCTTGGTAGCGAAAGGATGGCATTCCGCTTGTCATCGCTCAGCATAGGCGATGGGATAGGGGATTGCTGTTGCAGGTATTCCTGCAGGGAGCATTCCTCTGGCTGCTGGTTCTCCTTTATATATAATATGGTGTCGATGAACGAAGGAATATCATCGCTCTTGGCTACCACCAAATAAATGGTGATGCCCCATTCGGTAGCCAACTGCTGCAACAGGTTTCTGAGGAGGTCGCGTGTCTCGGCGTCCAGACCGATGAAAGGATTATCGAGAATCAACGTCTTGGGGTTGGCAAGCAACGTCTTGGCCAGTTGGTACTTACGCAATTCACCACTCGACAGCGTAATGATATACTTGTCATACAACGAATCCAAATGGAAAAGTCCGACGATATCCTGTAGCAAAGCACGGCGTTCCGGCGTATCGCTGCCAGTCAGGGTGTAGGTGCGTTCCAGCAATTCGCCTAATGTGGGCGTCTCCTGGTCAATGTCGTGCTGGTTCCAACGAAGTTGTAGATAGTAGCTCTTGTCGGTGCTGGCACCGTAGGCATCGCCAAAGGCCACATAGCGAACCGTATCACTGGCCCACTTTTTGCGTAATTGGTCCACATAGAGCGTCTTGCCACTGCCGTTGCGACCTACAATACAATAGATTTTACCTTTTTTCATCTCTTTACCTTATCTTGGTTCTTGATGACGAAATCTTTCCAGTTACGATAGTGGGGGGCACCAGAGTCGGGACGCCCCATCTGCAGGTAGTGACAATAGGCAGCAGCCAGAGCATCGGTGGCATCCATGAATTGTCCCATATCTTCGTCCTTGAGCTTTAATAGTCGCTGCAGCATACCAGCCACTTGCTCCTTGGAGGCAGAGCCGTTGCCGGTGAGTGCCATTTTGATTTTCATGGGCGCATACTCATGGATGGGTACACCGTGCTTGATGGCGGCAGCGATGGCCACACCCTGTGCACGGCCTAACTTTAGCATCGACTGCACATTCTTTCCGAAGAAAGGGGCTTCGATGGCCAGTTCGTCCGGCAAGAAAGAGTCGATGATGCCCGTCACACGTTCAAAGATGTGCCCCAGTTTCAGATAGGCGTCTTCGAATTTTCTCAGGTCTATCACACCCATTGTCACCATCTGTGCCTTGGTGTCGCGAACGCTGATGACACCATATCCCATGATGTTGGTTCCAGGGTCAATGCCCATGATAATCTTTTCCATAATACGCTGCAAAGGTAATCATTTTTATTGTTCTGCTATCCGATTCCATTTATTTTAACTTATACATAAAAAATTATGTCGAATTATTCCATAAAAATTTGGAAAATAGAAATAAACTTAGTATTTTTGCATGCTAAAAAAATATTCCATACTATGGACTTAGGAGAAAGACTTGAATCAAATATCAACCGTAGTGATTATAAAATACTTATCGTTGATGACGTTCAGAGCAATGTGTTGCTTCTGAAGATTTTGTTGACCAACGAAAAGTTCAAGGTATGTACGGCAAACTGTGGCAATATGTGCATTGAGATGGCCAAGTCGGAGAAGCCCGACCTTATCCTGCTCGATGTAATGATGCCAGACATCAGCGGTTTCGATACTGCCGTCATCCTGAAGAAAGACCCTGCTACCTCTGAGATTCCTATCATCTTCCTCACGGCACTTAATAGCCCAAGCGACCTGGTTCATGGCTTCCAGGTGGGTGCCAACGACTTCCTGAGTAAGCCTTTCAATAAGGAAGAGCTTGTGGTTCGTGTGATGCACCAGATTACGTTGGTTGCTGCCAAGCGTCTCATCCAACACCAGAATGAAGAACTGCGTGCCACGATAGGCAACCGCGATAAGATGTACTCGGTCATTGCTCACGACCTCCGTTCACCAATGGCCTCTATTCGTATGGTGCTTAACTTGGTGGTATCGGCAGTCTCCCCCGAAATCATTGGTCCCGAGTTGTTTGAATTGCTCGACAAGGCCAACAAGGAGTCGGAGGATGTGCATGACCTCCTGGACAACCTGCTGAAGTGGACGAAGAGCCAGACGGGCCGACTGACCGTCGTCTTGCAGGACCTTGACCTCAACGACATTATTCCCGGCGTTGTTGACATTTTTGAGATGATTGCCCAGACCAAGAAAATCAAGTTGAGCTATACCGGTACTTCCACTCCATTGGTAGTCAGAGCTGACAACGATATGCTGAAGACTGTCGTTCGCAATTTCATGTCCAACGCTATCAAGTTCAGCCCCGAGGGAGCCACCATTGATATTACGATGCATGAGGAGGGCAACTTTGCCAAGGTCTGTGTACGAGATCATGGTGTAGGTATCGCCCCTGAGCGTATCGACTCTATCTTCCATAAGGGCGAGACGACCTACGGCACCGGTGGCGAAGAAGGTTCGGGCCTTGGCTTGCAGCTCTGTGCCGACTTCTCCCGTAAGATGGGTGGCGATGTGATGGTAGAATCTGTACTGGGCGAAGGGTCAACCTTCAGCGTACTGTTACCGTTGAAAGCATAGCGCAATTATTAAATAAGAACAAAAAAGCAGGCAATTTTTTGGTTGTCTGTTTTTTTTTGTGTAATTTTGCACCCGATTTTTGAACAGCATTTCTCTTCTTGAAATGTTTCCACCTCAAATTTTAATCCAAAGCAAATAACTTTTATACAGAAATAGTATGTATACAAAAGACGAATTAATGCAGATGGATATTCCCCAGCTGCTAACAATTGCGGAGCAACTTGGCGTGACTGTGTCACAGGATGACGAACTTGAAGCCGTTGTCTACGCTATACTCGACAAGGCGGCAGAGGAGAGCGCCGCCAACTCATCAGGTACCGCCAAGCGCAAGCGCACCCGTATCGCCAAGAAAGACACCGATAAGGTCTATAGCGTGAAAGGAAAGGATGGCGAGAACCTTGATGCAAAGGCCTCGAAGACCAAGCCTGTAGAGGCTCCGACACTTTTCAACGATGCTCCCCCGATGGAACTTGAAGAAGAAAAACCCACCACCGAGCAGATGCTCACCGATGATCCTTTGGCTTCATTTCCTAAGCATCGTGGTCGCAAGTCGAAGGCAGAATTAGCCGCCATTGCTGCTGCCGAGGCATCCAAGACAACTTCTGAACAAGAAGGTTCAGCCGATGAAGCCCTTGATACTGAGGAAGTTGGTCTGACAGAGGACGTACCCATGAGCGAAGATGCCCCCATGATAGAAGATGTGCAGGATGAGCCTATAGAGGAAGGGTTGCCTGACGAGGAGCCAATGGAAAATATGGCAGATGAAGCCCCCGATCAGGAGATGTTGGAGCAGTTGCAGGAGAAGATGGCACAGCACAACAGCAACGGTGAAGATCAGCCATACGATGATGAGAATGATGTCTGGGAAGGCGATCCTGGTGATGGTACCGATTTCATCACCCTTATCGACCTGCCTATTGAGGACCAGGCTGCCATTCCGACGCTCGACATCTTTGACCGTCCTGTGACTCAGCATGCAGAGCCTGTCTATCAACCTGTCACTCCGTCACCCATACAGAATCGTAGTGTCAACTTTGACTTCGGCGAACTGATTACTGGTAACGGCGTGCTGGAGATTATGCAGGATGGCTATGGCTTCCTCCGTTCCAGCGACTACAACTACCTGTCGTCGCCAGATGACATTTACGTAGCTCCGCAGCAGATTAAGAAATATGGCCTGAAGACGGGCGACGTGGTCGATTGCACCGTCCGTCCTCCTCATGATAATGAGAAGTACTTCGCTATGTCGACGGTCAACCTCATCAATGGTCGTCATCCTTCAGAAGTACGCGACCGTGTGTCGTTCGAGCACCTTACTCCCCTTTTCCCAGAGGAGAAGTTCAATCTCACCGGCGACCCGCAGACCACCAATCCTTCGACTCGTATCGTAGATCTTTTCTCGCCTATCGGTAAGGGACAGCGTGCTTTGATTGTGGCACAGCCCAAGACCGGTAAGACCATTCTGATGAAGGATATCGCCAATGCTATTGCCGCCAACCATCCTGAAGCTTACATCATGATGCTGCTCATAGACGAGCGCCCAGAGGAGGTTACCGATATGGCTCGTACGGTGAATGCTGAGGTGATCGCTTCCACCTTTGACGAACCGGCCGACCGTCACGTGAAGATTGCCGGCATCGTGCTCGAAAAGGCCAAGCGAATGGTAGAGTGTGGTCACGATGTAGTCATCTTCCTTGACTCCATCACTCGTCTTGCCCGTGCCTACAATACTGTGGCTCCTGCCAGCGGTAAGGTGCTGACGGGTGGTGTCGATGCAAATGCATTGCAAAAGCCCAAGCGATTCTTCGGCGCAGCTCGTAAGATTGAGGGCGGTGGCTCGCTGACCATTATTGCTACGGCACTTGTTGATACTGGTTCTAAGATGGATGAGGTGATCTTTGAGGAGTTCAAGGGTACGGGTAATAGCGAAATCCAGCTCTCTCGCTCACTCTCCAACAAGCGCATCTTCCCAGCTATCGACCTGGTGCAGTCTTCTACTCGTCGCGACGACTTGCTGCATGATGAGACCACGCTCAACCGCATGTGGATATGCCGCAAGTTCATTGCTGACATGAATCCGATGGAGGCTATGAACACCGTTCGCGAGCGTCTTGTCACAGCCAAGAACAACGAGGAGTTCCTGATGTCTATGAATGGGTGATTAGTGGTTTCCACTATTCACCCTTTTTCTACCTATTAATAGGTAATAACCTGTTATTTCTATTGCCATTGTTTTGCTTGCATCATATTTTTCAGTAATTTTGCAAAGGACTATAGTAAATAATTTGAGTTTCGGTAGTTATAAAATGAAGTTATATAGGAAGTTATGCGCTTCGCGCAGGAAGTTAAGCCAGCGACGCTGGCTGGACAATAGCTATGGATGCTGCCGCCTACACGGTATTGTCTTTTTATAACTCCCACGAGCGTAGCGAGTTAATTTCCATTTTATCTTCCTGTTTTACTTCCGAAAGTTCAGTCATATTATTATATTTATTTAAGTTTCGGGAGTTCTTAACTCGCCATTTTACATTGATATAATTCACAGATATGGGCAAGCTCATCAGATTCATTAACCAAGGCATCAAGCACTTCTTCATCGTCGATGGAGAACACCTTGGT
>Ga0326511_10000636_pt1 | contig 30855 bp, 24 predicted proteins | sample 0_2496_0518_D_FD_203701 | JGI IMG/M metagenome (GOLD analysis project Ga0326511, IMG submission 203701) | Bovine rumen microbial communities from UC Davis, California, United States - 0_2496_0518 | ecosystem: Host-associated > Mammals > Digestive system > Stomach > Rumen | place: USA...
TTTCCTCTGATATTGAAACAGCAAGTGAACAGCAGACGCTGCATGTTGATGAACGGTTCCGCGAGGTGTTTGACTGGCTGAACGAACAGCAGTTCATTACCTGGCAAATCAAGCGTAACCGCATCAATAACTATCTTACGTCACTATTTGCTTTGACCAATCTGCTTCGAAATGGTGGATGGGATGCTCATGCTTCTAAACAGTCGAAATACGAAATCGTTGCTATGATTAAGGACTTCATAGGGCACTTGAAAGAAAGGGGGCAGTATGAAGACGCTATCAATGGTCTTCGCAAAGACTTGCGAGTAAGCAACGAGTATGACAACCGTAATGGTGGTGAGGCAACCGTGAGTGCAGATCGCGTGATTGAAGCAACAGAATACGACATAGAAAAGAACTTCAAAAGAGCACAAGCACAGTTGGCCCATCAGGGTTTGGGAATGCTGTATTGTAAGGAATACACCGTTGAGACCTTTGTAGAGCACCAATTGGATTTCATCCTCTATTCAAAGAGTGAGTATGCTATGAAGGAACTGGAGGAATATGCCAAGCGGAAATTCTATGACTTGCAGAACAGATGGCGCAAAGATATTTCTGCTGGTGACGACAAATATAAGACGAAGTATGACAGCATTGTGGCCGAAGGTGACGAGTCAAGTCCGCACTCATTGAAGCTGTGGGAAACCATTACTCTTCCGTATGGAGAAGATTTCAAGGAAGAAACAGACCACATGTTTGTGAACAAGGATGGTAAAGCCGTCTTTAAGTTGGATACCTGGGAGAAGGATATTTTGGATGAAGAAAAGAAACGATCTGACTTTGTCTGCTGGGTACGTAATCAGCAGAATAAGGGTTGGGCTTTGTGTATCAAGTACGAAATGGATAGAAAGGTAAAATCGTTCTATCCAGACTTCCTGATTATTCGCAAGGAGGGTAATGGATATGTTGTTGATTTGCTTGAACCGCATAATCCTGCATTCAATGACAACTATGCTAAGACAATAGGCCTCTATGAATACCTGAAGGAAGAAAAGGGTATAGCACGTGCGGAGATTATCCGTAAGGAGGACAACCGCTTTCTTCGTCTGAATGTCGGTGACTCTATGATTCAGCACGATGTAATGAGTATGCACAGTGATGACGATTTGAATAATTTGTTCAGGAAGTATAATCCGTAAAGACTATGGAGCTAAGCGAAGCACTCAGAACCATTGATGCTACGGCGGGTTTTCTTATGCGGATTGATGGTCTGATGAATTCGGATGTCGTAGAGCTTGAAGAAGACAAGGAGAGTTGGGAGCTACTAGAAGTTCCTATCTACACTACCATTAAACTGAATTCGATTCCTGAGTTCAAATTCAAGCTCAGATATCGGAATGGACAGGAGGAAGAATTCGTCGTTCCGAATTTTATCCCAGTTTGCCATTATCTGATTGATACATGGCCGTTGCCTAAAGCAAAGCAGATTCGTTTTTATTTAGATGAGTCAAACGTACTCAATCTTGCTAACGACATTCTCGGTTTTAACGACCCGATGATGTACGAGACAGTACCCGAAGCATATGAATATCAGCGATTAATCGTTCCTCCTTCGCGGCTATTTGACGTAATATATGACATTAATTATCACTTAGCATATGCGATTCGAAAGGTTGAAGAATGGGAGGAAGAAGAAAGACCTTCATTTCTTGTTAATGTAGGAAAGTCCGATGAAGAGACACGGGCAATTGACAAGGAATTGAGGGACTTGGTCCGTTTCCCGTCGATACCTGTAATTTGTACGAAGTTAAAGGAAATGGCGAAAGATAAAAAAATTCTTCTTCCAGAAGCAGAAAAAGCCTATAATGAATTGGTCCGTTTAGGAATGCAAACAACAGGTCGTGGCTTCACTCTTAAGACCTTTAAGAATAACTATCCAAAGACCTAAGGAGTAGTTGTTGTGTCCCTTTTTCATAAAGGCGTCGGAAAATTTTTCCGACGTTTTTTTTGCACCATTTGGGATTATTTGGGATTTTTCGGGATTGTAGTTTTTTTATCCATTCTTACCTCAAAAATACGTTTTACCTTTGCACTCGCATTTGGAAGAGATTCCATTTGTGGGCCTTTGTTGCCCTTGACAATAATACCGTCTGAGTTTATCTTACACAAAGAAGCCCCCGAAGATATTTAACAATCGTGTAGAGTAGTTATGAATTACGATATACCTTGGGATATAAAAACTAATAATGAGGAATAATAAATGAAATGTTATTGAAACCTCTTGAATTATAGGTACGCTTTATGTGCCTATCAAGAGATTAATCGAGGTGGTAAACCTCAAACATAAAATCATCCGAGTGATGTGAGCAGAGAAGTCTCATGAGTTCAACGGGCCGGCCGTTTCAGAAGCTTTCTCACTCACAAGTTGAACAAAAAACTCGGTGATTATGAAGAAAAGTTTGAAACAAGTCCGTCCTGAGGACTTTGACGTGAAGGCGCTGATGGCGGCTGCACGAGAGGGGAGACTGTATGTTGACGAAAGCAAGAAAGAGGTCAGCAGGGATATTATTATTAAAGAGGTTCGTGCGTATGTAGAACGAATCAAGGTTCTTGTTACCAAAGAATTCAGTTCATCTATTGATGACATTTGGGAACAGATACTCTCCATGGAAGATTTTATGCAGCTCTTGACACCAAGTCGTAAAGCGAAGAAATGTCGGAAATTTAATAAGTACAGCGTGATGCGTATCATTGGCGTATTACGTGAAAAGGGAGTGTACGAGTATTATAACGACAGTAAGTACAATGCTCTCCTGGAGCAAACGGTCAAGGATACTCCATACAGGAAATATCTTGGAATGGGGCTTGAACAGCGTCATTTGCTTGTAGAAATCAGGAAAATAGTGGCCCAATATCAACTTTAACATTTTGGTAAAATGGTTCCTTTTTACCAGCTTAATAATCCCCTTACCTTTGCCGGTGAAATTAGTCAGGAACGGGTCTCAATAAACACTCTGACCGCTATTTCTCCATATTCATTTTATTATAAACAATTTAAACATTAAAACAATGGGAAAAATTAAATCCAAAGGTGCAACATTTTTTGTTGACAACGAGAGTGAGTTAAAGAAGTTTGTCCATGAAATTAACGAGCAGGGCAATACATTTGGCAATACGATTGTCGAAATCTTGTCAATGACAGCTGACTCCCCGAAAGGTATCGTGAGTGCTGCTATCGGGTTGGCAAAGGCAATGGCTGCCGCAAAGGGTGTTGCCCGCGTAATGGGCGTTCCTTTTGAGGCTGTTTATGAAGACCAGCTTCAGTATTTTGAAGCCGATGTTGAGGACATCTTTAACAGAACAGCAAAGAAGTTTTGCTCCAGAAACAGTAAAAAGAGTAATAAGTAAAGCCTTATGAAAACTATCATTTGTAAAGTGGTATCACAGACAGAAGCTGTCTATGTACCAAGTAAGAAACAGGAAAGTGGCCAGCTGGCCAAGTGTTATATCCAACTCCGTGAGTTGGGTGGTGATTACGAGGACGAATACATCTGTGCCGTATTCGGCAACCTCGCTCTTTGTAAGTTTGAGGTAGGGAAAACGGTCATTGCTGCGCTGCGCTTTCAGACGCACGAATCGAACGGCTCGTTGTTCCAGGATGTGGTTGCAAACGACATTCAGAAAATCTAAACAAAAACTCTGAGTTGAAGTGAGGGAATCAATTGAGCATCATTCGTGATGTAGGGCCTTTTCTCAAACTTCTCTCACAAAACCCAGAAACAATGACAAAGAAAATTATTTTTACCGAAGAGAAACCTTTGACAATTGAAGGTTTCGTGACCATCCAGAAAAAGGATGATGGATTGCACACTGCGGATTTCCAGTGTTGCGAGGACGTTCAGATGGAGCCTGTAAAGGGCGACTTCAAGGTACAATTTATGCGCGATGGCAATATCTATATGGACCAGAAACCTATGCGCAAGCGGAACAAACCGAAGTTCAGGGAAGACCACAGCTCGCTGTCGATCACTTCTCGCAGACAAATATATGTTGTGTTCTGCGAGTCGGTTGATGAAATCAATGAGGCTCCCAAAAACATGGTCAGAGAGGTGCAGCGACTGGCCAAGAAACTGGAGGCTCTCAAAGAACAAGAACTCTAACTCTCTAAACGACTAAAATATGAATATTGCAGGAAATACAATGCATTCGGGCGATAAGAAAAAGGATCATCGCGGGTATGCTGAGACGATGGCATCGGAGCAGGTGGACAGCCTGCTCTCCGAAGCGTGGCTGAAAGAACAGAAGCAACAGATCAGAGCGGGCAACGAGAAGCTGAAAACGAAGTTGCCTTTCCTCTGTCCGCACTACTCGCAGTTTCGCAATAACCATCGCGCTCAGGCTGACATCATTCCGGAGTCGTTTACCTTTATGACTTGTGTGGATGTGGACGACTTGGAGCTGGTGGAGAAAGCTATCAAAAACGCTTTGGAGGTGAACAGCGAGGACGGCGACTGGAAGGATATGGTGCTGCGCATCGACTATTCGGCACGAAAGAAGGTGCATATCTGGATTCTGCTGCCTGTGGGCAAGACCATCGCTGAGGCGCAGAAGGACTTCTGTCAAGAGATTGACGTACCCTACGACGAGTCGTGTATCACGCCGGAACGGTTCATCTACCTGACCGACATCGAGGAGGAGATCTACCGTTCCCCACGATGGATGAAACCGATGAGTCAGGAAGAGATCGACGAACGCCGCGAAGCCTATCTGCTCCGAGGACTTGATGTGGATGGGAGAAGCCTCCCCCAAGCCCCTCCTAAAGGAGGGGAGCAAGGTCAAAGGTCAAAGGCGGAAATTACACAAAAAGAACCGGAACCTTTGTGTAATTCTGCTGAAGAGGCAAGTAAACAGTCGCTTGCAGCGTTCGACCTCTGTGCTGAGCAGGCGGGATTGAATCCTACGGCGATGGATGTGTGGGGTGAGCACAACTGGCACTCAAACCTGATGGCGGTATTGTCGGTTGGCGTGGGCAAGCTGATGACCCGTCAGCAACTGCAGGCGGTAGTGGCGGTAAGACTGCCCAACTACGCTCAGACGGAGGACTGCCAGAAGCTCATCGACTACTTCTACGAGAAATATGATACTGACAAGGGCTTTATGAATGCGGGATTGCGCAAGATCAATGCTCAGGTGCAGAAGGTGAAGAATGAGATTGATTGTTCAGACCCCCTGCCCCCTAACTTAGGGGGTTCGGCGGAAGCAACGGGATTGTCGGCTTTGTTTGCCGCGAAGCTGCCGCCAGCATTGCCGACGAAGTTGCCGAAACTGGTGGCTGTGGCCACGAAGAGTACGCCGGAGAAGTATAAGGCTACGGTGGCTCAGGCTATCTTCCCGCCATTGGCAACCTATCCGAAGAAGCTGGGATTTGTGTATATCGACAACCAGGTTCGAGAGTTGCGCATCAACTGCCTGATTGTGGCTGGAACGGGTGCCGGAAAGGATTCGTGTACACAGCAGCCGTTGACGCACATCATTGCTGACATGAAGGAGCGCGACGACATGAACCGTGAGCGTCTGAAAAAATTTAACGATGAGTATAACAACAAGGCTGGCAACAAGCAGAAGCCGCAGCGTCCTGATGACCTGATCATCCAGACCATCAAGTCGAATATCACGCAGGCTGCCTTGGTGCAGCGTATGGACGAGGCCAACGGTGCTCCGCTGTATGTGCGGCTGAACGAGCTGGAGCAATGGGATAAGATTGAAGGTCAGAAGGGACGCACCAACCAGTTTACCACGTTGAAGCTGTGCGATGATGAAGGTAATGACTTCGGTGCCGACCGTGCAGGTACGCAGAGTGTGATGGCCTCCGGCTGTCTGCATCTGAATTGGAACGCAAATACCACAACGGCAAAGGTGCTGAACTACTTCCGCTATGTGCTGACCGACGGACCTATCTCGCGCCTTTGTCTGGCGACGATTCCTGATGAGGAGATTGGTGCCGACATCCCCATCTTCGGCGATTACGGCAGCGAATACGACGAGGCGTTGAAGCCGTATATCATGAACCTGAAGAACGCCACAGGCATCGTGGACTGTCCGCAGGCTCGCCGTCTGGCTCGAAAGCTGAAGGACGAGTGTGCTGAGTTTGCCCGACTGTCGCAAGACCGCATCTTCGACAATCTATCGCACCGTGCGCTGGTGGCTGTCTTCCGTAAGGCTTGTCTGCTGTATGTTGCCAACGGCAAGAAATGGGAAAAGGCCATCGAGGAGTTCTGTCGCTGGAGCCTGTTCTACGACCTTTATCTGAAGCTAAAGCTGTGGGGCGATGCCATCCGTCAGGCCGACAGCGAGGTAACAACTTCGAAGCGTGGACCGCAAAGTCTGCTGGATTTGCTTCCTAATGAGTTTACCGTTGAGGATGTAAGGCGAATAAGACAACAACGAGGAATGGACTCCAGTGTGAAAGAAACAAACCATCTGATTCGTACATGGAAGAATCGTGGCTATTGCGCACAGAGCACAGAGCACAGTTTTAAAAAAGCACCAAAGTTTGAAAGTAAAACAATATGAACAAGTACATTGATAAGACATTGAAATTGACGGAACACTTCTCGCTCAGCGAGATGTGTACGACATCAGTACAGACGGCGGATCATAACTTTCCGTCGCAGGAAGTGATATCGAATTTGAAGCGATTGGCCAAATGGCTTGAGATGCTTCGCGACGAGTGGAACAAACGGTATGGAGAGGGTAACGACCCTATCTATATCAACAGCGGGTACAGGTCGCCAGCCGTGAACAAGGCGGTAGGTGGGGTAGCCACCTCGAATCACTTGACGGGTTGTGCGGCAGATATCAGAGTATTAGGTAACGAACAGCTTGTTCGCTATGCCACCATCCTGCTGGATATCAGCGATGAGAGCGGAGAGGCTTTCGACGAACTCATCTTCGAGCACAACAGCAAAACAGGTAACTACTGGCTTCACTTTGCGGTTCGTCCTAATAACAACCGCAGGCGAATCAAATTTATCAACAAGTAAGTATTAATCAAATTTTGTTTATCGAGATCAAACAAGGGGGTGCTTCGGCACCCTTTTTGTTTTACAATTATCCATGTGAAGAAGGTGACGAAGTTGGCGCAAGATATTGATTTTTGAAAATGCCAATAATTGCGGTTGCTTCTTTTTTTATAGGTATAAGAAAAGAAAAAACCGCTACGGAAGTATTGTCCTGTAGCGGTTTATAGGAAATGTTTGTCGTCGTCTCAACTAATTTGCTTTCTCTTTTTTCAGCCGGGCATATTCCTTGCGGGCTTTGTCGAGTTGCTTGCGGAAGGCGTCGTTGCCGGCAAGGGCACCCATGATAGAGGCTGCAAGGATGGCTGAAGCATCGATGTCGCTCTTGTAGTGGTAGCCGGCAACCACGCGGCCAAGGGCATAGTCGTAAGCACGTTTCATCAGCACATTGGCAGAATCCGGTTCGATCAGTGCTAACGTCATCGCATAGACGTATCCGCGTGTGGCGTGTCCTGAAGGGTAGCTGTAGTCTTTGGCTTCCTCTTCTTCTGTCTCAGGTACTAACGACGGTTCGGCAAACTGTACAAAAGGACGCTTGCGCTGGAAGTAGTTCTTGGCGCGTTTGTTGGCACGATGGGCATCGCCGCTGGAGCCACCCGCTAATTTGTTAATCTCTGGTGTCAAAGCAGGACTGATGGTCATACCGAAGACGTCAGAAAATGCTTCATAGAGTTCCATAGGACCATCTTTCTTAGATTGTTCTCCGAAAGCTGTCTCGCGTTGCAACTTTCCCCATTGGTAGAAGTAGAAGTCGTTGCAGAAGGCGGGATCTGTTACATCCGGCGGATTGGGCAGGAACTTGGTACCGTCAGGACGCGTTTCGTCTGTCAGGAACGGGTCGGGATATACAACCACTTGGGCATACGAGAATGCGCCCGAAAGAATCAAGATGAACGCAATCATCCATTGTCTGTACTGTTTCATTTTATAAGGTGTTTGATTATAAAAAAATATGTTGTAGCATTTTCACACTGCAAAAATACTACAACATATTGAAACCACCAAAAAGTTTATTACATTCTTTGTTTTTGTTTTTCGCCAGCTCCAGAACCGCGATATTTGCTACGTGCTTCGTTGAACTTCCAGGTGATGTTGAGCATAAAGGTCCGACGGGCCGGATTGGTGGTGGTTATTTCGCGAATACCATAGATGGTGGCTGCCGACTTGTCGGAGTTGAAGATATCGTAGCATCGCAGGTCGAATGTCATCGTGCCCAGACGACGGAGGTTGATGTCGCGTTGGATGCCCAGTGAGGTGTTGAACTTGTGAGTGGAGATGCGGAAGTTGTTGTAATCTCCACAGGTACTCCAAACCATATTGGCACTCAACCGGAAGTTCTTGGGCAATTCGAAGTCGTTTTTCCACACCAGACTGAGATAGGGATGGTTGAGTGTTTTGATGGAACCGTCAGCACAAGGCGTCTTGTAGCTTTGGAAAACTGCGAAAGCAGACCATGCAGGATGCCAGCATCCAATAACAGGGTTGGCGGAGAAGTTGACAGACAGCTGGTCGAAATCCTCCTTGCTGTTGATGGGACGTACGAGGCTGATCAACGGGTCGGTAGAGCCGGGAAACGGTTCTGTAGATACCGTTTCAGAATCCTTGATACGACCGTAGTTCAGTGTCATATTCATCCATTTATAGGCAGCATTGAGCACAATGCTATGCGTATAAGTAGGTTTCAGATACGGGTTGCCGCTCTGGTAGGTGTAACGGTTGATGTAGATGGTCGAACTGGTCAGCGAACTATAATGTGGACGTTGGATGTCGCGACGATAGGAGAGTGACAACTGTACTTTGCCGATGGGGGCAGAGATTACAGCTGACGGGAACCAGTCGCCATAATTGCGGCAAACCTCATCGTCGCGCTTTCCGAAGTTATAGTAATCGTTCTTCAAATGCTCGTAGCGAAGTCCCACCTGTGCAAAAACCTTTCCAAAGGCACGTCCGTATTCTACGAAACCAGCTGCAGACGATTCATTGATTTCCGTATCGGTAGCCTGCACGGGAACCTCTTCTGATGCATGGTAGGTATAGGCATCGGTGCGGTGATTGTGAGAGTATTCACCGCCAATAGAGAGGTTGCCTTTTAAGACGGGATAGCCGAATATTAACTTCGTGGCCCAGAAATGATTGCCGCTATTGGTATTACTCTCAATAGAACGGGTTGTTGTTGCACCCGTTACATCTGTGGTCTGTTCTATCGTTTTTCCTGGGGTTGTGGTCTTGTCAAACAAACCATCGACGTTCAGGTCAATGCTCAGATTTCCCACTTTGCCATTATAGTATGCATTGAAAATATGCTTTCGGAAACGGTCGCTCTGTGTGATATCGCTTTCAGAGTGTTCCTTATAGACATCGTTCTCGTAGTTATCGGTAAAGAAACTGTCGTGGAAATCGGTGCTGGGATGACGGTCGTATTTGTAGAACGCACCAAAACTGTGATTCTCGTTGATCATATAGTTGACCTGCAACTGCGGCGACCAGCCCTTCCAGACATTTTTGCCGTTTTGACTTGTGATACTTTCGATGCGGTCAGGACCTACATAATAATATAGGTGGTTGTCTTGCAACATTTTTGTGTGTCCATACCGGCCTGCCCAGAATGACGCGGTGATGTCGAGGCCGCCCGTACGATAGTTCAAGTCGAGATTATTCGTCAGGGTGTAGCTATACTGATAAATACCCATCAGGTTGTCCTGAAAACTGAATCCCTCTCCTTGAGCCTTCTTCAGCGTGATGCGTACAACGGCCTTGGTGGATGCCGCATAGCGTGCACCAGGGTTCTGCACCACCTCTACGTGCTGAATCTGATCGGAACGTAAGCGCGTAAGCTCGTTCATGTCTCGCACTTGACGGCCATTGATATACACCTCGGCATCGCCTCTGCCCAGTACCTTTACGCTACCACCGTTGGAAGCTTCCAGAGAAGGAATCTTGTCTAACATATCGGAAGCGGTTCCGGCTTTCTCCAGAATGGTTCCGGCAACGGTGGTACGCATCGCATCACCTTTTACATAGGTTTTGGGCAGTGGACTCTTGATGACGACTTCGCCCAACATCGTCGCGTCATCTTTCATCTGGATGGTCAGACCGTTGGCCGCTGTAACATATCGGGTCTCGTAGCCTACACAACTCACCTTCAGCACACCGTCGTTGATGTCGGTCGTGATATTGAACTCACCTTGCTCATTGGTAGTGGCACCTTGAATGAAGGTGGAGTCGGGGAGCGACAAGAGAACCACATTCACAAACTCCAAGGGGTTGCCGTTCTCATCGATCACTTTTCCGCTTACATCTAGTACATTAGCGAAACTTACCAAACTCATCATTAGTGCAGCTATCATTGCTGCCAATCTCATCGTTTTCATAATCGTATTGTTTTTAAATTTGCGTCGAATGATTTCTCGCTGCAAAGATAAAAAGGGAAAAACCGTGCTGCCAAATATCTGGGATATTCTGCAGTTATTTGTGATGAATGACAAACAATTGAGATGAATGACAGTATTGTGATGTTATACAGGAATGGAGTTTTTTTCAAAAGTTTTTTGCTGTTTACAAAAATAGTATTACCTTTGCAACCGCATTTCGCAAAAACCTATATTTGGGCGGCTGCAAGATTTAGGAAGATTGGCAGAGTGATCGAATGCGCTGGACTCGAAATCCGGTATACCCCTTTCGGGTATCGGGGGTTTGAATCCCTCATCTTCCGCAAAATAGAGAGGGCATCATCGAGCCGGGTTGCAACGTCGTTCGCAGAACGGTGGCAACAAAAGAGGCGAGGTAATCCCTCATCTTCCGCAAAAGTAGAGGGCAAGAAAAAAGAGAAGTCGTTACGGCTTCTCTTTTTTCTTTTCTCATTTATTTGATCAAATCGATACTGCGCTTGAGGAACTTGTCGAGGGCGGCACCCTTGAGCATTCCGTTCTGGAGCAGGGCGAGGTCGATGAGCTGATGGACGATGCTGTTGCCCTTCGCATAGTCGGCAATGATTTGCTTCTTTTTGTCTTTCTGCTCGTCAATAGCCTTCTGTGTATTGGTCTTCTCGTCTTTCTCTTCCTGTGTCAGTTCGTCATACTTCTTCTTCGACTGTTCCTGGTTGATAACTGCCATGCGGGCATCCAGTCCTTTCAGTTCGCTGAGAATGGGTTTCAGGGCCTCGCTGGTGTTGGCGGTCGTGTCGTTGAGCACGTTCTTAACCAACGGATGGTTGCAGTTCAGGACGATGGTGTACATATCGGGCATCTGTCCGTAGAACGCCATTCCGCTCTGGAAGCGGCTCATGTCTTTCATACGGCGCATATATTCGCTCTGTGTGATGATGACAGGCTGGGCAGATTCTCCCAATGCTTGTACCTCTACGTGGAACTCTGTTTTCTCGATGGCTGGCATCTGAGAGCGGAATACCTCTGACAAATTGTCACTCTGTTCCTGATCGAGTTCGTTTTTCGGTGCGTCGTCCTTGACAATCAGACGGTCGATGATGTCGGAGTCCACACGTGTGAAACGGGTTTTCTCCAGTTTTTGCTCAAAGAGGTTAGAGGCAACGGGTGTGTCGAGGTCACCATCGAAGAGCAATACGCTGTAGCCTTTCTGCTTGGCAGCCTCGATATAGGTGTATTGTTCCTCTTTGTTGTTGGCATAGAGGTAGATGAGATTGCCGTCCTTGTCGGTCTGCTCACCCTTGATAAGGGTCTTGTATTCTTCGAGTGTGAAGTATTTGCCTTCCACATCCTTCAGCAGCGTAAAGTCCTTGGCGCGATCGTAGAAGTCTTCTTGTGTCAGCATACCGTAGTTGATGAACAGTTTCAGGTCGTCCCATTTCTCTTCATACTGCTTGCGGTCTTCTTTGAAGATAGCAGCCAGACGGTCGGCCACCTTTTTCGTAATATAGGTGGATATCTTCTTCACATTGGAATCGCTTTGCAGATAGCTGCGGCTGACGTTCAGCGGAATATCCGGTGAGTCGATTACACCATGCAGCAGGGTGAGGAACTCAGGCACGATACCTTCCACCTGGTCGGTCACGAACACCTGGTTGCAATAGAGCTGAATCTTGTTGCGCTGCAGTTCCAGGTTTGATTTGATGCGTGGGAAATAGAGGATACCCGTGAGGTTGAACGGATAGTCAACGTTCAAATGAATCCAGAACAGCGGTTCGTCCTGCATCGGATAGAGGGTGCGGTAGAACGACTGGTAATCTTCGTCTTTCAGACTGCTGGGTGCTTTTGTCCACAGCGGTTCCACATTGTTGATGATGTTGTCCTCGTCGGTGTCAACCTGCTTGCCGTCTTTCCATTCTGTTTTCTTGCCGAAGGCGATGGGCACAGCCATGAACTTGCAGTATTTGTTCAGCAGCTCCTGAATCTTGTTCTTTTCCAGGAATTCTTTGCAGTCATCGTCGATGTAGAGGATGATGTCGCTGCCTCGGTCGGCTTTCTCCACTTCCTCAAGGGTGAATTCAGGACTTCCGTCGCAGCTCCATTTTACGGCTTTGGCACCTTCCTGATAGGAGCGTGTTACAATCTCCACCTTCTTGCTGACCATAAAGGCAGAATAAAAGCCGAGTCCGAAGTGTCCGATGATGGCATTGGCGCTGTCCTTGTATTTGTCCAGGAAGTCGGTAACGCCAGAGAAGGCAATCTGGTTGATGTATTTGTCAATCTCTTCGGCAGTCATACCGATACCGCGGTCGCTGATGGTGAGCGTCTTGTTCTTCTCATCGAGTGAGATATGAACGGTCAGGTCGCCGGCCTCTCCTTTGAAATCGCCTGTCTGGGCGAGTGTCTTCAACTTCTGCGTTGCATCAACGGCATTAGAAACCATTTCACGCAGGAAAATCTCATGATCTGAATACAGGAATTTTTTGATGACGGGGAAAATGTTCTCTGTTGTAACCCCGATATTACCTTTTTGCATATTATTGATGGTTTTAATGTTTCTGCTGTGAGTATCTACAAATATTGTGCCAAAAAAAAAGAGACCCTCCTCCCAGCCACTCCCTGGAGGGAGGGGAGCAGATAGAAAATACTATTGATAACAACAGCCAAGTCTATTTACTCCCCTCCATTCAGGGAGGGGCAGGGGGGAGGGTCTTCTGTAGGGATGGTGGGGTCTTTACACCTTCTTCAATATCTCCAATAAGTGGTCCCAAACCATTTGTACCGTCGGTATCAGCAGGCGCTCGTCAGGCGAGTGTACTCCACGAAGGGTAGGACCGAATGATACCATATCGAGGTTCGGATATTTCTCGGAGAACAAGCCACATTCCAAACCTGCGTGGATGCCCAGCACCTTCGGTTCTTTGTGGAACAGCTGCTTATAGGTCTCTACGGTCAAGGCTGTCAACTTGCTGTCGGCACGCATCTTCCAGGCAGGATAGCCGTCGCCCTGTACGACATCGGCTCCAGCTAACTGGAACACAGCTTTGACGGTAGCAGCCTGATTGTCGAGGGCGCTCATCACATTACTGCGCTGTGACATCAACACCACTACTTCGTTGTCGCTGGTCTTCACGCTTGCCACATTGTTGGAGGTCTCAACCAACCAGGCTATCTCTTCGTCCTGGCACATGGCGAATACACCATTGTCAACAGCCTGTAGCGCCTGGATCATTCTTGTGCTGACATTCTGCGGCAATACACGCTCGGCATCTGCACTACTCAAGGCAAACTCCATTGTCTTTTCGGTTACATGGTATTCCTCCTCGATTTCCGAAACGAAGATGTTCCAGTCAGCCTTTACGTTCTCCTTTACTGCTGCATCGACGGCAAACGTCATTGCGCAGTCGCGAGGAATGGCGTTGTGTAATTTGCCGCCATTGAAATCGGCGAGGCGCACACCATATTTCTCCTGTACCTGATAGAGGAAACGGGCCATCACCTTGATGGCATTGGCACGCTTCTTGTTGATGTCGTCGCCGGAGTGACCGCCGACAAGACCTTTCAGCGTTGCTTTCATAAAGAACAGTCCTGCGGGAGCCTCTTCCTTTTCAAAGGTAAAGGTGGCTGTGGTGTTACGACCGCCTGCACAGGAAACGAAAATCTGTCCTTCGTCTTCTGAGTCGAGGTTGATCAGCATATCGCCCGTCATAAATCCTGCTTTCATTCCTTCGGCACCAGTCAGTCCTGTTTCCTCATCGCGCGTGAAGACACACTCCAGCGGTCCGTGCTCAATATCATTGCTGTCGAGGATTGCTAGTTCAATCGCACAGCCGATACCGTCGTCGGCACCGAGGGTTGTACCTTTTGCTGTCAGCCACTCGCCATCGATATAGGTCTGGATGGAATCGTTGTCGAAATCAAAGTCGATATCAACCAGTTTCTCGCACACCATATCCATGTGACTCTGCAGAATCACCGTCGGACGGTTCTCAAAGCCTGCTGTGGCAGCCTTCTTGATTAGTACGTTGCCGGTCTCATCGACTTTTGTTTCCAAACCGCGGCTTTCGCCAAACTCTTTCAAATAAGCAATCATCTTCTCCTCGCGCTTGGAAGGACGGGGGATTGCGTTGATTTTTGCAAACTGTTCAAATACTCTTGCTGGTTTTAATTCAATATTTGCCATTTTTATAATGATTTTATATTTTGTTAATCTCTAAATTTGTACATCTCCGAAATAGTTATTACCTTTGCGCGCGAATTTCATTTTCACTCGGCAAAGTTAATAAAAAATGATAGAGACATTACTAATTAGCGTGTTAATAATTGCTATTTGTATGGCTTTATTGTGCGTGAAGCTACTTTTCAAGAAGAATGGAAGGTTTTCTTCACCACATATTCATGACAATGCCGCGTTACGGAAACAGGGCATTCATTGTGTTCTGGATCAAGACAAAGAAGCAAGAGGGGAATCCCATAAAACCCATTAAGCCCATTAAGCCCATTAACCCCATCAAGAAACAACAAGTTAAATAATAAAAAAGGTATGAAGAAATTTGGAAAAATGGCGCTCGTTGCTGTAGCAGCACTCGCCGTAGTATCATGCAACAATGAGCCGAAAGACAATGCACCCGCATCAAATGACGGAAAATCACTCTCATCAGGCAAGATTGCCTATGTGGTAATGGATTCTATCAACAACCAGTATGCCTTTGCCAAGGACTGCGAGAAAATTCTCAAAGAGAAAGAGGCAAACATCGAGAAGACGCTCTCAGGCAAACAGCAGACACTGCAGGCTGCTGCTGCTAACTTCCAGAAGAAATATCAGAGCAACGGATTCTCCAGCCAGGACGAGTTCAACCGCACACAGGCTGCTTTGCAGAAGCAGGGTGATGACCTGGAGGCATTGCGCCAGCGTCTGTTAGGTGAGTATCAGCAGGAACAGGTGAAATACCTCAAGGCGCTCAACGACAGCGTTGACCACTTCCTTGCTGTATATAATAAGGATAAGAAATACGACTTTATCCTCACCAAGGAAGCCGTACTCTATGCAGCCCAGTCGAACGATATCACAAAAGAGGTTATCGCTGGCTTGAACAAAGCATACAAGGGTATGAAAGCTACTGCTGAAGAGAAGAAATAATGACTCGTCAGCAACGATACGAATACATCATCAACTACTTCCGCACACAAATGCCGGAAGTAACAACAGAGCTGGAATTCGGAAACGCATTCCAGCTTCTTTGTGCTACCTTGCTGAGTGCTCAATGTACTGACAAACGCATCAATCAGGTAACACCGGCGTTGTTCCGTCGCTATCCGTCGTCAAAGGAAATGGCCAAGGCCGAACCGGAAGACGTGTTGGAATTTATCCGCAGCGTTTCCTATCCGAATGCCAAAGCCAAACACTTGGTAGAGATGGCGCGTATGCTCGTTGATGATTTCAATGGGGAGGTGCCTGAGAATCTCGATGACTTGGTGAAACTCCCTGGGGTTGGCAGGAAGACCGCTAATGTGATGCAGGCTGTATGGTTTGGAAAGTCTGCAATGGCGGTTGACACACACGTCTATCGCGTGAGTCATCGGTTAGGATTGGTACGCAAAACGGACAATACGCCACTTAAAGTAGAACTTGAGTTGATTCGTCATATTCCACAGGACGATATTCCAAAAGCGCATCATTGGCTATTGCTTCATGGAAGGTATGTTTGTACCAGCCGACTACCGAAATGTAGCAAATGTGCGTTGAGCGAGATTTGTCCGAAACTGATAGAAAACAGTAAGTTGGGATAGGAAAATAATACAGATAAATCAAGACAGGAAGGAGAAGTTGATGAGGCAAGAACAGAAAATCTGTAGTCTTCAGAACACAAAGGTCAAACGATTGGTTGCCCTGCAGAAGAAATCGTCGGAGCGCCGCCAGCAAGGGGTGTTTGTTGTGGAGGGCAGGCGAGAGATTACCCATTGCATGCATGCAGGCTATCAGATGGTTGCTTTGTATTATTGTCCGGAAATATATAACGATGTTGAATCGGACACCGCAGAGGAGGATGTTGTCAGTTTGTTGATGGACAATCATCATCCAGAGGCTCCGTCTGTTTTCGAACTGACACGCGAGGTCTATGAAAAAGTATCGTATCGTTCAGGAACCGAAGGAGTGGTGGCAGAGGTGAGGATGCCTCAGCGCACACTTGAAGATTTGTCTCTGGGAGACTCTCCGTTGCTGATGATTGTGGAAAGTGTGGAGAAGCCAGGTAATCTGGGAGCGATTCTGCGGAGTGCCGATGCCGCTGCAGCTACTGCTGTCATCTGTTGCGACCCGTTGACAGACCTATACAATCCCAATATCATCCGTAGTTCTATTGGAGCTGTTTTCAGCGTTCCTACAGTATCCTGTTCGTCGGAAGAATGTATCGCTTTTCTGAAAGCTAAAGGTATTCGCATCTTGACGGCACAACTGCAAGACTCCCATTTATATTATGACACCGATATGCGTGGTGCAACGGCTTTGGTGATGGGTACTGAAGCAACGGGACTAACGGATATATGGCGCCAGGCTGCCGATGCACATATCCGTATTCCGATGCTGGGCGCACTCGACTCTTTGAATGTATCGGTAAGTGCAGCCATACTCTTGTTTGAAGCGGTAAGACAGAGGAGCAAGGAGTAAGGAGCAAGGATAATTACGCATTAGTAAGGGGAGAGCGGAATACGGGAGTCGAACCCGCCTCCTCGGCTTGGGAAGCCGATGCACTACCGATGTGCTAATTCCGCCAAAAACATTCACCTTTTTATCTGATGAAAAACAAATCCCTCGCCGTAGGGAGAGGGATGGAGCCGATAGCCGGACTCGAACCGGCGACCTACGCATTACGAATGCGTTGCTCTACCAACTGAGCCATATCGGCTTAAGCGGGTGCAAAGTTAGTGTATTTTTTCTTTTGTGCCAAATATTTTCCGATTATTTTTCCTTTTCCAACAACTTTTCTTTCAGGTATTGACCTGTGAAACTTTCCTTGCATGCAGCAACCTCTTCGGGAGTGCCGCAGCAAACAAGGTTTCCGCCACGATTGCCCCCTTCCGGACCTAAGTCGATGACGTAGTCGGCACATTTGATGATTTCCATGTTGTGCTCGATGATCAGGATGCTGTGACCTCTGTCTATCAGCGCATTGAATGCCTTCAGCAGTCGCTTGATATCATGGAAGTGCAGTCCTGTTGTTGGCTCGTCAAATATAAATAAAGTGGGCGTTTGTCGTTCCTGCGCCATATAATAAGCCAGTTTCACACGCTGATTCTCGCCTCCTGAGAGGGTTGAGGAGTTCTGGCCGAGTTTGATATAACCCAATCCCACGTCTTCAAGTGGTTTCAAACGACTGATAATCTCTTTGGTGCCGCTGAAGAATTCGATAGCCTCGCTGACCGTCATATTCAGTACATCGTTGATATTCTTCTCGTGATAGCGCACATCGAGAATATCTTTCTTGAATCGTTGTCCGTGACATTCATCACATTCCAGCACGAGGTCTGCCATAAACTGCATTTCTACCGTGATGACTCCTGCGCCTTTACATTCTTCACATCGGCCGCCTTCGGTGTTGAATGAGAAATATTGGGGTGTAAATCCCATTTGCTTGGATAATGCCTGGGCTGCAAACAGCTGGCGGATGGCATCGTACGCCTTGACGTAAGTGGCAGGATTGGAGCGTGTGCTCTTTCCGATGGGATTCTGGTCAACAAACTCAACGTGTTTGATCTGTTCCCAGTCGCCTCCTATGGAAAGATATTCGCCAGGTATTTCAGCAACCTCGTCCAAATGACGCTTCAGGGCGGGGTAGAGGATACCCTTGACCAGCGAGGACTTGCCGGAACCAGATACGCCAGTGACAACGGTCATCACGTTCAATGGGAACTTCACGTTGATGCCGCGAAGGTTGTTCATGCGGGCACCATTGAGTTCGATGGCAAGGTTCCAAGGCCGCCTTGACGATGGAACGTCGATGGTTTCGTTATGCGTGAGATACTTTACGGTATAGCTTTCTGGATACTTTTTCAGGGATGCTGCCGTGATGTCTGCCGCGTTTCCTTCGAAGACTATTTTACCGCCTAAGGTACCGGCATCCGGTCCTACGTCAATCAGATAATCAGCAGCACGCATCAGGTCTTCATCATGTTCGACAACGATGACGGTGTTGCCGATAGCCTGCAGGTCTTTCAGTACGTTGATTAGTCGGTTGGTGTCGCGGCTGTGCATACCGATACTGGGTTCGTCAAGGATATATAACGAACCAACCAAAGAACTTCCAAGACTCGTTGTGAGGTTGATGCGCTGACTTTCTCCTCCAGAAAGACTATTCGACATTCGGTTTAATGTCAGATATCCAAGTCCCACATTCATAAGGAATTGCAATCGGCTGTTGATTTCTGTCAACAGTCGCTTTCCTACTTCTGCATCGTGCTTGTCCAACGTTAACCGTTGGAACCATTCCTGCAGGTTCGTGATGGGCATTTCAACCAAGTCAGAAATGCTCATGCCGTTGATTTTCACATATTGTGACTCTTTCTTCAAGCGTGTTCCCCGACAGGTGGGACAAACCGTTTTGCCCCGATAGCGGCTCATCATGACGCGATATTGTATCTTGTACTGGTTGTCTTTCACCATTTGGAAAAACGCATCGATACTTACCTGGTCGTGAATGTCTAAGTGCCGCTCTGAAGGAAGCCCGTGCCACAGCATATCCTTTTCTTCACGCGAGAGTTCCATATAGGGCTTGAAGATGGGGAAATTATCTTTGGCAGCCCGTCGGCAGAATTCTGTTTGCCACATCTTCATCTTCTCTCCGTGCCAGCATTGCACACAACCGTCATATACGCTGAGTGTGGAATTCGGAATTACCAGTTTCTCGTCAATGCCGATGACGCTGCCGAAGCCTTCACAAGTGGGACAGGCTCCTGCTGGCGAATTGAAGGAAAACATATTGTCGTTAGGCTCTTCAAACGTCATGCCGTCAGCTTCAAAGCGCGTAGAGAAATCGTATGCGATGTTACCTGGCAGAAACAACAGTCGGCAGGTGCCGTCGCCTTCGTAGAAAGCTGTCTCACACGAATCGGTCAGTCGCGAGATGGCACTCTTGTCGTCATCAACAGACAGTCGGTCTATCAACAGATAAATGTCGTTTGCCTGAATCTCGCCTTGTGAAGTCTTTTCGTTTCCGTCGGATGGTTCATCCTTCGTGCAGAATTGTTCCAGGAAATCTTCTATACGATAGAATTCTCCTTTGTAATAAAGACGCGCATAACCCTGCTGGATTTCCATTTCCAGCTGTTTCGTCAAAGCACGTCCTTCAACGACATGCAACGGAGCCATCACGCAGAATTTGGTGCCTTTTGAGTAGGAGAGCACCTGTTGGATGATATCCTCAATGCTGTGTTTCTTGACCTCTTGACCACTAATCGGTGAATATGTTTTGCCAATACGGGCATACAACAAACGAAGGTATTCGTATATCTCAGTCGAAGTGCCCACCGTAGAGCGTGGGTTGCGGGCAATAACTTTCTGTTCGATGGCGATTGCAGGCGGCAGTCCCTTGATAAAGTCGCAGTCGGGTTTTGTCATTCGTCCCAAAAACTGACGGGCGTATGACGACAGACTTTCCACGTAGCGTCGTTGTCCCTCAGCATACAAGGTGTCGAAAGCCAGCGAGGACTTGCCGGATCCGGAAACACCAGCAATCACAATCAACTGATTACGTGGGATATTGACGCTAATGTTTTTCAGGTTGTTCACACGAGCGCCTTTGATCTCTATATCATGTTTATCTTTCTTTTTTGCCATAGGAATACCTATTGTATTTCTGCAAAGATACATGATTTATTTCTTATGAGCAAAAATATTTCACTTCTTTCTTTCTTTGTATTGAAAATACGCTCGAAATCTGTCGGATACAGATAAAAAAAGGATGCTCCAAGTGGAACACCCTTCCTTTTACCCTAAATCTTAATCCTTTAACCTTTAATCCCTTGATGAACAATAGCGGTTTATTTGTTGCTATTCTTGCCCATGAACGCAGTCATCGGGTAGCAAGTTGAAACCGTTGCAAGGGAAGCCAAAATACCTAACATAATCTCCATAATCGTTATCCTTTCTCTATTTTTTTAATTGTTACTATTTCTATTTACTTTCTCTATGCTCCTTTTCGAAGCCTTATTATCCTTTTTCGAGTGCAAAATTACTACTGTGTTCGCACACAACCAAGTTTTTTCGCATAAAAATACACCAAACGGGCTATTTATTGACCTACGTCAATTACCCCGTTTGGTGCAGTTGTTACGGTTGTATTTTCCTATGGGAATAGCTGTCAATTATTTAACCAAAAATTTCTTACCATCTATGATGTAGAGACCGCGTGGCAGATGCTGAATGGCATCGCTGAACGTATCAGCCGTTTTCACCATTACACCCTGAATCGTGTAAACTCTAACGATATGACTGTCGTTGTCATAGATTTGTACGCCCACAATAGCGGTCGGTGTTTGGTAGTTGTCGTACGAGAAAGCTACGTCCGTGTAACTGCCCCAGATGTATTCTTCAAGACCAGGATAGTCGATAAACGGGTTGCGGTTGTTCTGGATACCATAGACAGCCGTATTGCGCGGCACCTCCTTGTCGTTGCTCACGGGATCTTTCTTTGCCCATTCCATCAGCATATTCAGCTGCCATTCTGCCAGACCTGGATACTTGTTGCCGTCGAGAGTGTGGGTAGCACTCCATGAAGGTATTTCATTCTCATAGCAAGTAACCATATAGAAATAAGTACGTGCAAAATCACCCTTGTAGATGTCGTTGGGTTCAAAGACATTGCCGGTATATCCTGGGTATGTACACGCGCCATACTTACTGAAGTTGTTGGCAGAGTTTTTCTTGGTTGACCCATTTGTCTCGCCAAATGGATCATTGCCGCGGGTGTTGTTTACATAGCCGTCAGTAGGGTAGAGGTGGAACAAGTCGTAATACATGGGTGCGCCTTCGTTGAACCAACTCTTCGGAAAAGAATGTTCGCGGTTATATTTGTCGCCTTCTTTCGAATAGTTGCCAGCTTGGTCAACACCAAAAGTATAATTGGTGATATTGGAATACATATCCCATACTTTGCCGTCTGCACGTTTGTCAGTAGTCTCAAAATCAGTCCAAAGCAAATTATAAACTGTGCTTTTTGAACCACGATCTTTCATGGTACGAATAATCCCGCACAAAGCTGTTTTCAGTTCTGCACCCTTCTTTCCGTCGGCTGCGCTGTAGTAAGTGCCAGATTCGTTTGGTCCTTGTGCCCAAGCTGTGATAGCAAACAAGAGTGCTGTGATTGTGAAGAGTAGTTTTTGTTTCATCATGATATGGTTTTTAGGTTCTTGTCGCAAAGTTAGTGCATTTTCCTGAAACTCCAAAATTTTCGCTCATTATTTTCGTCGAATTCACGTTAAACTACAAAAAATGAAAATAGACTTACAGGCTGACTAAATATTTGGCAATCAAATGAATAACTCTTGTCCTCAAGCTCAGAGTTTTCTCCAAACAATTACTTTTTGCCAAAATGAAATTCTCTAGAGAATTTTTTGTAAGAGGACAGCTATCGCAACAAATTCTCTAGAGAATTTTGTGCAAAAGCATACCTTTTACTCTCCAAGACCTGTCAGTCTCCTGTCAGTCTCTGTCAGTCTTAAAAGACTGCAACTAACTGATACACAGCGTTCCTGTCAGTCTGTCAGTCTGTTTTTCATTTTTTCGCTGTAAAGTGACAATAAATATTCCACTTTCCTGAATTATTATACACAAAAATGTAGTTTTTATTTCATAATCCCAAGAGACAGGAAACGCGATTTCAAATTTGTTGAAAAAGATTAAATATTGTGATGACAATTGAAAATCACGTTCGTCTTAATGAGGTATTGCGTGTATGCATGCGCGATAATTAATGTAATGACGCGAAGAAGAAACTAAATTTTACTAATCAAATAAATTATTGTTAAACCTAAAAACCAAAAGCAAATCATGAAGAAAAAAGATTTCTTTACATGGCCTAAACTGTGTGGCACGCTGCTGATGGGAGCTGTTACGCTTTTGATGGGTTCATGTGCCGTGGATGGTTTCAATGACGAGACGTACACGTCTGATGTCAGGAATGCACAATTGTTATCTCCTGCTGAAGACGACATCATCGTATCGGTGAGTACGGACGGAAAGAGCCAGACCATTTCATGGCCAGTTGTGCATGGAGCCGGTGGCTATCTTGTATCGTTCTATGATGAGGGTAATCCCGACGAGTTCATTGTTACAGACAGTATCGTTGACGGATGTTCGATTAGTGTTCCTCGCGAAGAGGATGTGAATTATAAGTTCATCATCCTGACGTTGGGCAATTTGGAGTTGAACAACACTGGTGCAGAGCTTGCTACTGCGAAGAAGATTTCGACCTTTACGCCGACTTATGAAACTATTCCTTCAGGCACCGAACTTAGCTCGTGGTTTAAAGAACATCCTATTCCTGCTGAGGCACTTACCGAGATGAAGAACTATGACCTGGAGTCAGGTGGTGAGTACTTCCTCGATGATGTGCTGGACTTTGATGCTTATCGTGTAACCCTTCGCACGAACAACAAGGAAAACCATGCGAAGATTACCTATACAAATGAGGCTTCGTGTATCACTACGACAGCACAGATGGGTATCAAGTATATTGATTTCGACTGCGCGATAATACCAAATAACAAAGGTGTGTTTGCGTTCAGTAAGGAGACTACTGTTCCCGCTGCCAATACCATTAATCCCGAATTGTACAAGTGGACGGGTGCGTTGATTACCGACCCGATTGTCATCTCAAGCTGTAACTTTGACAATGTAGGTGGATACTTCTTCTGGGATAATGCAGCGAAGACATGGGCAGAAACCATGCTCGTCGATAACTGCGTTGTGCACCTCACTCCGCAGGCGGCTGTCGCAGGCGGTGTATTCTGGACCAACAAGGCCGGTCAGATCAACAACCTTACCGTCAGCAACTCTACCTTCTACGAGGACCCTGAATGTGCGGTTGATTACAAATACTTCTATCAGGCTGGCTTGGTGAAGGGTCCGGACCTCTACGCAGACAAAGCGCCTGAGAAAGCTACCGCCACCAACACCCTGACTTATTCGAACTGTACGTTCTACCACTTGACATGGAACAGCGGACAATGGGGTAACTACAATGGTATGCAAGGTAAGTCGACCTCTTATTGGGTGATGACTAATTGTATTTTCTACGACTGCTCAACCAGTGGTAGTGTGCCACGCCGTTTCCTGCATGGTCAGGCATACGCCAACTCGCCCAAGAACAAGACGTTCAATTACAATACCTACATGAAAAACGACGGTACGTTCCAGGATCCTCAGAACTACGATGAGTCTGGTACCATTATCGAGGAAGACCCGCAGTTTGCTAATCCTGCTGCAGGCGATTTCACCATTGGTGCTTCTAGCAAACAGGCTGCTCTCAAGACTGGTGACCCACGTTGGCTGCCCTAATTTATAATAATGTATAAAGAGAAACAGATATGAAACGAAATATATTTAAGACTTTGTTCCTGGCGTTGGCGATGATTTGCTCATTGCCGGCACTGGCACAGAATAAGACTGTGACGGGTACGGTGATTGATGAAACCGGAGAACCTGTCATCGGTGCTACCGTCCGCGTGGAAGGTACGCAGATTGCTGCAGTAACCGACCTTGACGGTAACTATACCATTGAAGTTCCGAAAGACGGAAAGCTCGTTGTTTCCTATATCGGTTATAAGGATATGACTACAGCGGGTGGACGCATTCAACTGCAGGCCGACAGCAACGACTTGGAAGAAGTGGTTGTCGTAGGTTACGGCGTTCAGAAGAAAGCTCACTTGACCGGTTCTGTCGGTACCGTACCGATGGATGATATTCAGGACCTCTCCAGCGGAAGTCTCGCTTCTACCTTGAGCGGTTTGGTGAACGGTATGAGTGTCAGCGGTGGTGACGCCCGTCCAGGTGAGAACGCACGCATCAGTATCCGTGACGTCAACTCTCTGGGTGAGATCGGTTCTACTGCACAGCAGCCGCTGTTCGTTATCGACGGCTATATCTATCCGAACGATGTGAAGGTTGGTAATATCCAGCAGAACCTCGGTGCTGAGGCTTTCAACAACCTCGACCCTTCAGAGGTGGAAAGTATCTCTGTATTGAAAGACGCAAGTGCTGCCGTTTATGGTGCACGTGCTGCTAACGGTGTTATCCTCGTAACTACTAAGAAAGGTAAGATGGGTGCACCACGCATCAGCTATAGCGGACAGTTCGGTTTCACTGATGCCGTTGCTACTCCGAAGATGTTGAGCGCATACGACTATGGTCGCCTGTACAACACCGTTGCTGCTGCCGACCCGACCAATACTTCTTTGAACAGAACAACTGCATTGTTCCAGGCTGATGAGTTGGAAGCTATGAAGGCTTTGAACTACGACCTACTTGACAAATATTGGGAGACTGGTTTCACGATGAAGCACAGCGTTAACATCAGCGGTGCTACCGACAATGTGAACTATTTTGCAAACATCGGTTACTTCGATCAGGATGGTAACCTCGGTAAGTTGGATTATGACCGTTGGAACTACCGTGCAGGTATTGACGTGAAGATCAGTAAGTGGTTGAGCGCTGGTGTCTCTGTTAGCGGTGACTATGGTGAAAAGAACAAACCATTGCTGAAGGTGGGTGGATCAAGTCCAGAGAAGGACTACAACCTTATGCTCACTCGTCCACGCTATATCCCTGAATATGTTGGCGACAATGCCATTCCTACATACGGTATCAGCAATCAGGCCAAGGTACAGAACCAGAACTATTCTTTCGCTGTGCTGCAGAACAATGGTGACTTCAGCAAGAATATGAATTCAAATACGAATATCAATGCCAACGTCAACTACGACTTCGGTTGGAGCAAAATCTTCCAGGGATTGAAGTTGAAGTTCTCTTACAGCAAGAGTATCAGCACCGATAAGACCAATGAGTACGGTTCTTCATACAACTTGTATAGAATGGACCGCCGTTATGGTAGCGGTGAGCACCTCTACACACCGACATACGGTGACGACCCGACATTCGACTATCTGAATGCGACAAACTTCACCAAGCTGGAGATGAATAATGGTAACTACCTGAGCCGTCAGATGATTCGTACCGATAACTACCAGATCAACATCACCGCACAGTATAACCGTAAGTTTGGTAAGCACGATGTAGGTGCCGTATTCTCTATCGAGAAGTCTGAAGCAGAGAGTGAGTTCGTAAAAGGACAGGTGGAAGACCCATACGAGTTTACTACCTATCAGGCTAACTCTGGCCAGGGAACACAGACAACACAGTTCTCACGTGCTGAGTCTGGTACGCTGTCTTATATCGGTCGTATCAACTACTCTTACGCTGACAAGTACCTGTTCGAGTTCCTGCTCCGTTCCGATGCTTCTACCAAGTTCGCACCAGAGAACTACTGGGGAACCTTCCCTGCTCTTAGTGCAGGTTGGGTGATGTCAGAAGAAAACTGGTTCCGCGAGAATATCAAGTTCATCGACTTCTTGAAACTTCGTGCATCTTGGGGTCTTACCGGTCGTGACAACCTCGCCGCTTGGCAGTGGATGCAGGTTTACAACCTCGACAAGAACAAGGGTACCGTCTTTGGTGAAGGCACCAACAATGACTCTGGTAGCCGTGTCACTATCAACAAGAACACATCTGCCGTAAACCCCGACGTACACTGGGATAAGTCTTACAAGTTCAACTTCGGTATTGATGCTCGCTTCCTGAAGCAGCGCTTGAGCGTAACGTTCGATGCATACCGTGAGTGGAACCGCGAGATGTTGATGAACCTTGCACAGGATGTTCCTGCAACCGTAGGTACACAAAGTGCTTCTACCAACTTGGGTAAGATGGATTCTTGGGGTTATGAACTTTCTTTGAGCTGGCGCGACCGTATCGGCAAGGACATCAAGTACCATGTAGGTATCAATACCGGCTACTCTGACAACAAGGTTCTGATCATGGACTGGGAAACCGAATACATCTATCGTCAGATGACTTACGGTCATCGTACCGATATCGGTCTCTGGGGTATGCAGTGCATCGGTATGTTCCGCAGCTTCCAGGACATTGAGGAGTACTTCGACAAGTACAACATCACTTCTTACATGGGTATGCCTAAAGATCAGGTCCGTCCAGGTATGCTTATATATAAAGATGTACGTGGACAATATGACAAGGAAACAGGAACCTATGGAGGTCCTGACGGCATCGTCGATAAAGACAACGACCAGGTACAGCTCGGTCATCGTGGCAATACCTACGGCTTCACCATCAATGGTGGATTAGAGTGGAAGAGTCTGTCATTCAGCTTCCAGTTCAATGCTAACTGGGGTGGCTACACCACATTACCAGCAGCAGCTATCGGCGTGGCTTCTGGCAGCAATCTCGAGTTCTATAACTTCCCATCATTCTGGAATCCCGACAACGTATTCGTTTATCAGGACATCTATGATGGAAGCGGTAACCTCGTGCAGGCAGAGAATCGTGATGCATTCTATCCAAACTTGGCTTACAGCATCAACTCTAATGCATCCAGCTTCTGGCGCATTAGTGCTGCACGTGTAAGCTTGAACCGCATCACATTGGCCTATACATTGCCTTCACAGTGGCTCAAGCCAATTGGCATCCAGAGTTGCCGTCTGAACATTACCGGTCAGAACTTGATCAACTTCTACAATCCATATCCTGAAAGTTTCACCAACCCGATGGCCGGTGCATTCGGTTCTTATCCGAACTTGCGCAAGTGGACGTTAGGTATCAATCTTTCATTCTAAAGGTAAAGCCCACCATGAACCTTCCGAAAGGTGGGGGAATGGTGAAGAAGGAATATAATAAGAAAAATAAAAATAAAGAATATGAAAACATTGAAATATATCACCTTTGGCTTGGTGGCTGTTTTGGGACTGGCCTCATGTAGTGATGAGTTCTTGGAGGAAAAGAAGAACTACGACAACGTGGGTACTGAAGTCTATAACTATTACAGCGGAGCCTTAGGACGTGTCAACGACTTGTACGGCTGGTGTTTGCCGACAGTTGCCGATTTGAACTGGAAATATCCGTCAATGGGTAACGATGATATCGCTGGAAAGTCAACTGAGGAATACAGAGGATTCTCTGATTTCGTGAATCCAGAGATTACACTTAGCTCTACCAGCGGTACCAACGCGGTTCCTGACTTATTCTGTGGACAGCAACAAAATATTCAGGAAGCTGTTTATGGACGTATTCGTAACTGTAATGATGTTATTCGTGGCATCAGCGGCAGTACCTTGTCTGAGAAAGAAAAGGATGAATTGCTGGGACAGGCATACTTCTTCCGTGCATGGTGCTATTACAATCTGATGAAGTGGTATGGCGGTGTGCCCATTGTTACGCACGTTCAAACCCCTGTAGCGGAATCCTTTACCCCGCGCTCGAGTGCAGAGGAAACCAAGAACTTCATTCTCTCGGATTTGGAGAAGGCTGCTGTTCTACTTGGTGGCGGTCCTGCTGAGGAATATGGCCGTGTGACCACAGGTACTGCGCTGGCTTTGAAAGGTCGCGTATTATTGCTGTGGGCAAGTCCGCTCTTCAACCGTGCAAATGATCCAGATCGTTGGACGGAAGCTTATGCCGAGATGTCTCAAGACCTTCCGATGATTGATGCTTGTGGTTATGGACTGTATCAGACGGGTAATAATGTTAATGGTAGTGACTTTGCTATGCAGTTCTGCACATCAGCAAGAAATCCAGAGGCAGTATTCGTCACCTTATATAATAATATAGCAAACGATGACGGTCTCGATAACCAGAAGAATAACACATGGGAGCGTGCCATCCGTCCATTCAACACCAAGGGACCGAGTACGGGTAGCGGTAAAGAAGCCGGCTTGATGCTTATCCAGCAGTTCCCGATGGCTGATGGTAGGATTCCAGCAGGTACAGGTACATATACCAAACTGGCTCCTTCCACTTACGATTATGATGAGAATTTCCCGTTCTTGAATCGTGACCCGCGTTTCTATCGTACATTCACATTCCCAGGCTTCCGTTGGGCTTACAATGGTGATGCCAGCATTGCCGATGGTCACAATCCGTCAAATGGCAAGGACTATACTGCATGGAACTATGTTTGGTACACCGATCTCGACGACCAGGGCAACCCTGAGAATGGAAACTCCTACGGCTCTGACAACCTGACAACCAACAAGCGTCCGGTATATGTACGCAAGAAGTCTGACGACCTTGACTTGAATGCAAGTCCGTTGTATAACTATCAGGCAACCTACTCAAAGGGTGCTGCGCCGTTCTTCTCTGCTCAACCGCTAATAGAATTGCGCTATGCAGAGGTATTGCTGAATCTGGCTGAAGTAGCTTGCGGCGCAGGTGATGTTTCTGCAGCATTGCAGTATATGAATCAGGTACGCCAGCGTGCCGGTGTGCCCAACTATACAACGCGCGACTTCCTCGGCGACGAGCAGGCAGCATGTATGAGTGCTATCCTTTACGAGCGTCAGATAGAATTTGCATACGAAGGCAAGCGCTTTGATGATATGCGTCGCTGGATGCTATACGATGGTGGTGCTGTAAGTGTACCGGGTGCTCCTTCATCATGGACCCTTACCGGTTGGGGTGGCAACACCTGTACATGGTTGGGCTTCAAGCCGATGAACGGACAGCGTCGTGAGCGTATTGAGTTCCGTACAGCCGACAAATTTGGTGTTGGAACCACCCAGTGGAACTCTGACCCATTGCTGAAGGATGCCCTGCAGACCGCAGCTGAGGCATATCATGCTGCTCATCCAGATGTAACGGTTGATGCAGCCAAGAACCTTTCAGAGGTATTCTATGCTGCAGCTGCAGCAGTTCGTCCTGCAGGTGTTGACCTGCGCCAGGATTTGGATGCGCAGCTCGAAACCCTGAAGGAATGGTATAGCGAAAACTTGGTAACATCTTACAAACGTGGTGACGGTTATGACTCTCAGCACAATCTGTTGTACATGCATTTCCAGCCGCAGTATTACTTCCTCGGACTGAGTAGTGGTGCACAGAACTCTAACAAGGGTCTGGCACAGACCATTGGCTGGGAGGTTTATAACGGTGGTGGTGCTATGGGTACCTATGATCCATTCGAAGAGACTAACTACTGGACTGGAGAATAATTTTCCATCCTTATATTTAGAACGGCTCCGCAATGCGGGGCCGTTTTTTTGTTGATAAAAACTGGCTGTTAGCTGAAGATTTTTTCTCGTATATGGAATAAGACGTATTTTTGCCCCTGAAACAGTTAAACGATTGATATCATCATTCATCAAAGATATAGCAAATGTCGCAAAACATAACTTTATTTATTAACAAAAAAGAAAGGAAAAAGAACATGAAAAAGATTGTATTGCTTGCAGTAGCATTCGTCACAATGACTCAAGTACAGGCTGAAAACCGTAACGACCTTAACCAACAGTTTCAAGTAGAAAAACAATTAGACCGTCGTCATCATGTCATGAAAGATCGTCGTCACCACAAGGATGGCAATCCTGTGGAATTCGTTACCGAACGTATGGCAAAGGAACTCAATCTCAATGATGCACAGAAAGCACAGGTACTGGATTTGAATACACGTTATGCCGACATGTTCCGTCATCCAAAGCATCATGGACAAAAACCGCCAAGAGGAGGAAACGGCTGTTGTTGCAAGGGCGACCAGAAACCGCCCCAGATGGATAACGGACAGGATCCCGCTGCTCCAGATGGTGAAAAGAAGTCTATGGACAACAAGAAGAAGCCCAACCTTGACAAGAAGAAACCTGATATGAAGGCGATGAAGGAAAAGCGTGAGGCTTACGACAAAGAATTGAAAACGATTCTAACAGAGGACCAGTACAAACTGTATCAGAAGCAAAGGGAAGAACGTAAGGCAAACCATCAGCACAAAAAACATGGTGCTCCAACAGCATAACCTTTAGTTAAAAAAGAATAAAAGATACGTTTTCTAAAGAAAAAACTGCATATTTTTTGTATATTTGCAATCGATTTATATACTTTAGTTTCGTATATGATATGGTGTCATGAAACAAAGGTATGCGTGACACTATTTCAGATAAATGGTATTAGTTTTAAGGTGGAAGGTGCGTCAGTCGTGAGATTAGCGCGCCTTTTTTCGTGACCCTAAGAAATCAACATAAAAAAGAGGGTGTGTCAAAATAGGCACATCCTCATTTTTTTTATCGCAAAGCCCCGACTTTCTCAAGCCAGGGCTTTGTTATGTCGTAAAAATGTTGTACCTTTACGACATCAAAATCAATGTTATGCA
>Ga0326511_10000637_pt1 | contig 30854 bp, 14 predicted proteins | sample 0_2496_0518_D_FD_203701 | JGI IMG/M metagenome (GOLD analysis project Ga0326511, IMG submission 203701) | Bovine rumen microbial communities from UC Davis, California, United States - 0_2496_0518 | ecosystem: Host-associated > Mammals > Digestive system > Stomach > Rumen | place: USA...
AGGGGATGGGCGGCACGGAAGGTGTCCCACAGACTGAAGGTGCTGTGGTAAGCCTGTCCCTTGGGCATCTGCTTAATCTCGAAGTTGGTATCCATGTAACGGCCGTCCACATCACTCATGGTGTTGGGCTGCATCAGTACGTGGTAGAGGCCTGTGTAGAAGATGGTCTTCTGGGCATCCGTTCCCTCGACATCAATGCGGGCCAGCTCCTTCTCCCAGGCATCATGGGCAGCCCGGGTGTAATAACCGAAGTCCCAGCTCTGCGCCTCAGCCAGCATATTCTTGCGTGCGCCGTCGTTATCGACGGCAGAGATAGAAACCTTCACCATCAGGTCCTGACTGTCCTGGTTGCTGAACTCCAGGGCAGCACGCAGGGCACGACCGTTCATCACATCGCTCTTGCCTACGGAACGGCCTCCGTCCATCAGCAGACGGTCAGTGAAGGGCTTGCTGAACTCGGCACGGAAATACACCTTACGCAGTTTGGCCCAGCCGGTCAGCACACGGAAGCCCTCAATGGTATGATCATCCACCACACGCATCTGGCTCTGGATAATCTGGTAAGCCCTGCGACCTGCATAATAGGCATCGCCACGCCAAGTCATACGGTCCAGGTCGAGGATTACGGTCTGCTGTGCCGCGCTCCTGGGGAAGGTATATTTATGGATACCGGCATGAACGGTAGCCGACAGGTTGACCAGAATGTCCTCGTTCTGCAGCTTTACCATATAGAAGCCCGGGGTTGCCGATTCCTCAGCGTGCTTGTAGGTCTGTGCAAAGATTCCCTTCCTCAGCTCGGCAGGTGTCACCTTCCTGACAGAAGGCATCAGGGAGATGTCAATCAGGTCGGTACAACCCGTTCCGCTCAGATGGGTATGGGTAAAGCCGAAGATACTGTCCTTATTGAAGTCATAACCGCAGCAAGGATCCCAGGTAACATACTGTTCCGTCTCAGGAGCCAGCTGCACCATACCCTGCGGCATGGTAGGACCGGGGAAGGTACTGCCGCTAAGGGCGCCCGTCTCGTCCGTCTGAGTTCCGATAAAAGGGTTAACAAACTTGGTGTAGTCAATGGCCTGCAACTGCACAGCTACAGCCATCATAACAATCAGAGATAAAAATGTCTTTTTCATTTATTTATATAAAATTCATAATTCAAAATCAGAGGTTAGGGGTTAGAGGTTAGGGGTTAGAGGTTAGTGGTTAGAGGTTAGTGGTTAGAGGTTAGAAGTTAGTGAACTGTCAACTGTCAACTGTCAACTGTCAACTGTCAACTCTCAACTCTCAACTATTCCATATACTCTTCATCCCTATCGCTATTATTACGCATGTCCCTAAGGTCCTCATAGGCCTTGCTCAGCATCTCGGGGGTTACCTTGAAGTCCCTGCAAACCTCGCGCCCGGGGTCCTTGGTAGAGTGACTGAAAAGCCAGTCATAAGTCTGCGTCATATAAAACAGGCGCGAGGGACGGCCGTGGTCCACCCCCTTCAGGGGAGTGAAGATCAGGCGGTCCTTGCCCGTCTTGGCCATAGCATCCACTACCTTCTGCGAAGCACTGAACGGTACGGCACGGTCAGCCGTTCCGTGCAGAATCCACAGGGGCACTTTGGACAGGCCGGACAGGTCCTTGACGGTAGCGCCGCCACAGGCTGCCATGCCGGCAGCGATGCGGTCAGGGTAGGTGGCACAGAGGTCGATGGTGCCATAACCGCCCATGCTCATACCATATACATATATGCGGGTAGTGTCAACGGCATAATTCTTAATGGCCCAGTCCACAATCTTCCATACCCTTTCCGGACTCCAGCCGTTATTGGTCTGGGGAGCTATGATATAGCAGTCAATGTTCAGCCCCTTGGCAACGGCGCTGATGGGGCCGTAGCGTTTCACCCGCTCCAGGTTGTTGCCGCTCAGGCTCTTGCCATGCAGGAAAATCAGCAGGGGGAAGTGTGCATTGGGGTCACGATGGTTACCTGACTCAGGATCATGAAACCAGAAGTTGTAGCCGCCCGGGACAGCACCCCGGTAAGCCTTGAAATGCTGTGCCTGGGCAAAAGCAAAGCATAACGTCACAAGAAGACAAATAATAAGCCTTTTCATATCTTATCTTATCTTAATTTTACGTTTCAAGTCACAAAAATAATGAAAATCCGTACATTTTCGCCCTGAATCTTACATTTAATGTGTATTTTTGTGAACATTTAACAAACAACAGAATGATACACGTACTTTTTGCCGCCCTCATGATGATGGCTGCGCCTGACGACACAATCCCCCCTACCCGGGAGCGGGTGGATACGCTGAAGGAGGTTGAGGTGATTGCCCCCGGGCACATCGCGGGAATGGAGGATGCCCTGCGTCAGAGCATAGAGCGGATGGGCATACGCAACCCTATCACAGTCAGCACTTTGATAGACAAGATCTCGCCGGGCCTGAGTGACAAGATTCTGCATCCCTTTGCCTTCAAGGACAGAAGGAGGGCCAAGAAGCGCGCTAAGGTTAAGAAGGTCCTGGATGACTTTGACAAGACCAAGACCTTCGACGAGCTGGTACGCGAAGCCCTGGAACGCGAGGGCATTGTTATTCCCGAACGAAAGGAAAATACCGGCAGCGAATAATATCCCTCAATTAAAACTGTATCAGACGCACAGGACCCAGGAGACCTGACTCCTGAAGCTCCGAGCCCGCATCATAAGGATTTACGGTGGCATACGTCCTACGCTGCGATTCGGGCAGACGGGCATCACCGATAAGGCGGTTGCGCCAGTTGTTGACAACCTCTATACGGACACTGTTCTGCCCCTGTTTAAGGAACTGTGTTACAGGAACCCGGTAAGGACTGGTCCACACGCCTCCCGCATACTGGCCGTTCACAAAGACACGGGCCATAACCATGACACGGCCCAGATCCAGGTAAACCGGATTACGGGGCAGCCCGTCAAGACTGAACGTATTGGTATAGGTGGCCGCCCCGGCATAATACCTGACAGAATCATTCCTGCTCAGGCTCCAGTCCGTAAGCTCGCCGAACGTCTGGGGAGCTGCCGGCCCGCGCATGTCAGACTGAAAGGTAACCGTCCATGGTGTATCAATCCGCGCCAGCACCACAGGCTCAGGATAGTTGCATGAGCGGGAAACGTAATCCTCCTGAACAGGAGACTCGAAGACGACAAACAGGCTCTGGTTAGCTTCCAGATACAGGGGGACGGTAGTCTGTCCGTTCTGCTGACTGAACTGAGGCAACATACGCCGCTCGCCGGTAACAGGATCCCAGGTCTCAGGGCGTCTGCACTGGATGCGGAATGCAGCGTCAAAGCGCTGGGGGTGATCACTCTGGTTGCTGAGAAAGTAGATATCAGCGTCCTTCAGCCGACGATGAATGAAGGAATAGGGAACGGACGGCTTCGCATAACAGTCAGGTCTGACACGCAGCGCATCGAATACAGTCTGCAGCGATGTCCCGTCGGCCCAGACGCGTCCCTTCCCGTAGCATCCGGATTTCCACATCGGTTCCGCCATACGCATGACCTCCCGGTCACATCGGGGATAGCCCTGCATGCTGGGCGAAGCCAGCGGCTGAGGGCCAAGGATATGAAGTCCCTGCCGCACCAGCCTTTCAATAACCTTCAGCACCTCCGGCCTCATCGTCTTCTGCTGCGGAAGCACAAGCACGCGGTACCGCATGCCGCTGGGCAGAGAGAGGCAGCCCCCCTTCACCGTGCACCGCTTGAGCAACTCGGCATTGATATAGTCAAAGCTGTAGCCCCGGGGCAACTCCGGCTTGCATTCGCCCGTCATCTTCGGCGCATCCTCTCCGATGAAATAGGCCACATCGGCAATATACCGGCCCTGCTGAAGCATCAGGTTGCAGCGGCGAAGATAATCCGTAAAGACATCCATCTGCCGGAACCATGTATTTTTACGGTTGAACTCATTTCCGAACCAGGCGCTAATGCCAGGAAAGGCTATGGTGTCCGGCTGATGGATATATACGTGCAGCAGGGTGGCATTTACACCCTCACAGAAGAACTTGTCCGTACGCTGTTTCATCACGGCAGGGTAACGGCTGAAGGCAGGGGCGCCTGCGGTACAGCTCTCGGCCCAGACTTTGCTCTTGCCGTAGATATGGGCACAGCTGCTGGCAGCGCGGTTCTCAATATCACCTAACGAACCCTCGCTCCAGAATTCGCCGGCCACCTCATCACTTTGTCCGCCATACATCAGGAACTCGCCAGGGAATCCCCAGTGGCCATAGCATTCGATCCAGGTTGTCAGCCCGTTACGGTTACTGACCTTACGCAATCCGCCCACATAGTCATATGCAACACGGTCAGCCACCAGTCTGCGCAGGTCCCATAGGAAACGCTCACTCTGATCCTGCGATCCCACCACCTGCCCGTACATAACGGGCAACCAGGGGACAGGGTCATAGCCGTAAGTGCGGCGGAACACCTCAATCATATCGTCCGTCCAGTTCTGACCGCCCATCTCATAGCTGTCCTCAACAGTGGCAACCAGGCACTTACGGTCCCGGGCGGGGATACGCCGCAGCACCTCTCCCATAAAGGATTCAAAGTGGCCGGCCACATGTTTCCGGCTCATCTTATCCACCTCCAGCCCGGTAGCATCAGGCGAGGCCGGCCCATTGGTGACCCCCGTTGTAAGCATGGCAGTACGGTATATCGTCCACTTTCCATCAGGCACCTTCCAGACAAGCATACCACTCTCATCCGTCAGCCCGGTCAGGTCCGTAACCTGCGAAGGCTGCACCACTACCCCCGCCTGCATAGGTTCAGGCTGTGTGGGCCACATATACTCACCCCACATGGGCAGGGGACTCTGATACATCTTAGCCAGCGTCTTCTCCTCATAGCGCTCCACCAATGGCTGTTCGTTCAATGTAACCGTCAGCCTTGCCGGCGGCCCTCCCCCGTTCAGCGTCAGACGGAAATCCTGAGCCTTCACATCAGGGATACTCAGACTGACAGGAGCCAGCGGATGAAAGCCTACATTCAGATTATGGTTCGTGCGGTCCAGGTGTTCCGTACGCAGTATCCTGTACGCCCCGTTCTCCTTTACCTCAAGAACAGCATCCGCAAGCAGGTGGTCATGGGGCTCGAAGAGGACGCTGCGCAGCGTCATGGGTTCTTCCAGATGAATATCCTTCGTGAACCCCGCCTCCGCATCTTTCTCTACCTGGAAGGTAACAGACTTATGGGAAAGGATAGGAACAGCCACAACACGCACATCCTGGGCATCCTTCCCCACCACGGGCAAGGTGATATGCCGCACCTGCCCATTCCCCTCTACGCTGACCTGCCGCTGTGCCAGATAACGCATGGACTGCTGAGGCTGTATCCACGGCCCGCCGCTCTGACTCCAGCCCGGGCAGTTAAAGAGGCCTATCTGAATATCCAGCTCGGTAGCCTTCCTCAGAGCGGCATGCAGAACCTCCCACCACTGGGGAGTAAACATCCTTACGCTTCCGGGCCTGATACTGCCTTCCCAAATGTTTCCTATGAAGGCGCGGTCTATACCAGCCCTCTTCATTGCCTCCAGGTCACGCTCCACCCCCTCTACGGAGATATTATCCGACATCCAATACCAGTAAACCGCTACACGCTGGTTGCACCTGGCAGTCCGAAACTGTGTGTACAAAGCTGCCGGCTGCGTCTTTTCGGCGCAGGCAACAGGCAAGTTAGCGCCCCACATTCCTATAACAGGGAGTATAAGGACTAGGAAATACCGTCTCATCTGCCGATAACCACTCTATAGTATCCGGTGATACAAGTCAATGATATCCCCTTTGGTGACAGAACGGGGATTGCCCGGTGTACACACATCATTGATGGCCTGCTCTGCCAGCGCCTCAATGTCGGATTCACCTATACCCAAATCCCTAAGGCGCTTGTTTGTGCCCACCCTTTCGCTCAGCTCCTCAATGGCCTTGCAGGCGGCCTCGGCAGCCTCATCCGTGCTCATACCTGACTGATAAACACCGCAAGCCTTGGCAATCCGCACGTATTTCTCCTTGGCAACAGGCATGTTGAAACGCATCACCGCAGGAAGCAGCATGGCACAGGCAACGCCGTGAGGCACATCAAACAGGGCCGAAAGCGGATGAGCCATACCATGGTCCACACCCAGTCCCACATTTGAGAAGGCCATCCCCGCTACATACTGGGCCACGGCCATACCGTTGCGGCCTACAGGATTCTGAGGTTCCTCCACGGCAATGGGCAGATTGCGGTATATCATCTCAATGGCCTTTATCTCGAACATGTCAGACAATTCCCAGGCCCCTTTGGTGATAAGGCCCTCTATGGCGTGGGTCATGGCATCCATGCCCGTAGCTGCAGTAAGTGATTTAGGCAGGGAATACATCAGCTCGGCATCGACAATGGCCACACAAGGAATGTCGTTAGGATCCACACAAACCATCTTGGCCTGTCGCTTTTCATCGATAATGACGTAGTTAATGGTTGTCTCAGCAGCAGTACCGGCAGTAGTCGGCAGGGCAATGATGGGAAGCGATTTCTTCCTGGTGGCGGCCACACCCTCCAGCGAGACAATGTCCGCGAACTCAGGGTTGTTCATTACAATACCGATGCCCTTGGCAGTATCCATGCTTGAACCGCCGCCGATAGCAACGATAAAGTCGGCCCCGGCCCTTTTGCAGGCCTCAATACCATCCCTGACATTTGTCACGGTGGGATTGGGCTTCACATCATCGAACACCTCGTACCGGATGCCGGCCTGATCCATAACGTCAAGCACCATCCCGGCAACGCCGAACCGCATGAGTCCCTTGTCAGTAACCACCAGGGCCTTATTGAAACCGAGTCGGGACACTACACCCGGCAGCTCCCTGCGGGCACCGGGACCGAAGTAAGAAACCTCGTTAAGAATAAATCTGTTTACCATAATTCTGCATTAATTAAACATTTCACTATGCAAAATTATGATTTTACGTTACCGCCTTACTTGAATAATTGACATTTCTGCTATACGTATTGACATCGTCAGTTAACCAGGACCTTCTTCCCTCGCACTATGTAAACTCCCCGTTGGACATTGGACTTTGAGGACTGGAGGCCGGACATTCTTCTGCCGCTCAGATCATAGACCTCCCCGCAAAAACGGAGGGGGGCCGTTCTTTCGGTATCCGGACTTATTACCCCGTCTGCCATTTCCGCATTCATGGCCGGAACGGAATAGCTGCTCATGGCATTCCCGCCCTCTATGGTGGGACGCGAGAATCTGTACAGCGGGGAACCTCCGTCAGGAAAACGGCCCACCGTCTCACGTCCGGAATGCGCACAATAGACAAGAGTATCCTGCCATGCCCCGTCAGGAGCTGTCAACAGCACCGCCGCCCCGTCCGTATCAGACAGATTGAAAGTGGCATGAAGGTACTTTTCCGCAGACATCCCATCGCACCAGATTACCTTATATCCGCCGGCCGGTATGGTGGTATGCGGCCCCTCTATCCGATACTTGAACGGCTCATGCAGGTCATCGCTCAGGAAATAGCCGCTGATATCAACCGCTGAGGGTGAAGGGTTGTAAACCTCCACCCAGTCCTTCTGCCTGAAATACTCATTCACATAAATACTGTTGCCGGCACTGACCTCGTTTATCACCACCGGCTTGCCTGTATATTCCTTGCTGAAGCAGGCCTGCAACTCCCCGCACGCCACACTGCCGGTCAGCTCCAGCGTCCGGTTTTCCGAGAGGATTTTTCCGCTCTCCACATCCCTCCATCCCACAAAGCCATAGCCATCCGGGGCCATTGCCTCCAGGGTAACGGGCAGGAACGCATACCCGTTGAACCTGCCGGCAGGAACCTGCTGTCCGTTCATCAGCAGACAAGCCTGCGGAATATTGGCCGAGAAGGACACTTCCCGCATTACCCTCCCTGCCAGAAGGGACGGCATATAGGCCTGCAAGGATGGGGATACCTTCTGCGCCCATCCGTTCAGGATTGAAATCAGCCGCCTTGCTGAAGGCCAGGGAGAGACATTGCGTCCCGGATAGCCGGACTCCAACAGCTGCACATCCTCTGCCTCCTGAGCATACTTGCTGATAAGCTGTTCACAGCGGTCAGGCCTGAACACTGACCCGCCCACCAGTGAGAACGCGTCAGCAAAACGATGAGCGAAGTCCGGCCTCTTGCAAAGATTGCCGAACAGCCTTACCAGCTCCACCTCCCTGGTGTAATTCGATACCCCGGGAACATCATACAACTGACAGAAAGTATAGTAAGACACACCATTGAAATGACTGAGAGGACTGTCGGTGCAGAAGGTCAGGTCCAGATCATACAGCACAAAACGGAATCTTCCGTTTTCCTCCCTCGGACGCCAGCCCTTGCAGTTATTCTGCGGCCAGTCCGCATTGCCCAGATAAAACTGCACAGCCATATAGTTACAGAACTCATCCACATCTATCCTGTCCAGGATTCTACGGTATGTGTCATCATCCGTCGCCGCAGCGCTCAACTCCAGCAATTCCTCCCAGGCATCCCTTGTTCCGCACATCTGCACATAGCCACTGTCACAGTCAATCTCGAACATATCTATCTCATCGGCAGAGAGCCCATGATTAGCATATACATTGTGCTTATTGTTAGGTTCACGCATGTTAATGGTTCCCATAAACCTACCGTTGATATAATGAGCTACGGGCCGGTAGTCCTGCAGGTCCATGTCAATTCCGCTTGTACGTACCAATGACTGCAACGCAGCGTCCCAGATACGGCACTCATTATCATTCCCGCCATTGCGGAACTGCAAAGCCTTGTGGCGCACGTACGGTTTGTCAGCGAAGAAGGCACAGTCCAGGGTATTCTCCCCGTCAAAGTCCTTTGAGGCATGAATCTTGAAACTCATGGGCGTAATGCCCTTGCTGTGTCCGCCGCAGCGGCTCATCCACACCTCCTGATTCAGACGGCACACATTATCCTGCGTAATATACTCCACGTTAACCGGTCTGTCCCAGTCCATATTCCAGTTACACGGCACATCCGCGCCCTTTCCGGCGCGTCCGTTAGTCCCCTGAACGAAGAAGCCTGTCATCTCATCATAAAGGTGCGCCGGATCAGTAACAACACTCACCATAGGCATATTTATAATATGCTCCTTGCGGATATAGGAGCGCGTAACCACCGGACTGTCCAGATATCCGTCCCTGACAAGTATGAACCGAAAGACCCTGCTGGCCGTCATACGGAACAGTCCGGACGTACTGACCTCTCCGTTCGTACGCGAGGGTACAGACCCATCGGTGGTGTATATAAGCGTAGCCCCATCAGGAATATTTACCCGCACCTTCAGGATAGCAGAGAAGAACCTGCTGTCCGTATCCACATCGGGTGCCGGCATGCGCCACTGCGTCAATGGCAGGCTACCGTTGGACGAACCAGGTGTAGGGAACGATGTATAGGTCCACTCCCCGGCCCCGTCAGTACAGCGTGCCCAGCTACAGCGCGATACGGATGGCGGATATGCGACTCTGTCCAGCACATTCCCACCAGGCGAGAAGAGCGTGAAGTACCCCCCGTCATTGTCCAGCTCAGCATCTGTCTGGGTGGGCGCCTTCCAATAGCGATGCCCGAACCATAGAACCCCATATCCGTGAGCCGGAATTACCAGGTCATAACCGATTCTTATCCGTCCCCTGTTGTCATTGCCGGTATTGATATGATATCTGTTCAGATTAATGTCCGTGGAAGAACTGTTGAATATCTCCACCCACGAGCCGAAGTTCCAGCTGGTATCCCAGAAACGGTCTATGTTAGCCACCATAATCTCGTTAATATGCAGCCGGTCCGCAGTCTGAGCCTGTGACGTCAGGGCGGATACAGACAGGCAGAGCAGCATTGCCATTATGCCGCCCTGTAATCGGGAAATTATCTTTGCGGGAAACACTTTCGTTAAGTTATGGTATTTTCACTGCCGCCACGGCCTTCTTTAAAATATCCCGGGCAGCATATGCCACCCGGGATATCCCTGCAAAAACAGGGAGGCAACCTTGTTATCTGAACAAAACCTTTTTACCGCCTATAATGTAGATTCCTCTCTTCAGCTGGGAATTGAGGACTCTGCGACCGGTAATGTCACAGACAGCATCCCCGTCAACTGAAAGGGCGGCAGGTGTATGAGTTATGTCATCGGGCATATTGGCAGAACCCACAAGTACGGGATAACTGTCATCCTCCATGTCACAAGACCATACCGACGCATCCCATGCCACAACGGCCCTCTGCAACTCCGCAAAGTTGGTGCTGTCATAGAATAGGACGCCCTCCCTGACATCTCCCCTGACAGTACGTCCGAAGATTTCGTAGTCATTGTTCCATACCGCCACATTCGTGTACCTGGACGCAGGAGTATCCTTGTCCTGTCCACCGCCGACGATACCTCCGCCGCGAGTAGTGGAACCGGCCGCATAGACATTTTCCATAGTCAGGCGACCTGAGACCTGTCCTACAATTCCGCCGGTATAGGTGGATGTGGAGTTTACAGCCACATTGGCATAGCAGTTCCTGATGACTGTATGTCCCTGAATCTGGCCGAACATACCGCCGCCGAACGCACCGGCACAGGTCATCGTTCCGTCCACATACACATGCTCTATCACGGACTCTATACGGTTATCCTCAAATCCCACCTTGGCAGCAATCATACCCGTGCGGTCACCATCGGCAACCGTCATATTCACAAAACCTATGTTGCGGAGATTACCGTTCAGCACACCGAAGAAACTGTTATAAGAGGATGCGGCATTACAGGTAAGATTACTGATGACATGTCCCTTACCGTCAAAGTCAATGAAGAAAGCCGTGTTATTGCAGATGGGCTCCCATCCTGACACCCTGGACATATCCAAGTCGGTGCCTAACTCCACATAATTAACCTGATCAGCAGAAAGATAGTCGTTCAGGGACAGCAAATCATTGACATCCATAATTATGAACGGATCATCCAGTGTACCCTTCTGTCTGGGCAACTTGCTACTACCATTTGTATAATTGCCGTAATCGTCCAGGAACACCACCTTGTGTGTGGAGTCCAGAACGGGATGGCTGTCCTGCCCCAGTGTCTGACGCCATGCGGGAGAAACCACCTTACCGGCATTCAGGTTGTAGCAGAGCTCACCTGTCGCAATGGTTGCAGCCACCTCATCACCGGCATAGGAGTTGTGAGGTGTGGCCATAGCACCTATGTTCCTGTAAGTAGTCCAGCATCCATAGAAATGGGATTCTGCAGCCTCTCCGCCAAAACCGCCCTTCTGGCTATGCGTCGTATTGATATTTATTTCACCGCACGTCCAGCAGTTATATACATTGGTCTGATGCAGCTCACCTCCCAGTACACCGGCACGTACGCCGTCAGGGTGCGTGTTGGTGATAGTGGCATTCTCAATACCCAGATTACGGAATGTTCCGCCGCTGCTACGGCTGCAGAAGCCAGCCTCCCAGCGGTCATCCACCGTAACCTTCAGATTACGTATGACATGTCCTTGTCCGTCAAACTCGCCACGGAAATGGCGGGGATTGGGCAGATAATCCGAGTAGCATCCTAACATGGGGAAGTTATCTATTACACTCATATCTATATCGCAGTCCAGGCGGGCCTTGGCTCTTTCGTCAACAGTATTGATATAATTGGCGAAATAACGCAGCTGATATGCATTGCTCAGGTGGAAATAGCCATCCTCGGCAGGAGCGCACTTGCCGCCGTCGGCCCCACATACTATACAGATTCCATCCTCGTCATACTGATGATCGGGCAGGACTGCAGTTTGCTTCTCATTAGTATAAGTCACCTCACTCACACTATTGCCGCCACAGTCCACTTCACCTTTCAGATATACCACAGCATGTGTCTGGTCCAGCACAGGATAAGCATCCTGTCCGATAGTCTGATACCATGACAGCAGGCTCTGGTCACCGTTCAGGCGGAATGCCATCTCACCGGTAGCCATAATAGCCTCTGCCTCATCACCATAGAAGCAGTTCTCCTCTACAGTAGCGGCATTGGTCAGTTCGGGGTAGGTGGTCCAACAACTGCGAAGAGCCGTTGCGGCACATTCACCGGCAATACCGGCATGCTGTTCGTGGTCTGTAACCACCTCCAGATTACCGGTTGTGTAACAGTTGATTACATTAGAACGGTGAATCTCGCCGCCCAACACACCGGCACGGGTGCCGCCGTCATTCACAATGCTTGCATTTACAATACCCAGGTTCTTGACCGTTGCATCCAAGGCACGTCCGAAGAAGCCTGCCTCGCTACCGTCCAGAATGTACACTTTCAGATTCCGGATTACATGGCCCTGTCCGTCAAACTCTCCCACAAACTCATTCTCATTGAAGTTATGGATATAGGTTCCGATAGGTCTGAAGTTGTTGATGGGAGACATATCTATATCGTTTGTCAGCACAGCCCTGACGCGATTCTTCCTGGCTACATTATTTATATAATATGAGAACCATACCAGGTTCTGCGGTGTAGAGAGCTGGTATACACCGTCAGTCTGCTCCGGTTCCATTCCATAGGTCAGCAGATAGAAGGGATCCTGCTTTACCTTGTCAATCCACTGCAGGACTTCCTGGTCAGAGGCGCTACCGCTCTCGTATATCTCAAACATCTGGTCAGCCATATCCTGCACATATTCCTCCTCCTCGCGTGAGCAATCCTGCTCATAATAGGCATCTGAGATGTCCCGAATGAGACCGGCCATTTCCAGATATACGCACTTGCTGTCATAAATGGCCTGGAACACCTCGCCCATGTCATGTATCAGGTTATACTTCTCAGTTACGGAAGAGGCAGAAGATGCCTGGTTAACCAGATTGGTAAGCTGTTTGGTCAGCTGAGCCGTATAATTAGGAGCCTCGGCATAAACATCCACAGAAGGCTCATAGTCGGTAATAACGTGATTGGCATTCTCCACCATAACCTCCAGCATAGCATTCACCCCCTCTTCCGCGTCCTCCATGGAACCCAGATAGATGAGTTTGGCATCAGTATAGTATGAGGCATTAGTAAGTCCATTCATTCCTCCGTTACTAATACCAAGTGTCAATGTTCCGTCTGTCACATTGGCCAGGATACGGTTCTCGTAATACCCTCCCTGGAATGCATAAGAGACACCCTGAACGGATCTGGGGGCATATCCCTGAAGCTCGCCATAGGAATCCCAACGCTCGGAGAAATCGGACGGATGCTCTGTCTGCATTTCTTCGGGCTGCAAGTCAGCGCGCTGCGTCTTCACGTAATTCCTGTTGTCATTGGCATATACAAAACCTGTATAGTTATAGCTGGCATCAGACGTTGCGCCGGCAAACTCGGTATAACTGCTGATACGCACCTCATAGATACCGTTTTTCAGTCCGCTCACTGTCTGGCTCAGGTCCATTGCCTTGTTAGAGTGGGCAATATTCCTGACCGTCCCCTGCAGATTGTTCCACCAGCCGTCCTGGCCGCCATAGTGATAAGTCCATCCGTTTGTCTGATCGGAAAAGTCAGCGTTTACAATCAGGGAGGAGATGTCTGCCCCGGCGCTATAGCCTCTGACAATGGCTCGTTCCTGCATAGCCTGAAGATTTACAACCTCGTCCTTCAGTTCGTCCGCCAGCAGGCTTCTGTTGTTCATTATATAGGTATAGCTTCCGTTGGGGAAAGCCTCATTGGGTTCAAATTCCTCCTCCAGGTATTCCACCAGAAGATCAACATCTTCTCCCTCCAGGCTTTGGTTCTTGTCCAGATAGGCTGTCACCTCTGCTACTTTGGCATCGTATGCGGCATAGGCACTCTCAGATTCGCTGATGGCCGTCCGAAGGCCTGCCATGGCGTTGTAAGCCTCAAAGAAGTCATCCGACAATGAGCCGCGCAGGGCATTCAGTTTCTTAACATAATTGTTAACCAGTGACTTTGTGGCCACACGTTCCTGATACTTTGCCTCTTCATCGTCAATGATACCGTTCACCATTGCGCGGAAATCATCTGCGGTAACGGCACTGGCATATTCGCCCTCACCTATAGGGTATACCACGCCGTGCGTATTGTCCAGAACAGGAAACTCATCCTCGTCCAGTGTCTGGAACCATGTGGGATGCTGGAAGTCCTGATGATTCATCATATAGCAGAGTTCGCCGCTCTGGGCCATAAGGCGGGCTTCATCACCATACCAACAGTTATTCTGCGCACGCGGTGCGGTACCTACGGACAACACATCGAATGTGGTATAGCAGTTATTTAATGTTGCCTCGGCTGCCTCGGCTGAGATACCGCCCCTCTGAGCATGACTGGTAGATACATAGATATTGCCGGCACTGAACACATTGTCCACCGTACAGGCATGAATCTCACCGGCAATCACGCCGGCACGTATGCCAGCCATATTATTGATATCGGCATTCACAACGCCGAAGTTCTTAATATAGCCGCCACCGTTGATACGGCTGAACAGTCCGGCCTCCACCTGATCGTATACAATTACCGTAAGATTGCTGATGATGTGGTTCTGTCCGTCAAAGACTCCCTGGAAGCCTATCTGAATACCATTGTCAGCATAGGTTCCCATAGGGGGGAAGTTAGGTATCCCGCTCATGTCGATGTCGTTCATCAGGCGGATTTTTACCTTATTATTGCCCTTGTTCACCACCTCGCGGCTTACATAGCGGAGTTCCTCGGGCAGGGTAACATTGTACCAGCCCTCTTCATCTGGTGTGATGATACCGTTAGAGACACCGCAGTTAACGCAGTAGCCGTCCTCGTCATAGTCATGAGGGGGCAGTATCAGCTCGCTGGGCGTATTGCTATAGGTTACGGCTCCGTTAGGAGTGCCGTCGCAATTCAGCGATCCTACGGCATATACCTGCTTATGCGATTCACCGAACACGGGATAGGTATCTGTGCCTATGGTCTGACGGAAACGAATCACACTCTGGTCACCGTTCAGGACAAAACACAATTCGCCAGAAGCGGCAATATCCTCCACCCCATCGGCATCATAGAAATTCACAAACGTGGGATAGCCATCGGCTGTGGCAACACCCCAGAGGGCCGCAGTGGTGTAACAGTTGGTGAATGTAGTACCGCTGTTAGCATAGCCCACCAGGCCGCCGCAGTAATCATTCTCTGTCACCACTTCAATATCGCCTGTGGTGTAGCAGTTTGTAATGTTGGCATTCTCGGCCCATGCGGCAAGTACACCCACCGGAGCGCCATAGGTGCTGACAAGACGGGCATTCTCGAAGCCCAGATTCATGACACTGCCTCCCTTAATGTGCCCGAAGAAGCCCAGGTGGAAGGTCTGATCCTCGGCCAACTCCAGATTCATGTTACGGATAACATGGCACTGGCCGTCAAACTGTCCGCTGAACGAGCAGTCCACCTCGTCGCCCCGCTTGTATGCCAGCGGCATAAAGTTCTTCACTCCAGACATATCGATATCGGCTGTCAACTTACCGCAGATACCTGTCTGACCGTTTCTGAGGAGCATGATAAACTCCTGCAACTCATCGTAATTGCTGATTTCGTACCACCCGTTCACCGGCTGCAAGTCCGCTTTGGCGATGAGGGTTGACGCCAGCATTACCATTGATAAAAGTAAACTTCTTACTTTCATGGCTCTTCTCTGTTGTTGTTAGTTTATAATAGTGTTGTAAAGTTCATTCCATTAGGCAGTCATAGTATGATAAGCAGACTTTACCAAACGCGAAATTCGGCATTGGCAACAAGAACTTCTTAAAAAAAATGATTTTATGATTAGACAATTTGACACATCCCACCTCTTACTACCTTATATATTACCGTAAGAAAGGGGCGAGATAGATTGAATGAAGTAACTGATTGGTTGCCAAAAACCTAAATAATTGACAAAGAGGTTTTACTTTTTGACATTTATGATACACCATACTTCATAAATACATATATTTGCACACTCTGATAACAATATATCAAAGGTATGGGAAGTGCAAAATACTTGATTGCGAAAGAATCCGATTACCGCTGGGGAGCGGTCATCAGCACCATCGGTATCCAGGAGACACCTGCGGGAGAATCTTATCCCTATGACGTGCATCCTAAGGAGTATATCTTTAAGGTTGAAAAGGGGCGTGTGCTTCATGACTTCCATATCCTGTACATTATCAAGGGGCGGGGATGGATCACTACGGCCCATTGCCCCAGGACCGGGCTTCGGGCTGGAGATGCCGTCGTCATATTCCCTGAGGAATGGCATAGCTACGCTCCGGACAGGGAGACGGGATGGACAGAGGCATGGATTGACTTCACTGGTGATTTCGCACACAGAATTATTGAACAGCGGTTTTTCGATATCCGGCAACCTGTATTACGAGTGGGCATCAGTGACACTATCTGCAGTGCCTTCAACAAAGCTTTCGAGGTCGCCTATACCGAGAAGCCTGCCCATCAGCAGCAACTGGCGGGATTTGCGGCCCTAATTGTCTGTTCCCTATATGCCAAGGCTATGCAGCAGCCATACAAGGATGACCCGGATATAGACTACATAAATCTGGCCCGGAAATATATGCGGGAGAATCTGTCACGTTCCCTTAGCATGGAGGATGTGGCAAAGGAGGTGGGCATGGGCTACTCAAAATTCCGCAAGGTATTCCGCAACTATACGGGATTCTCCCCGGCTCAGTATTTCATCAACCTGAAACTGGAAAAGGCCAAGGACTATCTTTCCAACACACACCTCTCCTGCAAGGAAATTGCCTTCAGGGTGGGCTTTGACTCTGCAGCATACTTCAACAAGATATTCCATCAGCGACACAATATAACCCCTCTGGAATTCCGAGGCCAGCTTTCAAGAAAATAAAGGCTACCAGATGTCCTCAGGCCTCTCGGGGTTGTCATAGACCTCCTTGGCGCAATACTCCAGATAATCCACATAGAATTCGCGTGTGGGATCATCCAGTACAGTCTTGAAACGCAGGTAATACGTCTTGTCAGGATCCATCCGCTCACGCAGGATGACACGCCGGATGATAAGGGGATCGGCACGTGCCATTACGGTCAGCCCCTGTGCGCCGTCGCAGTACAGTTCGGCCCCTTTCATGAACCCTTTGTTACGCATCTTCTTGTCCACCTCGGCATTTGCATCGTCATCCTCGGTGTCTGCCTCCCATCCCACTCCACTGGGGAAAGTTCCCGCAGTGGTACGGCGCTCCAGTCCGCTCATGCGTATGTCCATAGGGATTCCCATTGCAGCCAGACGGTCACGGTCATCCCCCCAGTAGAACTGAACCATACCCCGGTTGTACCCGTCACTCTGTATATTGAAGCGAAGCTCATAAATGTCCTTAGCAGGCACAGGCGGGAGGCGGAAGGTCACATCCACATTGCCGCGGATATTCAGTTCGTCACCCTGATAATTCTTCATGCCCTCATTGTAGCCATTGTAATAGAAGAAGTAATTGTCATCCGCTATCCAGCAGTCGGCCAGGTAGGGGTAAACGATAGAGGTGGGAATGCCCGTTCGTGTAGGACGGTAGTAATATTGCAAACGCAGGTCATTATTCATGAATTCGGGGAACTGGGCAGTAATATCCCAGCGGATGCGCTCCCTCTGCAGGCGGGAACGCACATCGTCAGTATAGACCAACAGACGGTCCAGGGGATAGACAATACCATTGCGCACGTTGAATTCGCCGTTCAGCTCGGGGGTATTAACGGGAATGCCAGCACAATCAGGGTCACACCCCGTCTCGTGATAAGTTCCCCGTCTGCTATTGTCGATATAGGGGAAACGGTTAATTCTGACTCCGTCGCTTTCGGCGCTTTCCAGGAATTTCATCAGCCTGCGTTTTCCCATCGTTGTGTAATAATCGTACTGGACTACCGTGGGAACATGCCTACTGTTAGTATAGCCTTTCTCGTTCCAGTGCAGCACAAGCCGGTTAGCTGCCAGCCGCATGGGCAGGAAGTGGTAGGTGACGAACTGGTTCAGCAGGTTGTCCTCGCTGCGGAAGTTGTTGTCATCGGTAGCGTCAGGATAGATATTCTTCCTACGGAGGTAGTCCAATACATCTTCCACGGTAATGGATGTAGCCTCCTTGCCTATCTCAGCCTGCCAGAAGTCATCGGTCTCGGCAAAGAAGGTGTAACCGTAGTAGCGGTGTTCGGGCACGGCGCCATAGGTATAGCCGATACCTGAGGTGTGCGCGAAATCCTTCACAATACCGCGCTCATACAGGTCTTCATACACGTCATCGCGGTATTTACTGAGGGTATCCAGCATACCCGCTGCCTTTGCCAGCATGGCTGCCACGTAATAACCACGCTGCCTGCCCGATACGATGGCATTGAGCAGATAGCCCAGCGTATTGTTGCTGGGAGCCACCACTGCTGTAGCACAGTGTATGATACCGTTAATGGCCGGGATGTCACGGTTCGTCTCATGAATGGGGGCGCCGTTTATCCTGACGGTTCCGTCCGCAGGGTATTCTACTATCAGTTTGCGGTCATACATGTTGGCAAGCGGAAACTCAGCCATATTGTCTGCGGGGAAGTCCTGGGTAGCGTATGCGCGCAGGTCATCGCCGCCGTCTATGATGCTGTTATATACGATTACCTTACGGATGGAATCAAGCGTTGTGCTGTCACGGAACCCGCTCCAGCTGGCCTGACTGATGACATTCCTGGCCGCAAGGGTATCCAGATAGGCCTGGACGGCACCGTCGGTAGGTGCGAAAACGGTATAGTTGCCCCGTGCCGAGAGTATCTGCGCCACAGAAGTCCTGCTGACTCTGCTCATCGGCACCTGATGCAATAGCTTTACGTACTGTCCGTATGTATCAGCGTGCTGCTCCAGATAATCCAGTATAGTATATTCCCTGAATACATACCGGTTGCTGACATCAGTGTTTTCCTGACAGCCCGTCATCATACATGCCGCACACAGGGGCAGGAATAGTTTGAATATTGTTTTATAGCTCATAATACCAGTAGATATGATTGAATTTACCTGGTGCAAAATTATGAGGGATTAAGGTTTTTGTCGCAAAGGTTTTGATTCTCTGATATAAAATTCTGACATCAGGGACATTTTATAGGGATATCCGTACATCAGCCGGCCGGATGAGGATACGAACAAGAGGGGGCCGCACCCGAAAGTGCAGCCCCCTCTTTATCTTTGCATTCAGCATTCACATTAGCATACTTCAATAGCCTTGGTGCATTTCTTCTCCTCCTTGGCCATCCTAGGCATGGTAACCGTCAGGATACCGTCCTCCACCTTGGCCGAGATCTTGTCGCGTTCCACATCATCGGGCAGCGTGTAGGCCTGTTCGTAGTTAGAGTAGCTGAACTCGCGGCGCAGATAGTGGTGATGCTTATCCTCCTGCTTGTGCTCAACCTTATTCTCGATGGCAATGGTAAGGTTACCATCCTCATTGATACCTACGCGGCAATATTCTTTCTTAATGCCGGGAGCGGCAAGTTCCATTGTGTAGGCTTTCTCACTCTCCTTGACATTGACTGCAGGTGCTGTACTCTTGGCACGAGGCATAAAATCAGTGTTCAAGAAATCATCAAACAATGTCGGCATCCAACTGTTTTGAAACATTACTGGTAACATAATTAATACCTCCTAGTTATATTTTAGTTAAACATTTTGTTATTTCTGATTGCCTTTGCTCTCGCTCCGGCTTTCACTAACATTAGTGCAACAACCGTGCCAAAACGCATACGTGCCAGTCTTGCCGGATTTTCTCCTGACAGACTGGCACGTAATGTCTCTTTTCATGTCCTATTGTCTAAAACAGCGTCAATAGGCCTGCTCGTGAACGCCTTTCACAGCCCGTCCGCTGGGGTCATTCATATTCTTGAAGGCAGCATCCCATTCCAGGGCAATGGCCGTTGAGCAGGCTACAGAAGCTTCGCTGGGCACACTGCGGGCTGCGGAGTCACTGGGGAAGTGCTCGGCAAAAATGCTACGGTAGTAATACTCCTCCTTGTTCTTGGGCGGGTTGATGGGGAAGCGCTCTGCCGCATGTGCCATCTGTTCGTCGGTAACGGCCTCGGAGGTTATCTGCTTCAGGGTGTCAATCCAACTGTAGCCTACGCCATCGCTGAACTGTTCTTTCTGACGCCAGGCCACCTCATAGGGCAGCATGTCGGCAAAGGCCTCGCGGACAATGCGCTTCTCTATCTCAAAGCCGGATTCTCCGGATTTCTTGGGGCCGCACATCTTGGCTTCCGGGTTGGTACGCATGGCTACGTCCAGGAACTCCTTGTCCAGGAAGGGAACACGTCCCTCTACACCCCAGGCACTCAGGCTCTTGTTGGCACGAAGGCAGTCATAGAGGTAAAGCTTGCCCAACTTGCGTACGGTCTCCTCATGGAAGTCCCTGGCTGACGGGGCCTTGTGGAAATAAAGGTAGCCGCCGAAGATCTCATCAGCGCCCTCGCCCGAGAGCACCATCTTGATACCCATTGACTTAATGACACGCGCCAGCAGGTACATGGGTGTAGAGGCACGGACGGTAGTCACATCGTAGGTCTCGATAAAGTAGATGACATCACGGATGGCATCCAGTCCCTCCTGAATGGTATAGTTGATCTCGTGGTGTACGGTACCGATATGGTCGGCCACCATCTTGGCCTTGGCCAAATCAGGAGCGCCCTTCAGTCCGACTGCAAAGCTATGCAGACGGGGCCAGTAGGCACGGGTCTGGGAATTGTCCTCGATGCGGTGCTGGCTGAACTTCTCGGCAATAGCAGAAATGACGCTAGAATCCAGACCGCCACTGAGCAATACACCGTAGGGCACATCACTCATCAGCTGACGCTTCACAGCAGCCGTAAGACCGTCGCGGATAGTCTCCACACTGGCGGGATTATCCTTCACAGCATCATAACTGAACCAATCGCGCTGGTAATAGCGTTTAAGTGAAGAGTGAAGAGTGAAGAGTGAAGAATCAAGTGAAGAATCTGCGCTGAAACTCTGTGCGGAAGCAAATTCTTCACTCTTCACTCTTAAATCTTCACTCCAAAGGTAGTGGCCCGGCAGGAAGGGCTCGTAACGCTCACACTGGCCCTCAAGGGCTTTCAATTCGCTGGCAACATATACCGTGCCGTCACTGTCGTAGCCTATATATAAAGGTATAACGCCAATGGGGTCACGGGCAATCAGGAACGCATCCCGCTCCTCATCGTACAGCGCAAAGGCGAAGATGCCGTTCAACTGTTCCAGCATAGCACAAATTTGCTCATGAGTAACAGAACTCCCCTCTCCAACGGAGTTCCCCTCGCCCAAAGTGTTCCCCTCGCCCACGGGAGAGGGGTCAGGGGTGAGGCCGGGGGTAGGGGTGAGGCCGGGGATAAGACTTTTGTACAGGGCCAGGACAACCTCGCAGTCGCTTCCCGTCCGGAACTCGTACTGACCGGCAAAGCGGCGGCGAATCTCCTGATGGTTATAAATCTCGCCGTTTACCGCCAGTACCTGCCGGTTATCGGGGCTATAGAGGGGCTGCCTGCCGCTCTCAGGGTCCACGATACTCAGGCGCTCGTGTGCCAGAATGGCCGAGCCGCCACAATAGATTCCACTCCAGTCAGGTCCACGGTGGCGGATCTTCTGACTCATCTTCAATGCCTTCTCTCGCAGTTCATGAGACTGCTGCCTGATGTTAAATATGGCTACTATTCCACACATAATGTTACAGTTTTACATAATTTGAGCGCAAAATTAATACATTTTGCAATTACAACCAAGTTTTATGAATGCATTTTTACACCTAAATAGCATATTTTATTAACATAAAGCAAGTGAACGCGCGTCTTCATTGCCATAATGACAAAAAAAAGAGCCCCTTCTATCCGCAAACAGATAGAAAGGAGCCCCTTTTCATTCTTATTATTATTCTGAATCACATCGCCGGCATGGGAACAGAGCGAAGGCTTAACATCACGCAGACTCAGGTCATCAATTATTCCTCATTTCCAATCATGCTGCCATTGCCCCACCATTCTCATGAGTGTTCTGTTCCTTACTGACTGCACTATTACTCTCACGACGCTGTTTCTCCTCGTTTGATAAAAGGAAAAGCATAAAGAATACTGTAAATACTATCCACATAATTTTATTGTTTAACGTTTTCGAATGCAAAGTTAGGCGAAGCCTGTACCATAGGTCGGTACACCCGGAAGAAAAATGCAGTTTTTTTTATTTTTCTTTCAAAAATCAGCATTTTTTCTGGCTTCAGACCCTCGAATCAGCTTTTCCGACCTGTCAGAAACAAACGAAGGGAAGCAAAATGCTCCCCTTCGTCACAAATTTACTTTCTATACCTTATATATAAATAAACTCCGATTGTGCTTTACCTCTCAGGTTATTTGCTTAAACCCTAACGTTACACGTAAGAAAGATACAGATAATTGGTCTGAGCCGGATACTCCGCCGCCATTGTGTCTATCTGATTGACATAGGGCTTGATGCCAAGATCCTGACGCCACTTGCGGATGATGAGGCCGGCCTTCTCCATGTTCATATCACACTCTCCGAGTCCGATGGCTCGGGCAATCTGGAAGTCAGAGAAGCCATATACCTTGGCCTCGTGCAACAAGGTGGCAAACTCAGGTTCCTCGATGTACTCCAGCAACTCCAGCGGCTCCATGAACGTGTACATGTCAGACAGATGCGAGAACTCCTGCAGTCGGTCGTTGATGCGGATGATATGCTTCAGCTTCTGCAGGAACCAGCGGTCAATCTTGGTAAGGTCATGAATCTGATCAACCGTATAACCCATCATCATTGCCTTGGCAATGACAAAGATACGGGTGTCGGTGGCATGCTTGAGGGCATCAGGAACATCGGTCACGTGCTGCGCCTTATTATCCACAAAGCCGTGCATGCCCTGCCCTATCATACGCAGTCCCTTCTGGACAGACTCCTCGAAGGTACGGCCGATGGCCATTACCTCGCCCACACTCTTCATACTGGAGCCCAACTCATGGTTCACACCATGAAACTTGGAAAGGTCCCAACGCGGAATCTTGCATACTACATAGTCCAGGGCAGGCTCGAAGAAGGCGCTGGTAGTCTTGGTAACAGAGTTCTTCAACTCGAACAGACCATAGCCCAGGCCCAACTTGGCAGCCACGAATGCCAGGGGATAACCCGTAGCCTTGCTGGCCAGAGCGGAAGAACGGCTCAGACGGGCATTTACCTCGATGACACGGTAATCCTCAGAATTGGGATCGAAGGCATACTGCACATTACACTCACCCACAATACCGATGTGGCGGATAATCTTAATGGCCAGGGCACGGAGCTTGTGGTACTCGCTGTTAGACAAGGTCTGACTGGGAGCTACCACAATACTCTCTCCTGTATGGATACCGAGGGGGTCGAAGTTCTCCATGTTGCAGACGGTGATACAGTTGTCATAACGGTCGCGAACCACTTCGTACTCTATCTCCTTCCAGCCCTTCAGGGATTTCTCTACCAGCACCTGAGGCGAGAAGGAGAAGGCCTCCTCTGCCTGAGCCTCCAGCTCAGCCTCGTTATCACAGAAACCTGACCCCAAGCCGCCCAGTGCGTATGCCGCACGCAGGATGACGGGATATCCCAGCTCTGCCGCTGCCTGGCGAACCTCCTCGCGGGTGTTGCAGGCCTGGCTCTTGATGGTCTTTACGCCAATCTCGTCCAGCTTCTTCACAAACAGGTCGCGGTCTTCCGTATCTATAATGGCCTGAACGGGTGTTCCCAACACCTTCACACCATATTTCTCCAGAACACCTTTCTGGTACAGCTCCACACCACAGTTCAGGGCGGTCTGCCCACCGAAGCTGAGCAGGATGCCGTCAGGACGCTCCTTCTCAATCACACGTTCCACGAACTCGGGGGTTACAGGCTGAAAGTAAACCTTGTCTGCCACCCCCTCGCTGGTCTGAACGGTAGCGATGTTGGGATTGATGAGCACGCTCTCCACACCCTCTTCCTTCAGCGCCTTCAACGCCTGTGCGCCGCTATAGTCGAACTCACCGGCCTGCCCTATCTTCAGGGCACCGGAACCGAGAAGGAGGACTTTCTTAATAGTGGCAGCCTCACCCCCATCCCCTCTCCGGAGGGCGAGGGGAGCCGATTCTTTTTCTGCCACACTCTCGCCTTGAGAATATATTCTCCCCTCGCCTTTCGGAGAGGGGCCGGGGGTGAGGCTATCAACGAACTCGTCAAACATCCACTCTGTATCCGTGGGACCTGAACAGGCCTCGGGATGGAACTGGGCAGAGAACCAAGGGTTTGTCTTGTGACGGACACCCTCGTTAGAGCCGTCGTTCATATTCACGAAGAGCGGCTCCCAGTCGGCGGGCAGGGTGCTGGCATCTACGGCATAACCATGATTCTGACTTGTGATGTAGCACTTCGTCGTGCCCACCTGCTGAACCGGCTGGTTATGGCTGCGATGACCGTACTTCAACTTATACGTCTTGGCACCGGCAGCACGGGCCAGCAACTGGTTACCCAGGCAAATACCCATCAGGGGCTTCACCTCTTTATTGTTCAGGAAGGTACGGATGTGTTCCACGGTCTTGCCGCATTGCTCAGGGTCGCCGGGACCGTTGGCCAGGAAGAGACCGTCGAACTCCAGCTCATTGAAGTCGTAGTCCCAGGGCACACGGATAACCTCCACACCTCTCCTGAGCAGGCAACGGATGATATTGGCCTTTACGCCGCAATCCACTAAGACTACCTTCTTTAGTTGAGAGTTGAGCGTTGAGGGTTGAGAGTTGCCGGGCTTATAGGTGATAACCTCCTTGCAACTTACCTTCTCCACCCAGTTGACGGAACCGTAATCTTCATTCAGGTTATCGCTCCCCTCGCCCAAAGTGTTCCCCTCGCCCACGGGAGAGGGGTTAGGGGTGAGGCAGATTCTGCCCCTCATCACACCGTGCTCACGCAACAGCTTGGTGAGACGGCGGGTATCAATGCCAGAGATGGCAGGGATGCCCTCACGCTTCAGCCAGCTGCTGAGCGACTCCTTGGCATTCCAGTGACTATATTCCCCGCTATAGTCGGCAACAATCAAACCCTTAGGGTGAATACGGTCACTCTCCATAAACAAGGGCAGACCGTCTGCGCCAATACCCGTGCTTGGCACGCCATAGTTACCTATCAGCGGAAAGGTGGTTACCAGAATCTGACCGGCATAGCTGGGGTCCGTAAGGCTCTCGGGGTAGCCCATCATAGCAGTATTGAAAACCACCTCGCCTACAGTATCCTTCTCTGCGCCGAATGACCATCCGCAGAACGTTGTTCCGTCATCCAGAATCAGTCTTGCTTCTCTCTTCATATCTTATACTAATGCCTTTAATTTCTGTTCTACGTAATTCACAAAAGCCTCGTTCACCAGTTTGTTGCCGCCAGGCGTGGGATACTGACCGGTAAAGTACCAGTCACCCTGATGTTCAGGGCAGGCCGCATGCAGGCCCTCTATCGTCTGGAATACAAATTCCACCGGAGCCCTCATACCCACAGGGCGCAGCATTTCGGCCATCTTGCGATTGATGTCATCCACCGTAAAGGGCTCATATACGGCACACACACAGTTGCGCTGCTCAGCCTTAGGCTTCAGCAGTTCGGCCCGGCAAGCCTCGTAAGTACACTGCACAATGTCCCACAATCCGCGCTCCTGCAGCAGAGCAATGGTAGCACGGAAGGCACAGAACTCCTCCAGGCGGGCCATATCTATTCCGTAATAGTCCGGATAACGGATCTGGGGTGAACTGCTCACCATCACAATCTTCTTGGGATGCAGGCGGTCCAGGATCTTGAAGATGCTCTCCCTGAGCGTGGTGCCGCGTACAATCGAGTCGTCAATGATAACCAGGTTGTCCTCGTCGGGGCAAAGGGAGCCGTAGGTAATGTCATACACATGCGAAGCCAGGTCATTGCGTGAACCCGCCTCCGTAATAAACGTACGCAGCTTAATATCCTTCCAGGCCACCTTCTCACTCCTGACATTCAGTCCCTTTCTGCGCAAACCCTCCACCATACCGTAGAAGGCCACCTCGGCCGTATTGGGGATAAAGGAGAAGACGCTATGGTCCGTATCCCCGCCGATGGCTTTCAGTATAGGATCGGTCAGCTGTTGTCCCAGCTGCTTACGCTCATGGTAGATATCACGGTCCGAACCGCGGCTGAAATAGATTCGCTCGAACGAACAGCGTGCCTGCTTCCCGGCTTCCAGAATGGTCTCCAAGCAGGAAGTACCGTCCTTATGTATAATCAATGCCTTGCCGGCGGGCAGTTCCCGCACATCATCCACCTGCAAGTCAAAGGTCGTCTGCAGCACAGCCCGCTCGCTGGCTACGGCAATCACCTCGTCATCCTTATAGTAGAAGGCAGGGCGGATACCCCAGGGGTCACGCATGGCGAACATCTCGCCGGAACCCGTCATACCGCACATCACATAGCCGCCGTCATAGTCCGCCATCGTGGTGCGCAGCACATTGGCCATCTGCACGTTGTCCTCAATGTACCGTGTCACAGCCCTGTTCTCCAGGCCCTTCTCCCTGGCCTCCACATAGCAACGCTCCACCTCACGGTCCAGACGGTGCCCCATCAGCTCCAGGGTAATGTACGAGTCGCTGTAGATACGGGGGGACTGTCCCTGCTCCACAATCTTCTGGAAGATCTCGTCTATGTTGGTCATGTTGAAGTTGCCGCACAGGCACAGGTTCTTGGCCCGCCAGTTGTTACGGCGCAGGAAGGGATGCACGTACTGCAATCCGCTCTTACCCGTTGTGGAATAACGAAGGTGGCCCATGTATAATTGGGCCTCGGTCCACTCGGGTGTTATGCGGTCGAAAATCTCTGTAATGGCGTCCTTGCCCAGCGCCTTCTCACGCAACATATATTCCGTACCCACGGCGGCATCCATATTCACACAGGCAATACCCGCACCTTCCTGGCCGCGGTTATGCTGTTTCTCCATCATCAGATAGAGTTTGTTCAGACCGTACGACTGCGTTCCGTACTTCTGCGTATAATAGCTCTGCGGTTTCAGCAGGCGAACCAATGCCACACCGCACTCATGTTTCAACTGCTCCATTAGCGTCCTATCTTAATTTCCGGCACAAGCCTTGACAAAACTCATAAACAGGGGATGCGGATGCAGTACCGTTGAGGAATACTCAGGATGGAACTGCGCCCCTATGTACCACTTCTTCTCCGGAATCTCTACAATCTCTACCAAATCTGCCGCTGGATTGACACCAACGCATTGCATACCATTTGCTTCGTACTCTGCCTTATATTTGTTGTTAAATTCATAACGATGGCGATGGCGTTCTTTGATTGTAAGCGAAGAATTTGTTGCCGCGGTGTACGCTTCCGCAACTCTACTCCCTTCTCTCAATTCGCAATCGTATGCTCCCAGTCGCATGGTACCACCCATCTGGGTGATATTCTTCTGCTCCTCCATTATGTCGATGACATTGTGAGGAGTATCTGTATCCATCTCACGACTATTGGCATCCTTGTATCCTAAAACGTTGCGAGCAAACTCGATGACCATCATCTGCATGCCCAGGCAGATGCCAAAGGTTGGGATATCATTGTTACGTGTATATTCAGCCGCGATAATCTTTCCCTCTATGCCGCGTTGTCCAAAGCCAGGACATACCACGATACCTTGCAGACCTTCCAACTTCTCTGCTACATTCTCCTTGGTAATCTCCTCGCTGTTCACAAAGTGCAACTTAGCTTTCACATCATTATAGATACCGGCCAGGTTCAGACTCTCACGGATACTCTTATAGGCATCCTGCAAATCATATTTACCAACCAAGCCAATGTGTACCTCACGAGTAGCATTACGCTGCTTGTCCAGGAAATCACGCCATGGCTTCATGGCAGGTGTTTCACCTACGGGAATGCCTATCTTACGCATGATAGCTGCATCCAGTCCCTGATGCTGCATACTTACGGGCACCTCGTAGATACTGGGCATGTCCTCGCTCTGCACCACACACTCAAGGTCCACATTACAGAAAGAAGCCACCTTCATGCGCATGCTGTCATCAAGGTGGCGTTCAGTACGGAGGACAAGAATATCGGGCTGGATACCCATCCCCTGCAATTCCTTCACCGAGTGCTGCGTGGGCTTCGTCTTCAATTCGTCGGCCGCCTTCAAGTAGGGAACATAGGTCAGATGCACACAGACAGCGCTATGACCCAACTGCCAACGCAACTGTCGGATAGCCTCCATGAAGGGAGCACTCTCAATGTCACCAATAGTACCGCCAACCTCGGTGATAACAAAATCAAAAGACTCGCCCTGCTCGTCTTCGCGGAGCATACGGCGCTTAATCTCGTCGGTGATATGCGGTACGACCTGAATGGTCTTACCCAGATAGTCACCGTGACGCTCACGGTCTATAACCGTTTTATAGATACGTCCCGTGGTGATACTGTTGCTACGTGTGGTACGAATTCCCGTAAAGCGCTCATAGTGTCCCAGGTCCAGATCGGTCTCGAAACCATCCTCCGTTACGTAGCACTCTCCATGCTCGTAAGGATTCAGGGTTCCCGGGTCAATGTTGATATACGGATCAAACTTCTGAATAGTGACTTTGTAGCCGCGCGCCTGCAACAGTTTGCCTATGCTGGCAGAAATAATTCCCTTTCCAAGTGAAGAAACAACGCCGCCTGTAACAAAGATGTAACTGGTTTTCATTATCTTACCGTGTTATTCATTATCAAATTGCATAATTTCGCCGCAAAGATACGTCGTTTTGCTTAAATATCAAACATATTTCAAACAAAAAGCAAAATATTTTTCAATAAATGGATAAAATTAACACTTTTTGTCACGGCATCACATATCGTCCGTTTCGCAAAAAGACAAGATTATTCTCCACATTAAATGTTCACATAAAGAATCCACCCGTAAAGGAAAAAGGCCTTAGTAAATCAAAATTCATCTGCCAGTCACGTTTCTGTTAGCGGAACTGTCAGTTAACCGCCTAACCACCGCCAGGGGATGGCATTTGTCAAAAAAAACGGTAATATTTTTGGTAGTACCATATTTCATGCCCTTTATTACCATTATTGAACATAAACACCTGAAGAAAAGTCTAACTTTGCGCACCAATTTCAAAATATGAACAAACAGATACCCATCCTGCTGGTTTTTCTAACGGTATGTTCCTGCGGTGCCATCCGTAACAGGAACCCGGAAACGTATTTCCCGGGGCCAGCTATCCGTAACGACTATACTCCGAAAGGACTGGTGGAAGAGGTGCGATACCCCGGAAGCGTGCCGGGACCCGCTTTCCGCCGGATGATTGTGTACCTGCCGTCTGATTATTACAGCTCCGGCCGGCGTTATCCGGTGTTATACCTCCTGCACGGAGCCCGAGGATACGAAACCTCCTGGATTCGGAAGGGACAGGTGTATCAGAGCACCGACAGTCTGTTTCAGGAGGGACAAGCCGAACCGTGCATCGTGGTGATGCCCAATGTCAACCAGTACAACGACGACAGAGACTATGAAGGGGGCCGCCTCAAGGGTGCATGGGAATCCATCCTGGAAGTCGATGGAACCGTGGAATATGCCTTCGTGCATGATGTAGTAAACCTGGTGGACAGCCTATACCGGACCGTTCCCGACAAAGCCCACCGTGCCGTTGCGGGCCTGTCTATCGGGGGCTACCAGAGCCTGTACCTCGGAGTCAACCATCCGGACATTTTCGGCTATATCTGCGCTATGTCCCCCTATACCTGGTGCAAAGGGCGCGACCGGGGGTACAAAAAGCAGTTCTACGGCCATCTGTATCAGAAAATGGACGCCATGTTTACGAATAGCCCTCCGATGGGCCTGTACCTCTATGCAGGAAAATGCGACATCATGCGGCCTTCTACCGAGCACATCCATCATCGCATGAAGAAAAAAAACCACTCGCACGAATACAGCATGTACCCCGGAGGTCACGACTGGAAGAAAGGATGGATTGAGGAATACAAGGATATGCTGAAGAAATTGTTTAAATAATGAGAATCCTGATTGTAGTCAATAATTTTCATATGACGGGAAACGGAATGGCCTCATCAGCCCGTCGTACCGTAAAGTACCTGAAGGAAGCCGGACACGAGGTCCGTGTGCTGGCCGGTCCTAACCCCGATCCCAAAGGCTCCCAGCCGGAATTCCTACTCAAGGAATACATATTCCCGCTGGCCCAGTCTATGGTCGAAGCGCAGGGATACCACTATGCCGCAAGCGACAGGGAAGTAATAAAACAGGCGGTGGAATGGGCTGAAATCGTACACCTGGAGGAACCTTTCATACTGGAATACAAAACAATAAAGATAGCAGAGGCTATGGGGAAGCCCCTCACCGCCACCTATCACATCCATCCCGAGAATATCACCTGCCATTGGGGACCTCTGTTCCATTGGAAAGGTCTCAACCGCACCCTTTTGCGGTTAGCAGGGAAATACATATACAGTCATTGCTCAGCCGTGCAATGCCCTACGAAAAACGTGATGGACCGGCTACGCCGTTACCACATCGGCACTCATCTGGAGATCATCTCCAACGGGCTGATTCCCGATGACTGCATTCGTCCCAAAGAGATGCCAGCCGGCTATCCCGAACCCAAGCGACCGCTCAAAGTCATCTATATTGGCAGGCTGTCCAAGGAAAAGGACCAAATGACACTACTTGAATCCATGCGGTATTCCCAGTATGCCCAGCGCATTCAACTGCACTTCGCCGGCATCGGGGATAAGGAAAAGGAAATCAGGGAAAAGGCCCGGGAACTGTATCAGGAAGGAGTATTGAAATACACTCCCGTCTTCACCTTCGAGG
>Ga0326511_10000638_pt1 | contig 30854 bp, 48 predicted proteins | sample 0_2496_0518_D_FD_203701 | JGI IMG/M metagenome (GOLD analysis project Ga0326511, IMG submission 203701) | Bovine rumen microbial communities from UC Davis, California, United States - 0_2496_0518 | ecosystem: Host-associated > Mammals > Digestive system > Stomach > Rumen | place: USA...
CTTGAGCTTCCGGATGTACTCCGCTGCATCATTACCCGAGAGTACCTTGAGAGCATTCTTCTGTTGAGCCTTATTGCTCGGCTTTGAATATTTGTTGAAATTCCCGAATTTAATCGGGGGTCTGTCATGCTTCTCCCAGAGTCCGGCTATATATTTGCCATAGCTGATACCGAGCTTCTTCGCCGCCTTATTTGCTTCGATAATCCGATAGTATGTTTTTCCATACTTCGGTATACTGTATCCGAGTAGCGTACTGCTTCCCCATGTGCCAACTTGCTTTGTTGTTCCCATTACTTGCCTCCCTTCAATACCTCATTCTTCCACTCAAGGATGCCCTGAATGAGTCCCGTAACCATCGCTATATCATTCTTATCCACAAGCCGAACAATCCAACGATCCTGGAAAGCATCGCATTTCTGTATCACCTCTCTGATATCTATCGACACATAAAGCTCTTCCATCAATTTGTAATACTCTCCCATCATCCGGAATAAGTCCGGCTTTTCATTTTTGAAATTCATAAACACCTCCTATCAATGGAATGGTAGTTCCTCATCGGGTGGCTCTAACCATTCATCCGCCATACCTTTTGTCCATCCATATATCTTCTCTTTTTGCACTTTGCTTCCGTTCTCAAATATTCGCTTTGATTTGGTATCGTATTCGCACTTGATACCTTCCATGTTCCTGATCCCGAAGAGCCTGTTCTTGTAGAGCTTCAACATCCTTTTATTTGCTTGCTTATCATCAGTATCCTTGCATTGCTCGTAGCTGATATGCACTGAGCAGAGATTCACGATGTTTGAGCTTCCGGCAACATCATCATTCCCGGACTGATACATCTTTCGTTTATGTGCTACGAGGATCACGAGCACATTGTATTCTTTTGCGATTCCGGCAAGCTTTTTGGTGATGTTAGTCTGCCGCTGCAACACATCCTCTCTGTCCTCTTCCAGATCAATAGCCGTCATTAAGTTATCAACAAGTATCACCTGAGCTCCAACCTTATGAATTGCATCAATTACGGTTTTGGAAATATTCTCATCGTTCTCAACATAATTATCGGACATGATGAATAGCTTATCCCGATACCAATTGACTATCCTCTTTTCGTTTGCTTCCGTAACCTTGTAGTAAGTATCAGAGGTTGAGCTTGTCTTATAGGCTTGTACTTCTTGCCCGGCAAATTGCAAATTCATCCAGCTTTGTACCTGAGCATTTCCCATTTCTCCGGAATAAACAAATGATATATATCCCTGATCTACAGCCTCACATATAAACTGACTGGCAAGAGTCGACTTACCCTCTCCACTTTTTCCACTGATAAGAGTAAGCTGTCCGAATGGGAGCCCACCTTTGAGAGCTGAGTCAAGCGTTCGGAATCCGGTTTGCAGTTTCGGAATTGTGAACGGGTCTATTCTTTCAACTTCTGACATTCTTATGATCCTATTATTCGGAATTGGTTCGGCTCTTCCAACAATCTCCCGAAGATATTCCTTGCCATACTTCAGCAGGATATCGTTCGCATCCTTGCAATCCTTATAATCTACTTCTCTGATATGCTTGATTTTCTCCGGCATCCTCCGGCTGAGCTCATCAAGTAAACTAATCTTTCCGTGCTCATAATCTCCAAACACAATAATTTGCTTAAAATCTTCCATGAAATCCCAACAATGCGGAATCCATGTCATTCCGAGAGCTCCGGTCGGAACTGATACGGGATTCGGGACACCTGCCTCTGCTAATGCTAACGAATCCATCTGTCCTTCTGTGATCACAAGCGTATCACAATCCTCCGTACATTGATCTATTCCGAAGAGTATCGGTTTCGAGTCGGGTTCACACCATTCCTTGTTTGCCTTTTTCCCATTCGGTCTGAGTTTATCCTTCGTGTAAGTCATATCTCTGTACTTAACAAACATGATTTGATCATGTGAAGTAAACGGGAACACGAGCACATTCGGATCATCTTTTCTAACCGTCAACTTGTAGCGTTTAGCAGTCTCCTCTGAAATCCCTCTTTTCTGCAAAAATTCCGACATAGTATCAGCGGGTTTATACTCTGCCTTCTGTGAATAATGCCGGAACCGTCCGACCGATACCGGAAGCCATGCATCTATTCGGGGAAGATGGAAGTCAAAGTCTCTGGCAAGGGTGAGCATATTGCCTTTAGCTCCACACGAAGCTCTGAAGCAATTATATTGACCTGTCAAAAGATTTATGCTGCAAGTCTCTTTGTCGCTTGACCGATTTCCGCAATAAGGACACCGCTCAAGAACAAGCTCATCTCTTTTAGTTTTAAATTTGATCCCACGAAAGTTGCAGAATCGGATCGCATCTTCTTTCTCAAATTCATATCCACCCATTCAATTTCCTGTCCTCCTATCCGTCCCATCCGCCTTCAGGTTCCCAAGGCGGTTCATCGTATACAATCTCGCCTTCCTGATAGGGCGTATTTATATATTCTTTTCTTTCTTCTCTTTCTTCTATTTCTTTACTTCTTTGATTAGTGCCCTTATCCTGCCCATTTGCCTGCCCTTTGCCTGCCCTTTCCGTGCCCATTTGCCTGCCCTCGGTTTGATACGAATCCCACGAAACAATAGTATATAAGCCAAATTTTGTATGCCCTTTGTCTGCCCTCTGTAGCTCATTTGTTTGAATAAGTTTAGCGACCGCAGTCCTGACCTGTTTAACAGTCAAGCCTGTGCCTTTTGCTATTTTTTCATAGCTTGTAAAAAGCTGTCCGGGCTGAATGGTAATGCCTCGGTATCTCCCCTCTTTCCAATTAGCAGTAAGTAGTAGATGAATGAATACAACCTTGGTTGGAATATCATCGTACCATTCCCAGTTGAGCATCTTGCGGTGGAGCTTAATAAATCCCATATCATTTTCTTTGTTGTCTTTTTTACTCATTATCAAACTCCCCTCTTTCAAGCCTTTCTTTGCAATCCCTGAATAGTATGTCTCTGATTACTTTCCCGCTTGTTTCGGCTTTACAGAAACTGAATCCCATGTTATACCGGGCAACAAAAGCCCAAACCGACTGAGTAAATGCATTTGGATGGAATTTGCTCCTGTATTTTCCGTTGTACAGATTCTCCATGTTTCCGTTTTCAACAACCAAATGAATCCTTGCATTATTGTTGGAAGCTCTCTGAAATTCCCTCTCAAACCTGTCCCGGCTGTGAGTGAAGCACTGAGCTAATTCATCAAGATTCATTTTTCGTTCAACTACGCATGGCGGACTTATTTCGGAGCCGTTCAGATCTAGCAACCACTTACCGCTTGGAAGTTTCACATTGTAAGCATAGTCACCATAACTGAGAGCGTTCCGGACCCACTCGCACCCGAAGGTTGAATATCTTCTCCGAGCTTTCGGAGTGGGCTGCTCTCTGGTATCGACTATGATCATAAAACTATCAAGGCATTGCTTGAGTTCGAATGGATCCATTAAAAGGGAAGCTCATCGACTCCGGCCGGAACATCCATGAAGTCGCTTGTGTCTGCAGCCGAACCCTTTCCGATGTATGCGTTGTATTCGCTCTGGAGCTTATTCGGAACATACAGATCAGGAATCTTAGCGGTTTTCATCTTGTCGATGGCTACAATCTTATAAGGCTCTGTGAAAGTTCCATTTCTGCCATTAAAGCTGTAAAATCTCTCACGGAATATCATTCCGCATTTAAGACCTTTGATTTTGCTTTCATCCCAGTCCCAATGATATCCGCTGTTGGATTCTTCCAGAGCTTCCATAAGTCCCTTCAGAATGCTGTTCAGAGTCTTATCCTTATCAGAGCCATCATCAGAGGGCATCGTGTATGTGATGTGTCCCTTCCATTTCCTTTCCGGCTGATCCTTGTCATCATTCCACCTATTGAGGTAGTAATCCTTGTATTCTCCCTCGGAAATATCGAAAGAAATTACAAGCTGATCAATAGAGCTATCCCACGGAGCTTTGATTGCTTCCGCCTTTTTAATCTCACACTGGTAAACTCCAACAGGTAATTTGGTTGATGATCCGAAGCTCTTGGCTTCGTCAAATCCTTTCGGTTTTCTTAACATTTTATTTTTCCTCCTTTATTTTGATTCCGTAATATTCTCTTATGGCATCGTCCACCGCCTTCAAATCATTCGGAATTTCTAACTCGAACATATCTTCCGGACTCTTCGCAGTACTCTGTCCATTTGTCTGTGTGTAAAACTTGTGATCATTGCAATACAGAACGATATCGAAGCAGCCTTCCACCGTAAGCTTTTCATCAAGCATCTTGCCGATGGTCTTTGCTTTCTCTCTGCCATCTGCATCAATCTCAGTATGATGCAGGAAATAAACAATCTTATCTTCGATATCACTCTCATTAATTGCATGGATTAAGCCACGGAAGTTAGCAGCCATCTGTGTGAATTTCTCGTATCCTTTTTCATTAGCTCTGTCGAAGAGTTCGTTTGCTAGAAGATATTGTGAATCATCAATGGCTAAACTTTTGCATTTGCTGGATTTGATAGCATTAAAAATCCATGCATATTTCATACGATACAAAGTAGCGTAATCCTTGCATCCCTCAAACGATGCCGGAACCTTTACGCATTTGATTTCCGTTCTGAATGGCAATCTTCCTTTTTCTACGGAAATTACACCGATTTCATTCGGTTTGAAATTTTTCAGAGAATAAGTTTTTCCGCTGCCGGACTTACCCTCGACTAAAACTGGAATCATTGTTCTACCTCCTTTTTTTATTGATTATCTAATACTCAAATATTCGCTTCTCTCCCCAAGATGCGCATAAGTGAAATCAGCCCCGCCACTTGCCGAAAGATGCTCCCGAATTGCGGGAATATCTGCTTCGATGGAAATCTTCTGGAAGCGATCGGGCAGCTTCTCGGGCGGACAATCCAATATCACGGGAATATTCCCACCAGCCTTACGAATGCCGAAGCTGTTCAGCTTGGTTTTGAATTTCTCTTTGCCAGTCAAGCGCATAGCTTCCATCAGATTCTCTTTCAGGCGTTGGCGATTTCTCACGATAGATTCACGCTTCGTCCTGAGCCTCTGTTCTTCCTTTTTGAGCATCTCTTCGTCAGCATCGAGCTCTCTGATGATATAGGCTATTTGGTCTGCTTTCACTTCGATATCACCCTCGAGAAGCTCAAGTGTATCTTTGATAACCTCCTGCATTGTTTCATCATCGGCATCCTCAGCATCTTCAAGCATCATCAATAACTGTTTATAGTCATTGGTTAATTCAAACATACTCATTATTGTTTACCTCCTCATAATCATTTATTGTAAATTGACGCATAAGTCGCTTTCCTCTAAAAAATCGAATATGCTCATCTGTCCAACGGGATATCCTCCCATGTTCTCAGTCTCATTTGATGCAATTTCGAGATTGTTTTTCATCTGCTCGAAATATGACTGTTTTAATTCAAAACCTATCCCTCTTCTGTTAAGCGTTAATGCTACATACGGAGATGAACCTATCCCTGCAAACGGGTCAAGAACGATATCTCCTTCATTCGTCCATAATTCAATGCATCTCTGAATTACATCAAGCTGCAACGGGCAGATGTGTCTTTCATCCTTTTCTGTTCTTGCACTTTTCTTCTGCAATGTGTTTGATTGCTTGATATCCATCCATACGGGAGATGCATAATGTTGCCAAACATCAACCGGAAATGATTCATGTGTATGGGATATCTTTTCGGGATTTTCTCCCGGCTTTCTCATTGTGACGATATAATCGGGAATACCCTGTCTACTCATGGATGAGTCTTTTCGTATCTGTTTGTGAAGTAATCCAAGAGCCTTTGTTCTTTGCATTTCTGTTACAGGATTTTTCCAGATCGTAACTTTTGAATGGTAGATAAATCCGCAATCTTCAAATATCTGCCTTACTAATGCAGGGAAGTCTTTCAAGCCTATAACGCCATCTCTTTCCTTCATTAACGGTAAATCCATACAATGAAAACTGAGAAGCCTTCCGGGCATCGTTACTCGATAGAGTTCTTTTGCGAGAAAGGTAAAATGTGTATAAAATTCATCATCATCTTTACTATTCCCCATATCTCTATCTGAATTAGAATATGTGTATAAACTTGCGAATGGCGGACTGAATATCGTATAGTGAATTGAATCGTCCGGAATATTTTTGATCAATTCACAGCTATCGCCATTGTATGCCGCATATCTTTTACTTATTACTTGTTCAAGTACATCCATTGTTTACCTCCTAAATTCATCCCAATCCGGCAACATCATATGCACACTCGGATTGTAAGGTGTTGATATCCTGCAAGTTTTTTTGAGTTCTTTTTTTGTAATCTCCTTTGTGAGTTCCGTCATTTCTTTTTGCATCTTCAAGAAGTCAGTTTGTTTTCTTTCGATGTTTTGCTTAACGCATCCCTCTTTTGCTGAAATTATGATGTAGACATTGACTTCTTTGTTTTGTCCAAATCTCCAACATCTTCTCAGTGCTTGATAATATGCCTCGTAGCTATCAGATAGTCCTGTGAATATCATGTTGTGACAATTCTGCCAGTTCATTCCGAATCCTGCTATTTTAGGCTTTGTTACAAGGCATTTAATTGTTTTATTTGAGAAATCAAGCATTGATTTGCTTTTATGTGAGTCTTTATCGCTTCCTTGTACTTCCACGCTATCATGTATAAGTTCATGGAGCTTATGGCTTTCATCATTCAAGTCACACCATACAAGCCACTGTTCATCTGAATTATTGACATACTCAGCAGCTTTTTCACATCTCTGAATAAGTGAATCTTTTCTTGCTTCTCTTCTCTCTGTGAGTGATAGCTTTTCTTCTGTAGGATTTTCACCATCAACAACGATTTCATTGATGTGAAGTGTCGGTAAATCAAATCCATCGATTTCATATCCGAGATTTCGAGGGTTATCAATAAACACACACCAACTCGCCATCCATTGCCAGAACACATCCTGAGCGTGTCCTTTTAATCTCCATTTAGATGTTTCTCCGCCATCGTGCACAAAGAACATTGATAACATTTCTGATCGTGTCATTACTCCGCAGAACTCCGCATGGTTTCCGAGTTCCATATAATCATTTGGTGCAGGCGTTGCGGTACAAGCTAATTTGTAAGGAACATTGATAAAATTATCGATTATAGCTGTTCTGACTTTTCCGGTGAATGATTTCAAAATCGAAGATTCATCCAAAACCACAGCATCGAATTTATTAGCAATAAACTTGTCTAATTTTTCATAATTTGTTATATTGATTCCAGGCTTTACATCATCTTGAGATTCGCAAATATTAACCCTGTAATTGAATTTTTCACCTTCTCTTTTAGTCTGTTCACAGACGGACAATGGAGCCAATATCAATACTTTCGAATCATCCCCGAGGTGTTTGCAGATTTGATATGACCATGATAATTGCATTGCCGTTTTTCCAAGTCCACAATCGGCAAAAATACAAGCCCTACCCTTAGCCAGTGCCCATCTGACTATATCCTTCTGAAAATCATATAGCAGAGGGTTGAGGATGTTTTTATCAATATCAAATCCGCAACTCTCGAGGATGAATCTTTTATTCTTCAAAAATGACTCATACTCGTTCATTTCACCCTCCTTATAATGCTCTGCATCTCATCCGGCTCCTGCTTCGGAGTCAGAAGTCTCTTAAGTTCTTCACGCCTTGCTATGGTCAGACACGCCACATTCAGACCGCTCAGAAGTATCATTGCGGTCAAATCAACTCCGAACCATACGATGTAGATATATACTCCCATTGTGTTCAGGAGCATCATGGCATCCATCCAAAACTCATATCTTTTCCCGATATTCTTCCAAGTCATTCAAGTACCTCCATTCCATGTGCTTTTGCATATGCCACCTCTTCTCTGCATCCCTGACTTGCCCTCCATCCGTCAAGCAGATAGATGGTGTCGCAGGAAGCCATGAGTGCATAGCATACCGTCATTATTTCCGTTCTGGTCATCTGTGATATAGGTGTGTGGCTTAATATCTCCGCAGGATTCATCACAAAACCGAACCCCTGACTCCATAAATCCCGCTGTACCTGTTTAAATCTCTCCTTATAATCCACTACTCCGGTAATCGGTCCGGAGAGGTAGACTTTGCTATCCTTAGTCACTTGATCGCCCTCTCTTTCAAAAATTCCTCAAAAGCCTCGACGTCGACAAGGGTGGTTCTGCCCGGCTTAACCATGCGGTCGTTCCACTTGCCGACTTGCTTCATCTCCTTAATCAGCTCCTGCACATGGCGGGTTTTCTGATTCCAGAGCCGAGCTAACTCCTGAGGGGTTAAGTAGTTCTTGTACATTCCTACCTCCTTGTTTCCGTTTTGGCAACTTAGTCAGCAAAAAAAATACCGTTGATACTCCGCTTGTAATAATTTGCAAGGCGTTTCTTGTTATTGTCGCTCGGTATGCGTTCGCCATTCTCATACCTTGACAATAAAGAGATGTCAATTCCGGTATCTTCCTGCACTTCCTGAAGGGTTTTCCCTTTCTTCTCTCTCAGTTGTTTGAGAGTTGTTCCGATTTTAACAGCATCCATTTTGTGGTTTCCTCCTTTCGTCCTCAATATTTTGTTGCCGTTCTGGCAACCTCACGATTATAATACTACTGCTTTGCTTATTTGTCAAATAAAATTTTGACATTTATGCAAAATAATTTTATAATGTAGTTCAAGGAGGTGATAACATGAGCGATTTTGGAAACAATCTCAGAAATTTGCGAAAAAGTAGAAATCTAACCCTTGAGGAATTAGCCGAAAAGCTAAACATTAACAAAAGCACCCTCAGTAGGTACGAAAGCGGACAACGTGAACCAAATCACGAAGCAGAAGAAAATATTGCTGATTTCTTCAATGTATCCCTTGATGCTCTCAGAGGATACGAACCGATTGATTATTCTGTTCTTAATTCATCTCCTGAAACGCAGATGGTTTTATCCTTTATGGAAGAGATGAATGAGCCAACAAGGAAAAACTTACTCGCTTACGCTGAGTACCTTTGGAGAATGAACAAGGAAGGAGGTGACAACTAATGTGGACACAGGAATCAAGAGGCAAGCTCCGACTCTATGAAAGATATACAGATCTTGACGGAAACAACCACAAGGTTAGTGTCCCACTTGCCAGCAACTCAGCAAGGGACTACAAGGAAGCCGTATCAAAACTTATGCTCAAAATTGCAGATCAGGAAAGAGGAAGCGATCAGATCAGGCTACACAGTATCATTGTTAAGTATCTTGATCGCCCTGATCTGAAAGCATCAACCATCAACAATTATCAATATCTTTTTGGAAAGATTGAAGCTATCTTCGGGAATCCGTACCTCTCCACAATGAATAATGCGATGGTTAAGCGGAAGCTTTCAGAATCTGACCTCAGCGTTTCCCGAAAGAACCAAGCTATCAAAGTGATTAAATCCTTGCAGCGGTATGCGGTCGAATACGGCTACACTTCCGAGGTGGTCAGTGTTCGACCTTTCAAGGGGAGTCAGAGCCGGGACAACATCGAGGACAAATACCTGAATGCAGATGAACTCCAATCCGTTCTGAATCAGCTTGTAGCGATGGATTACTACCTTGCCAAATTCCTTGCGCTGACCGGATGCCGTTTCGGAGAGGCCGCTGCTCTTACCTTGTCGGACTATGATGGTAAATACATTAGTATTAGCAAAACCATGTGGCACAATGCACCACAAGCCGCTAAAACCGAGACATCGGAGCGACAAATATATGTTCAGACGGAGCTTCGGAAGCTTCTTTCTGAGTATTTGCCATTCAGGAACACACTGCTCATGGCAAGGGGAGTCAGAACGGATTTGCTATTCTTCGGCAAACATGGAATGCCTGCTGACAACAACTTATTCAATCGGCATCTGCAAAGCATCGAAAGCAACAAGCCTCTCCATGCTCATATCTTTCGACATACCCACGCATCACTGCTTGCCGAAGCTGGTTATTCGTTGGAAGCCGTGAGCCGTAGACTCGGGCATTCCAATTCTGACATCACCAAGAAGATATATCTTCATGTCACCGAAAAGATGAAGGAACGGGAGGAGGCTCAGCTTGACAGAATCCGCCTTATTGATTAGACTTTGCCACGCGTTTGCCACGCATACCCCGACAAATGGCTTATTTATCAGCTTTTCATAAATTCTGATTGGTTTTTTTGAATAGATGCAGTTAAAAACAGCTTCGTGCAATTTTCCGCATATTTAAGCCATTTGTAGCGGTTTCGTACTTGTTCCCGAAACGGCAAAAATACCCTCAAAATGGCATAGTCTGCCACGCACTTGCCACGCAAAGCAATAAAAAAGCCCCGGATTTCTCCGGGGTTATTCAATGCAAAAAAATAACAGCCCCAACCACCTCTCGCATCGAAGTGGCCAGAGCTGCCAAAGCAAGGAGAACCTTCTTGATCAGGAACCCGACTTGCTGAATTATGATAAAAATTCCGCCTTGCAGAATCCTGATCCGTATTTAGTTGAGCAATAAAGCCAGATATCTCCGGCTGAGTCGTAGTCGTAGTAGCCGTAGCAATTAACCATTGAACCATACGGCAATACGCCTTTGCTGATGGTGCTTGTCCCAATTCCGCTTCTGACATTCAAGCCGCCCGAAGCATTAACCTTAAATGCTCTGGAATACTTCTTGGAGTCGAAGTAGTGAGCTACAGTCGAGCCCTCATGTGATGCATGATTGTTGGGATTGATTGGCTTTGTCGGTGTCGGTTCTTCCTTCGGCTTCTCCGGAGTAATCGGCTGCATATCGCCGTCAAATGTGTCGAATGGTTGAGAATAGTCCACCCATTTTGTCGGCTTGCCGTGATGGGTCCATGCTTTATTCTTCTGTCCGCCTTTGCTCTTGTATCTGTTTCCTTTGGAATCTACATAGGAAAAGAGGATTCCTTTACTCCATGCCGCCGTGCATTCAACAACATTGTAAATGTGTCCGTATTTCTCAAATTCACCGACAAAACCTCCGATATGCCCCTTCATATAGAGGATTCTCGGCTCTCCGTTCTTAAGCTTCGCAAAATCTTGCGAAATGTCTGAACATTGAGAAAGTAATCCCCATTCATCGCAATCGCCCGTATTGCTCAAATCGTGCTGATAATATCCAGGTTTGGTGACATTGATGTTGTATCCATTAAAGAGTGCTTTGTACAGATTGACACAATCCGCTGATGTCCTTCCGTCATCATGGACATACAGAAGGTTATCGGGCCATTTGTTTTTGTAATAGGTTGGACGGCTCTCAAGTGTTTTAAGGTCGGAAACAAGCTTCTGCGCTGTGGTTACAATTTTACTCATCGGGTGTTTCCTCCTTTTCAAAAGCTTTCTGCATATCAGCAAGTTCATCTTTCCTCTGTTCACGGATGTTATACAAGCTTGTGGAGATGCCTAAAATACCCCCCAGAAACGCCGTCACAGCCGTTAAAGTCGCTCCAATGGGTTCCACTAAGGGCAACTGCCAAATCGAGCCTACAGAGAGCCACAGCGTTGTCAGAGCAGGTAATACAATCATTGTGATGTACTTCAAAACTGAATAAACCTTTGAATTCATTAACATCTTACTTCTTCCTCCTTTTCAAGTTCTAATTCATAAAACTGCTTTCTCACATCGTCCATCACGCCATTAGCACCGAGAGTATGGTATTGCGTGTAGATGTTTTCAAAGTTTTCGGTGCTGTGGCTTGTTCGATATCCTAAATCCTTGTACTTGTAGTAGATATGATACAATCTATCCCTCAGCAGTGCCTGAGTACCTCTCTCATTTGCCCTGATGCGGTCATTAAGTTTTATCAACAATTTGAGGATTGCAACAAGGGCTCCACCGCCAAACAGAAAGCTTAGAATCGGTAAAAAATTGATAATTGTCTGCATGGTCATCACCTCTAATCGATATAATTGATTTTATCAACCAGGAAATTAGCATTGATTTGACTTGCAGATAATTCCTTGCCGTATACTCGCCAAGCGAATATCTCGCCGTTTATCTGTCGCTGAGTATCGTACGAAGCGTTATATCGGCTTCGCTGGCAAATATAATCAATCAAAGTATTAGTGATTGTCAAAGCACTCGAACCCGTGTATTTTAGGACACCATCAACATATATCTTGATAGTCCCTGCCGTTGTCTTTACAACTGCGACTGTGTGGGTATCTGTTGGAGTCCATTCGTAAAGCCCCGATGATATATCAACCGTATCGTCCCATACGCATAAGTCATAACTGCTTGAACCATCGTAGACTAATCCAACGGGTCCAAATCGCCCCGTCTGATTATCATCGCCAAAAGTAATTATTCTTGCGTAAGGGCCGCTTGAGAGGTTTACAAAGCTATCAAACCTCGCACAGACTTCGCAAGTCATAGCCGATGCGTTGAGTAAGTCGGTCGGAAGTGCATCTATCTTTCGATAGCTTCCAATTCCGCTGTCACCCTCGCCAGCAAAGATGATTCCGTTGGCATAAAGCTGATTATCGCCACTGAAGTATTCCCCCTCAATCACCTCCCCACAATCCGCATAGAGGTTGTTAGTGCCTTGTAGCATACGGATTGATAAGGGTGAAAGGTCGATGGTGGTAGGAGTTGCAAGCTTATAGACAACCTCTGCGCCTGTGGTTGGAGTTGTTCCGCTTGCGTAAACATCACGGTCGCTTATCCAAGTTGACGGCAAGCTCTCACCGTTGTAGCTTGCTATGTAGCCATCTGTCTGTTTCAAGTCACCACTAACCACATCCCACTCAGCACCGTAGACAGTCAGCGGATTGCCTTGGGAGTCGGTAAAGGCGTGGGTATATTGCTTGCCGTTAACATATGGAGTATAAGGCATTGCTGTCTCTCCAATATTCAGCATTACTTTTGTTACATCCAAGTCAGAATTATTCCAGGTAGTTTGTGACGTATATAAAAATAATTGCACTTTTGTATCATTGTTTAATTCAAAAGTTTCTGTTGCCCCGTTTACAGTATAAGTACCACCTAATTGCGACAAACTCGTTTCTAATGTTCTCATGTAAAATCGCAAATTTGTGCTTCTATCAATATTGCCATAGTCAACACTAATGGTGTACTTACCTTTCTTCATCCATACCCAATTAGTGCTCGTTACACCATAAGATTTACCTAAAATACAAAGTCGATTATCGTTAATTGTTATGTCGTTTTCATTACAAAGGTTCTTCCCGACAACCGTTATCTCCCCACTATCCCAACCATGTATAGGTCTAACATTACTCGGTGACGGGTCACCGCTTCCCTCTTGCCATGCTTCAACGCTGACCTTCAAAGCATTAAGTAGCAAGGGTGCCGCATCGTTAACGGTGGAGATTGAGCCTGTGGGTAAGTCCTTTAATTGATACCCACTTCCACCGCCTTCAATCTCAGCTATTCTATCTGCATAATCTAAAAAACTGTCTGTGGATGGTACTGTTACCCCCTGTGCTTCTATCGCTGATTTGATAGCAGGTTTGATGGTCTCAGCTATGTACTGAGCATTCTGTGCTAATGTTCTCGGCATATCTTATTCCTCCCCTATTGCATCGGCAAGTATCGTATTAACAGTTCCGACGGTTGCCTCAAGCGTATCGATATCGCCCTGCATTGTCCAAAGTGTACTATCAAGCGTTTCCATGTTGGCATTCAGAGGTGTTATTGATGCAGGGTCTGTTCCTGCGGGTAAATTAAAGCTATAATGTGTAGTTTGTGTCATTATTCACCCACCTCCTTGTTTTCAATGAATTCATCCATCCATTTTTCAAAAACCCTTCGACATTCATCACAAAGGTCAATTCTCTGCGGAAATGTGCCTTCTTCGGCTTTTCTGACTTCATATTGATATACCTGTTGCCACCCAAAAACTTCCTTACCGCACTTATCACAAAAAACTTTATGCATAACAACCTCCTAACTGTTCGCCCTGCTGATAACATAGGTTACTTTCATCGTCTGACTGCTTGTCTTTGTGACGGGAGTAGCAAGGTTATTGATGGTAGCAAGGTAGAACGGATTCTGCCTCATTCTGATATTCATTTCTCCCGAACTGCCTATCAAGTTGAGTCCGTTATAAGCTCTTGTCATCGAATTGGCATTGTAAGCTTCACAAGGCTTTATCGAGTCATCTGACAAGTCACAAGCAAAGCCCGGAACTTGCGAACGAATCGAAGCAGCTATGAAGTTGCCGTTACCCATCGGGATGATATTACAACCCTGTCGGTCACTAAGCCCCCAAGTCGTGTAAGCATCTGACCATACGAAGCTATGCTTTGCTCCTGTGCCAATGTTAACGGCAAAGGCTTTCGGCTTGTATGCGTATGAACCAAACACAAGGATAGGATTACCGCTTCCATCAACTCCAAGGCAATCAATGTCTGAGTAGCCGTAGCTCTCATAGTTATCGAGTGCAGGGATTCCGCTGATTTCTCGCACTGTTGCCGTGATCGGTATTGCACTGAGGTCAATTTCGACCGTGCTAAAAGCCGTTTCGCTGTTGGAGTCAAATCCAACAACTATAAGCCTAGTGTCTGATGCCTGAATGAGTCGGATATTATCATCGTGAGCAAGCGCACTCGACAGAGTCAAGCTGATAATTCCTGCCGTATTGGCATCCGTCAGCATATGAATCAAATCGACCTTCCGAGCGTTCGCATACTTCTTCGAGATGGTCAAGCTCGTTCCGTCAAGTACGGGATTAAAGTAGATGTATTCACCATCGAAAGCGTGTCCATTGCTGAGGTTAGTCAGACCATCAAACGACTTGTTGAAGCTCTGCCAATTAGCTACATCGGTCGAATAGCCGACATTGTAGTCATCGTCCTGATTTCCGATTCCACATCTACCGACCGCATCAGAAGTCAAACACACTGCCTTGATGTCTCCATTGCCCTGCGATGTTGTGAAATCGTAGACCATCTGCACGGCATTACTCGATACCGCTGACTCCGTAGCATTCCAACTTCCAAGACTCACGGGTGAGCCATTGTTACTACTGCCATAATATCCTCTACCCGTCATCTTCTGACCGGGTGCCACGAAGTTCGCACCGTCCGCCACCACACTATCAAGCAGGAGCAAGCCACCACACAGCTTCTGCCAGAGCGGAGTGCTTTGGAAATTATTCAGCACCGATGTCTGAAAGATTCCGAAGTTCCTGAACTTCTGCTCAATGTTCGTATCCATAAAAGCGTTATCGTCCTCGAACCTCTGAATCTTTTCTGTCCTTACATCGGTCAATTCGATTATAGTTCTACCTTTTATCTTCAAGAGTATCGTCCTCCTTTAATTATTCGATATCAATGCCCCATACATAGTTAACTTCCGTGTAATCCCAAGTATGAAGAGCCGCCTCATCCCAAGTAAGCTGATTAAGGAATTCCTGATTGAAAGCATATACATCAACATAATGCTTGATGCTCGAATCCTCATCACTTTCAAGCAGTCCGAAGCTGTCCGAGATGCTCGATGCTTCGGGTATCTGTGTTGTTGCTGATACGCTTGTTTCTGTGTATGAAAGCAAATCGCTATCATCAATCGTTGACATGATGGTGTATTCGTCGGATACATCGATGTAGCCGTTCCAAGCTGATGTTGATGCAAGCCCCTGACCTCTGATAGTTCCAAGAGCATCATGCTCAGGAATCTCCACAGCTCCATTGGCTTTCATCTGCACTTGCCATAAGTAAGTGGTTCCACCCTGAGTTTGTATCGGATAGAATAGGCTTAGTATATGGTTTCCTTCAATCCAACTTTCAATGGGGTATCGGCTAACTTCCTCGCCATCCAGCAAATACCTAACTTCCACCACTGATCCTGTCGGGTCCTCTGCTAATATCTCTGCATCAAAAATCGCATATCCGTCAGAGACTGTCGCAAATCTTTGCGAAAAAACTGTCTGCCAATTAGAATTCAGCGTGATATCATCGGAATTGTAGAATTGATACAAGTATTCCTTGTTCTCCTCGGTTTTCTTCATAATCCCGCTGATAGTCTTATCTGTTTTTGATTTTGCAGATGCAAGAGCCGGGTCCTGACCGAGTCCTTCAAGCACAATACTCTGCCCGTAGGTATAGTCATAAGACATTACCGCTCCGAGTGGATCGCCGTAGCCTTGCCCGCCTGTGAATGACAAAATATCGCCCATCTGGTAGACAAGCGTTGGAAGTATCTCGATTCGGAATGGAGTATAGTATATGTTCTGTAAGCCATTCAGAATATTTTCACAAGCAGCATCAAATCGATTCTGATCAAGCTTTTGTAGAAATGGATTAGTGCCGAGATTGTAGGTAAGTCCGATATCCGGATCTACATGGTAGTATTTCGTCTTTTGACGAGTTGAATCAACTGCACTTAGTCCGGTGTAATAAGTTTGATAAGATGCGAAGCTATAATCCTCTGAGCGATTAGTAGCATCGATAACATCATCCTCAGTTCCCGAATCCTCCCACATTCTCAGCATCAAAGCTCCCGCCACTGTCATAGTTACGAACGAGCACATCGTCTGAGCTATGCAGCTTACTATATCTCGGTAAGTATCGCAGTCATTATCATCGGAAATCGTAAAGATACCGGTATGATTTGGATATCCGTCAAAATTAACATTGCCAAGCTCAACTCCGCATTCCTCACAGATATCTTCAAGCATTGCCGGAAGCGTTCTGTTCTTAAAGGATACCGCTCCGGCTCTGATATTCTTATCAAGCTTTGACATAGCATCATAGGCAGTTACTTCGATTCCGTCTTTCGTATAGTCCACTTGAGCGATGTAGTACTTACCACCAAGGACTGATTCTTGATCGACAAATCCTTTGACTTCCAAGACTTCGGTTAAGGCGATTTCGAGTCCTTTGGCATTTTGCCATGAAATCCCGAGGTCGTTAACAAAAGTAATGTGTAGCTCCGCCATATAGACGGAGCCGATTTTAATTGAATTGTTATCGGAGCACTGCTTCGAGATGGTAAGAGCTGAAAAATCCGCTTCTGTGAAGTTCGTGTTTCCAACAATTCCATGCATATGCGTAACATGGACGGGATCCCGCAATGCTTCGATATAATATGGTGATACAGGATACATTCGCTGTCCTCCTGTTTTTTTAAACTTCAATAAGTGACATGGAGAAGTTCCAGAGTCCATCAGAGTTTTTGTATCGCCATGAATGGTCAATCATAGTCGAATTGCCTTCCCTTGCTCTGCATGAGTACTCCGTCCCTTTCCATTCAAAAGTGACAAGCCGAGTATAACAATATGCTTCGAGTTCCGACATGAGTTCATAAGTGATACCCTCCCACGTCAATTCAAAGGTGTATTTCCTGAGCCTAACCACATTCACGAGGTCGTTTCCGGCTTCTGATCTAAGTACATTCTCCACCGGATTCGATTTATACTTGAATGTTGAAGGAGTGTATTCAATGTTGTTTATCTTGATATAATCTGCGCCAAGCATCTATTTACCTCCCTCCGCTCTTATAGTTGTTTTTGTTTATCGCATTAACAACAATCTGCTCAATCTTACGCTGTCCGATGTATACCGGAATAACGATATCTCCGCCAGCTCCTGCGAGCTGAGTCTGATAAGCATAAGCTTCGCTATATGCCGGAGCAAGTCCATTCCGAGCATTAGCCGCCACTGTGACTTGTGCCTGAGCAGTGGTATCGTTGGAGAGCTCCGCCAGAGCTTTATTAACCGCTCCTTCCGAATCCTCGATACCGAGAGCCATACCTTCACCAATCATCGCACCGACCTGATCACGAAAAACTCTCGAAGGTGATTTGATACCGAGCAGGGATTTCGCAGAATCAAGAGCCGCCTTTGCAGCATTTCTTGCAGCCGTAGCGATTGCGCTTGCCGATGAGCTAATACCGGATACAATACCATTGATAATGTTGGTTCCGAGCGTACCCCAATCGATTTCTCCGAAGCTATCCGAAAAACTCGAGATACATTGCCCTGCCGCCTGAATCAGTACGGGTAAATTGGCAATGATACCATTAACAAGCGTGGTCATAATCTGGACAGAGGCTGTAATCAGCTGAGGTAAATTCTGAATGATTCCAGACACCATAATATTGATTATCTGCACCGTAGCACTCAGGAGCAGAGGAGCGGCTTTGATAATCGAATCAGATAAATTCTGAATAATTGTTGGAGCCTGAGCAAGCAGTATCGGCGTGGCATTGGTGAGCCCTTGAATGATTGCTAATATGATTTCGACCGCCGCAATCAGAAGATCGCCAAGATTAGCCATCAACGTATTGGCTATCTGCAAAATAATATCAACGACATATGGAATAATGGTCGGTAGGTTGGTTGTAAGTCCATTAGCTATCATCATTATTGCGCCGAGAGCCACTTCGAGAAGCTGAGGAAGTGCACCAAACAAAGCGCCCATCACATTTCCAAATGCATTCAGAGCGACAGGAACAAGCTGTTCAAGCAGTCCCGGAAGCATATCAATGATTGGCGGGATTATCTCACCAACGAATTGAACCACTCCAACAAGAGCCTGTTGAACTACTGGAAGCAAGTTATTGACTGCGGCTGTGGCTGAAGTTACCAAATTGCCGATTAAGCTTCCAAGGTCAGCATCGGGATTAGCTATGCCGGTGAGCAAGTTATCCCAAGCAGCTTTGGTCATATTCAAGCTTCCGCTAATGGTTCCGAGTGCTTCCGATGAGGTTGTTCCGGCGATTCCCATCGATGCTTGCATTACTGATATCGCATTGACGATATTTCCAAAACTCATATCATTAGCATCGACCGTAATACCAAGTTCTTTCTGCACATCAGTCAGTGCAGCAGAATCGGCAATGAGTCGCTCCATCTCTGACTTTGTACCACCATACCCGAGTTTGCATAGGTGTTAACTGCACCTTCATTGTTAGCGTTATAAGTGCAGATCAGACTATCGCTTCACCCTCTCGGGTGTCCTCTCACTTAGTCGTTCACGCTGGCATTACCCTTGCGCCCTGTCGTCCCCGTCGGGAGTTCCAAGTCAATCAGAGAGGATTCGCATATCGCCCTTCATTTATGCGGCGAGTGCCCCCATTGTGTTAAGGTTATCGAGCATAGTGTAATTTTGCTTCGCAAATCCCTGATATGCATTGGTAATGCTTTCCATGTTGGTACCCATCTTATTAGCATTATCACTCATATCGATCATCGCTCTATTAGCCACCTCTGCGGCTTTTTCTGTATCTCCGCCAAGGCTTTGCAGAAGGGAAGCTGAGAAGCTTGTAACATTGGTCATGTAGTCGTTTGCCGACATTCCGGCGGTCTGATATGCATCAGCCGCATATTGTTTGACCTTATCTGCTGAAGCTCCGAAAAGAGTCTCGACACCGCCGACAAGCTGTTCGTATTCGGCATAGTTGCTGACCGCCATCTTGGTTATCACACCGATTCCGGTTGCTACGGCAGCGGATGCAGCAAGTGCTACTTTTCCGGTGGTCTTTAATACCTTACCAAAGCCGCCCGAGAAGAAATCTCCGGCTTTCTTTCCGGCATCATCCATCTCATTGTTAAGCTCTTTCTCAATATTCCCCTTTATACCTTTTGCGGATGGAATTATCTGCACATAAGCTTTCCCTAAATCAGCCATGTCTATTCCTCCTCAGTTTTTCCTCCCGAATCTGCTCAAACTCTTCGGGGGACATGGATTTGTATTCGTTTTCTTTCGGCTCTTTCGTAAGCTCTAACAGCACGGACTTCGGACGATTCCGCCCTTTGCTTCCGTCCTTGCTATTAAGCCATACAAGCTGAGCTATCTTGTCGTAAGTCGATGCAAGCAGCACTTGATCAAGCGTGAGCCTCTGCTTGCTTATCTTCATTTTGATTCTGCTGTCATCTCGCAAGCCAACTGCCAAAATGGCAATGTAGTGTGGTGGAAATGCCCTGTAATCGTATATGTGGTAAGTCTCTGCTAAGTCGCAGATTAAAGCATCCTTATCCACCCCGAACATGGCTGCGAGCATTATCAGTTTTTTATTTCTTTATTCTGGGCTTCCTTGATTTGCTCCATAATCTCAGAAATTAACGGATACATCTTCGTTGCTGAAATTATGCCAGTATCCTTATCTCTGTATTTTTCAAGCAGTTCATTCTTCTGTTTGGTTCCCAGAAGCTTCTCAAATGCGAAGGTAAGCCTTGCGGTCTTTCCTCGGTCTACTGCATCAAGAGCCTCAAGAAGCTCATAATCATCAAGGTGTTCTTCCTTAATTTCGAGTTCATATCCATCTTTAGTCGCTATCTTCATTTTTGTTTCTCCTTGCTAATAAAAAAGGCGCAACCCATGAAGAGCTGCGCCGATTATTGATACTTACGACTCTGCTTCAATGTACTCATAATGAGTATTGCCAGAGCTGTCGGGTGTAGCTGAAAGCGTGATCTCGTAGCCAGATGCGCCATTACCAACATAAGTAATATCGCCAAGTTCTGAGATGGTAGCTGAGGGAAGTACAATTCTCTTCATCTTGCCATCACGAACGACCATATCGAATATCCATGCATGAGCTTCGGGCTGATTGCTGTTTGCGCTTATAGAAATGATATTGTTCTGGGAATCGACCGTAACATTATCACTTCCATATACCACCTTAAGCACTTCGGGGTTAAGAACCTCAAGCAGAGTAAAGCTGAAGTTATCATCCTTACTTGTCTGAACGGTCAGAACGGTTGTTCCGCCCCAATCCTTAATGTTTTCACTTTCAGGGCTGTTGCTGTTGGTGAGTCCATCTTCAGACACATAACCGAGCTCAGTGAATCCGGTCAAAGTGCTTGTGGGGTCTGTTGGCAGAGTTGCCGTTGTAGGACCAACAAAAACAGCTCCTGAAACTTTAGGCTTTCCGGCTGTAACATACTTTGTATTCATGCCTTATATCTCCTTTTTTAATAATAATAAAATTCCCAAGTGGTTTGGTAAGAATAGATGCCGTTGTCGAGATCGTTGTATATCATCTCTGAAATCAAATTGTGATCACTGACCGAAGCATCATCAAAGCCGAGCATATCAGCTATCATTAACTCATTAAGGCTTGATGCATTATAGGTCGAGTCGGAATATACCTGTATATCAACTGTTGCTCTGCGTATATGGTTCGTCATATCGCCACCGACTTTCGCTATAAGCGCATACTCTCTCGGAGGTGTGTCCGGCTTTTCTGCGAAAACATCCCAATGCTTTTCAGTTAAATATTTGATAATGATTTCTTCTATCATAACAACCTCGTGAGTGTGTGATTCTTCCAGTTATCTCTTTTTGCTTCATCTGTTTCCGGATAGATATAAATCGCATCTCTTCGTTTGAAGTGGTGCAGGTCTGATTTATACCCGGCGGGGAGTCCTGCGGTCTTAGAGGCGGCTTCTGCCGTTAATACGGCATCCATCGCACTGCTTTTCATAAGCTCGCTGACTCCATCTCTATCAAGTTCGACTTTTATCTTACTCTTAGACATAAGCCTCAACCCTTACCTTTTTATTCCACTTTAACGGGATATTTGCATCGATTCCCTGAGTTGGGAATCCTATTGTTCGGAATCTCTGACCAAAAAACTCGACTTCGGTATCAACCCAGTTGTTAGCATCGCCCTTCGGGATTGCGAGGACATAGCTCACTATCTTACCGGATATAATCCGCTCGGATTCGATTTCGTCCGTTGTCGGCTGTCCAACAAGGATATTATCGACATCAATCCACTGCTCCGAATAAACGGGTCTATTAAACGGGTCTACATCCGTCTGAGTTTTCACGAGTAATTTGACAGTCATTCCTTTTATCATGATTAAACCTCTAATTGCGGGACAAGAGCTTCGGTCGGGCTGTAGCTTCCAATTTTATCTCCTGTTCCTAATAATTTTTTCTCGAGTTTAGCGATATACAACTCACCGACTGAGCCGCCGCTTGATATGGTCCAGCTCTGGGAGTATCCCATTGCTGACATAGAGCCCTGTGTAGCTCCGGCTGGCACTCCAACACCATCATCACCATCACCCATTGCTCTTACTACCATTCGACACGATACAACCATCTTTGCATCAGCTGGAGCATTGACATTGTATGAGTCGATTATTACTGCGGCATCATCGAGGAGAGTGGAGCAGACTGCTTGCTCATCCTCGGACATTTCTCTCGTCATTCGAGCTTGTACATCTGCCACCGTAGCATATGCCATGTTATTTTCCTCGCTTTACTGATTTAATAGGTTTCTTGACTTCCTTCTTCTCTTCATGGGGAACGGGTGAAGCAGCGGCGAGCTTATGCCCTGCCGCCTTGTATTCTTCTACCCTATCTTCCGTGACCCACATACGAGTTTCGGTTGTCTTGTTAACGAATTCGACCATTATGAAGGTATAGCACCAGTCAGACGGTTGAAGCATAAGGTATCTGCACGGAAGCCAACCTCGATTTCAGCCCTAACTGCTACCATATTCTGCTGCCACAGGTTGATTGTAGTGTTGCCACTTGTAAGTGTAGCTGTGTCTGAGAAGCTAATTTCAACACCGGCAACAGTTCCGTACATAGCCTGTGACCAATCACCAGCAATACCTACGGTTGCGGGAGTTGAAGTAGATGAATCACCGGCTTTGTAAAGGTTCTTGTTGAAGTATGTGTCAACTCCGAGAACCTTATCAACAACGCCCTCTTTTGCAGATGCAAGGAATATCGGTCTGCCTGTGGTATCAACTGCGGAAAGAAGGAGTGACTTAGCCTGAGCTGAAAGTGCAAGTCCATTCATGATTCCGCCATGAGCTGCGATATCTCCATCAGCAGCTACAAGACCAAGGTATGTACCATTGTTGGCATTAAGGATGCTCTGAGCAGTACAGTTTGCGAATGTATCGAAGTTATTGCCGGGAGCCTGTGTAGCTCCAACAACTGTGCTATCGAATACTGCTGCAAGAGACTTGGGAAGCCTTGCAACAAGTGCATCGTAGAGAGCCTGAGCATCTCTGACGAATTCCTTTGAGAATGTCTCGATTACTGCGATCTTGTAAGCGGTCATGAGCTTTGTTGCGGGTGTTCCGTTTGATACGGGCTTTGAAGCTGTCTCAGCTACCCAAGCTGCTTCGGGATCACCAGTGATTACTGGAATTGTTACTCCTCTTCCGGGGAGAGCGATCGGACGAGCGAGTCTCATTATTGCTGATTCGTCCTGAGTTTTCTGAATGACTTCCTGTGAAAGATCAGAAGGAAGCGCCATAGAATTAGTAGTTCTGTTAATATCTGCCATTTTCTTTTCTCCTTTTAATGAATATTTGCGTTTTGAGCAAACCAATCAGCGAATTGCTGCTTAGTTGATTGCCCGTTTGTGTTCTGCATTTCTCCGCCATCCTTTACTGTTGGATATGTCGGTGTGGCGAATGCTTTGATTGCTTCAGCCTGAGCTTTGCAATCTTCCTCAGTGGTTCCAGTAAGTAAGTTCATCGGGATTCCGGTATCCTTTGAGACTTGCTCCCTGATGTTCCGAATTGCTTCGGCTGACTTAAGTTCTTCAAGTTCTTTCTTGTAGCTTTCAGCCTGTTCCATTGCTTTCTGCAATTCTGACTTGTTTGCTTCTTCCATCTCATCAAGTCGAGCGGCTTTCTCTTTTAAGGATTCATAGTCAGCGTATTTGCTTCGTTCCCTTGAAAGTCTGTCCCCGACTATCTTGTCGAGTTCTGCTTGAGTAAAAGTCTTTGTCTCTTCTCCGGCATTCTCCTGAGTGGTTGTTGCTTCCTGATTCACAGTTTCCATTTTTTATCCTCCTTTGAGTAAAACCTCGTTTTATGGCACGAGTTGCCATTTTTAGCATTAAAAAAGCAGGGCATTGATTTGCTCTGCTATTGATTCACATTATATTCTTCCGCTTCCGATGATTCCCTTTCCTTGCGTTTAGCGTAAGCTATTCGCTTCTGTTCGTTTATCTTCTCGGAATTTTCCTTGTAAAATGCTCTCCGCATTGCATTGATTTTATCCTGAGAGTCATATCCCGGAGCATCTCGATACATTTCGTAGTATTTCTCGGGGTCATACCCCTCAACCGAAGTGTATGGGTCAAACCTAACCGCATATGTACAGTCACAATTTGCATGAATATGTTCTGCGTGTCCACGGAGCAGCATTGCCTCCGAAGCATCCTCCCAACCTCTCGATGCGAGAGTCAAACAGAATGCACAAGTATCTCCATGCGGTATCCATGCAACCTGTGCTCCTGATTGAATAGCATTCCGAAGCATTGTATCGGCTGAGCTGAGCTTGACTATCCTCGAAGCTCCATCAGCTATTATTTCGGGATTTCCATACTTCCTTGTGCCGTATACCATCTTGTAGACTTCTCGAACATCATCATTCACAAACAGTTCAACACCGCCATATCTATCAACTCTTCCAAGGCTTTGTAATGATGAGGTTTGCATATACTCAAAAAGCTCTGCTGATAACTCTGCGGCAGCCTCTCCATTCTTTACAAGCTTCAAATAAAGCTTATCAACAAAAGTATTCCACTGTGCATCGGTCAGAGTGCTGATATCAACTCCTCCGAGCTGAGCGATAACCCAATTATAAGCATCATCAGAAAGAAGCCTGAGTCTTTTAATGTACTCTTCCCATGCCTCTTCACTGATTCGCCTCGAAGCTTCCTTGACTTGCTTAGCTTTCCGCCTCTTCGCCATTCTCAATCACCTCTTGCATGGTAATGTATCCTCTCGCCCTCTGTTCCTGAGCTTTAATTCTTCGAATATCTGCTTGGTCGAATCCAATCATCTCGAGGAATGTGTCTGTCATTGCGAAGCTCGGACGGCTTGCAGCAATTTTAACCGCCGCATCGGTAGTGGCGGCTACGGAAGGCATTGCGGGGTTCTTAAAGTGAGCCACGATATCGCTTTGGTTATCGTTCAAGCCTTCAAGTGTAGTATTGTTCTTGATGGCAAGAGCCATCTGAGCAATTGTTCTGAGTGAATCGCCATTCCCCGTATTGAGCTGCTCAGCCATTCCGATGAGCGTCTGTGTCTGAGCTATAATCGCATCAGAACTTGTCGGATTCGCATCGTTTATCACTCCGGTATCTGTCACAGATAAACCGGAGGCTGCCGAGAACTGTGTAGCCAGTATTCTGATCATCTCAACATGAGGGGAGATGTTCCCTTGCATAAGCTGTCCAAAAGTCGGTTTCTCGCCTGTCTCGGGATTCGTGGTTGATGCCAATATACTTCCAACATACTGTTTGAATTTCTGATTGATGAGTGCATCATATTGATCGTCGGAAACTCCGAGCAAATACTTCTGCGGGGAAGTGGCAAACTCAAGACCGATAGTGGCATTTGCGATAGTTCGCACATAACCTTGAATCAATCTTCTGATTGGTTCCTTAATCCTTGACCGACCGAACGGCTTTGAGCTTGTCGCATTCCAAGTTAGAGGTTCAATGAGTGGCCTACCCATCCGATGAGGATAGCCGACTGCACTCCAGAGGTTTTCATTTCGTTTAAGGACCCAGATCGCATCATCGGTGTAGTAATTGATAATGGACGGAGACCATTCAAAAACATCGGCATTGGTTGGAGCTGAGTCAATTATTGCAAATCCATAATCAATCCGACCTTTTTCACCACTCCAAACGGCAGCGGCGGTCTGAGGAGAATGGAAGCGAATTTTAACACCAATAGAAGGGTCTGCTGAAAGTGTGGCAAAAGTACAACCATATTTCAGCTCGTCCCTTGTCGCTTTCATGTACTCAGCTATGAGGTTATTATCTTCGACTATCTGATCAAGCTCCTCGATATCCATTCCATTTTCAGAAACAAAACCATCAAACATTGACCGAGCTGCGAGTACATCGACCGTCTTGGACCCCCAAGAGCATCCGATTTCCAAGCCAGCCATCCCTATCGGTAACGCAATGCCGAGGTTAACTTCCGAGAGTGATATCTTGCCCTCATAATACTTATCCTTCTCAGCATTCTTACCAACGTGCTTCTGATAGATATTAAGCAATTTCTGAAATTTTATTTTCTCAATTTCCGGCAAACCACTAATGGCTTGCACATTGATGTTCAACTGCATCCTTTAACTCCTTAACCAATCCGCATCTTCTTAGTCGGATCTCTTTTGCTTGTCTTAACTCCCCAAAGAGCCAATGCGCAAGCTTCAATCGGGGGAGCATTCTCGCCACCAAAGCCCCAACCGCCTTGCATTGGTCTTTTGACTGAGTTCACTGCACTATCGTTTAAGGTTCTTTGCTTTTCATACCATGTTAATTGCTCTTCATTAACGGCATTTGATAGCATACTGACTGCCGCTATCATTTCTTTCGTGCTGTTCCTGATCACGGATTTTTTCATCTTCCAAACATCCGAAATTTTCTCAACGAGAACATCGACTCCATTCTTTCCATCTATTACTACACAAGAGGCTTTCTTGTATCTTGCATTCAACCAATCAGCAAGCCACTGCAATCCCATGCCGGTCGGTTTTGCATCAATCAGAGATATTCTAACCTTGCCATCCGGACCGAGAATTGCTCCGGCAAGGTATACCATTGTTCCATCGATCGAAAACTTAATGCCATATGCGGTCTTGCCCTCGGGAATCATTTCGGAGGATTTGCAAGCTTCCCAATGAGTAGCATCGAGTGCGTAGTCTTTCTTTTCCCTCACTATCGGAGTCCACCATCCAAGTCTTTCACGAGCGAATGTATCTTCCGGCATCTGCTCCATTTCGCTTTCGATAGTGCTGAGCAGTATTCTTCGACCAAGAGCCGGATTAGTTTCCGCCCATCGTCTCCGATCAGCAACATCGCCTATATCTTTGACGGAAAATTCAAACCATGAGGTTGTTTTCGTTTTTTTCGCAAGAGCCTTATCTCTTATCCCTCTAAACACAATCCCCTGCGATACCTCTTCGGGTGGAGTTCCCACATAAATAGTCTGAGGATTAAGGCTTGCGGATATTGCCGGAATAAAAGAAGCCTGTGCAGATTCTTCCAATTCCTGAGCTTCATCAAAAATCAACAAATCCCCATGTTGCCCTCGTCCACCATTTCGAGTTCTTGCAAGGAATTTAATCTTCGCACCGGTCTTGAGGATTATCTGTTCTCGACCAAGTGCCGTCTTTATGTCTTTTACATATTTTCGTAAATTTGATGAATCAAAAAACGAAGCCATTTCCTCGAATGTCTCCGTTGCTGTTTTTTGAAGGTGGGCTGTATATATTACCACCTCGTTGTATAAGATCATACCGGCTTCAGCTCTGCCCTGAATCAGTCCGGTCTTTCCGTTCTGTCTTGGCACAGATCCACCACAGGTCTTACAAGCCCATTTTCCGGACGGAGTGACCGCCATCCAATCATCGAGGATATCACTCTGCCATGGATCCAAAATAGTGCCTCCGAGTTGAAGGATTCGGCTTGCATCAAATCCATCTGATTGATTATACTTTGGAGCGATCCTTGCGGACGGCTCCTGACTTCCCTGCAAGTTCTCGCTTGCCGAGGATTTCCGCGATCTCGTCCCCATTTCCTCCATCTCCTTCTATCTGTTCGATCTCTGCGAGGGTTTCCCGGTATTGCTTGCATAGAGAAGCCATATCTCTCGCACCGGGCCCCGCATCTATTTCATTTGCTAAGATGATAAGCAGTTCTTTAAGTTGGTCAATTCTTGGCTTGTTTGTATTATCCGAAAGCATTCAATTCTCCTTGGTCACCACTCCTCGTGTGGAAATCGGCGCTGGACAGTGATGATGTTGTAGCCAGCCAGGGCGCCGGGGCAGAACCCCACCCTACCAAGAGCCGTCAGATTCGGTTTGGTCGTATCCCTTGATTTTAAGAGCGGGCACCTTTCCAAGTTTAAAGTTCAATTTATCTGATTTCTTTTGGTTGCAATAATAATGAGCAGCTTGCAAATTGTTCCAATCTTCCGCAGCTTCCCGAGCTGAGTTGTATCCAAACTGTTCCCACTTACTTACTGGATGAATCTCATCGATCACGAATGAAAGCGGATGCTCAGCATTCGATGGCTCATCGTAGTGGATAGGTCCAAGCTGTCCCCGGCAGATTCCACAGGGGGCATTCATTGCTTTAAATCTTGCTCGATGCTTTCGTCTGAGATTTCCATTAGCATACCGGGGGTTATATTTTTTAGCTGTCATTTTGAAGATACCCCCTCATGTATTTCCTCCCACGTAAAAAGCCCAGAGCGAGGGTTACTACTCTGAGCTTCTTCCGGGGGTTTCTTATGGGTTAACGGGTCAACGGGTTACTGAATGACTTATCAATGACTATAATAGGAGGTAGTCTATGATTTCTCTGTCCATCTTCCGACATTAGCATAATAACACAGAAACCTTTGCCGTGAGTCCCCTATTTATTTTTATTTCCATTTCTTTTGTTTTTCTCGATAAAGCAGGAAGTAAAACTTCCGCCTCTTCTCATAGTATTGGTTACGACCGCACGGCATCCGGAGCTGATACCGGAGATAGTCATAGCCCACCTCGTCCGATGTGAATCCCTTGATGAGCCACGGATATAACTCCGAGTCAACCTCTCGGCATACTCTTTCGATCAGGTCAACCTTTGAGGATATCCTTGCACGGCGGATAGCAAGGTCCTCGAGTCCTCCAGCTTTCGCATCACCGTGTGGTTGGGAGTCGTAGGATATTCCCTTTGAGCCATCACCGATTACTTCGAGCTCATCAAGAAATTCCTGGTATTGATAAGCAAAGTAGAGCGATTCGAGAAATGCTGCCTTGCTGAGATAGTAGTTGTTGCCCTTGCTTAGCTGATATCCCATCGAGTGTCTGTTGCTATACATTCCCATTTCTCACCACTCTCCTTCGATATCTATTACTTTAGCTCCGCAATACGGGCAATACTTTATCCTGGTAATATCAATAATTGTATTATCATATACTATATATTTCATTATCCCGTCACAAACGGAACAAGAGTAAACATATCTTTTATTCCGTTTTAATACACATTCAGGCTTTTCTTCTCGCAATGCTTTAAGTGCGTGTTCAAGTGCTTTAACCCGCCTAAATGTCCAAGTCCATTTTGATGACTTAGCTATCATCATTCCGTATAATACTCTTTCATCTGTCACTTCTCTTCACCTCCCATCATCATATGGTTCGTAATCTTCCGGGAGTCAAGCTCATAGGTTAAAGCATCGATGTTAGCCTTGAGGCTTGATTTGACTTTCCGTTCTACTTCCTGAAATTGTCCGTCTGATAGTAATCCACTGATGCATTTCGGCTTGCCGTTGATTACGGTGTAGAGCATCAGCTCATCCTTGCATATTCCACCAAGAGCATCACGGCTGTCGTTCAGGTTCGTGAATATTTCGACTATTTCTTTTGCTTCTTCCTTTGTCAAGTTTCTTCCTCCTTCTTCAGCTTCTTATTTAGTTCTCTTATTTTCTCTGTAAATTCTTCGATTGCATCAATCCACCCTTTTGCATATCCATCCTGGTATCCCTCATCATAGCCGTATGAGTGGAAGATGCGGTTATTCTCCAAATCACGGATATATTCATCACTCGGCATCGGTGTCACCTCCCACAAAGTCCTCACAAGCTACCTCGTCTGCTTCTGCATTTCCTCGTGCGCAAGCATCCGTGTCCTTGATGATGCATTCGGAGCAAGTGTGTTCTTCACTTCCCACCTTATCCGCTTCTATGATTGTTTCTGCGTTTCTAACGATACGGTAACCGATTTTCATACGGCTTTCTAATGCATCAGCATCAATCAATCTTCCATGCCCTTTAGGAAGAACAGTATATCTATCGGTTAGGCTATAAAAATCTGTTTTTCTTGAAATATCTACAAATTCAAGTTTTTGGTTAGTATAAAGCAATATAATATCCACTCCTCCCTTTTCTCCCTCGTCCTCAAGTATATATTTGCTTTCCTCTAAACACTTTTTAATCTGCTCATCGGGTATATCAATCACTATCTGCATCTTGTACCTCACTTTCTACCTTATATGGTTGTGGTAATGGCATCCATGCAAGCACACATTGATAATCATCCTCATCATCTACCCATTTCCCGTTTTCAAATTCTGCCATGCTGGATATTGGTTCATCTTCACCGCAGATTTCTCCGTCACAGGTCGCAAGATAGAATCCATCTTCTTCGGGCAACCTCTCACTACAAGGAATCCACCTCGGCTGTGGTGTGACGGATGGCAAATCAGCCAACTCTCTTCTTGCATTTTCTTCTTGATTTTTCGTTTTTATAAAATCTTTATCTTTAAGCCACTCAAGCACCGCCTGTCTGCTGATGCAATTCTCGCAAGGCTCTTGCTCAAGCGATTTGATAATCTTGTTACAATTATCCGCATCTATCACGTCCATAACTCCGTGAATGTTGTATGCCAATCTCTGTAACATTTCTATCGTGCCTATACAACTCTTTGCTTCTTCTTTTGTCATTCCTTATCCTCGCTTTCTGCATCTTCATTTTCTGCATCTTCATCCTCATCACAATCAGAAACTATATTGTCAAAGCAACCTCTGAGCCAGTTGTTAAAACTATCTGCTAAAGAGTTATTCTGCCTTAACTCATTCACATTGCACTCTATCTCTGTTACTGTTGTTTTGATTTTCATTCTCTATCCTCACTTTCCCACTTATCAGTGATTTCCCTCAATCGCTCACTTGCTTCATCCACTCCATCTGCACGAAGGTCACAAACACCGTAATGCCTGATGATAGATATCGCCTCTTTGATATCCTGCTCAATTTTCGTCATTCCTTACCCTCACTTTCTGCCTACGGCTTAAAATCTCACATCATCATTCATGGCTTCCCATTCTTCCTCGGTCATTTCTCCGTCAATGGTTTCTGTTTCGTATTCCCATGTAAAAGACGC
>Ga0326511_10000639_pt1 | contig 30854 bp, 29 predicted proteins | sample 0_2496_0518_D_FD_203701 | JGI IMG/M metagenome (GOLD analysis project Ga0326511, IMG submission 203701) | Bovine rumen microbial communities from UC Davis, California, United States - 0_2496_0518 | ecosystem: Host-associated > Mammals > Digestive system > Stomach > Rumen | place: USA...
TTTTAATCATTATATAAATTGAACTAGCTATTATACTAATAATAGTAAATACCTCTAAGATTTTAAATATCATTTCCATAAAATCACTCCTTTCTATAAAAATATATGTTTTTAAAGCGAAAATAGATCAAAAATACCCCTAAAAATGGCCAAATCGCCGTATACGTACGAGGATCGCTTTTAATCATTTTTACCCCCTTTATAAACAAGTTATATTCCTAAAAAATTAAAAACGCTTAAAAACGATTCTCAGAGGTCGTTTTTCTCAACTTTTTAAAAATTTCCGCCATTTTGACAAAAAGAAGAGTGTATGTTTATAATACACCCTCTTTTTATTATTTATAGACATTTATTTTAACATATCCGACTCTACCTGTTTTTATAACCTTAATTTTATCGACATCATCTGAAATATTTTCTAAAATCTTTACTTGTGTTTGTGGTAAATAGTTATACTTTGTTCCTGATAAATTTTTCTTTTCATATATTATAGTATTTTCTTTAAATCTTTTTAGCTGTCCAACCGTGTTTCTTTTTACAGTTTTTTTATTTGTTTCTTTTTTACTATCTGATTTGAAAGCAAAGAATCTACGAGCATTAGAATATTGTTTAAATGTATTAATATCAACAAAACAACTATTACCTTTAACTTCAACTTTACCTTTTCTATTATAAATATTAAATTTACCAGAATATAAATATGGATCATATATTTCTATTTTATTATCTTTAGCACCAACTGCTAAAATAAAATGTCCACCAGTTGTCCATAAACCAGCACCACATAATATAACTACAAAATATCCATTCTTACATGCTTCGAATGCTTCGTATGAAGACGAGATAGTTTTTGTCTTTAATCCCCACTTTTTAGCTACAAAAGGAAATAATTCAAAAGAAGTACCACCATTTACTCTATAACCATTTTTTATTGAAATATCTCCCATCTTATCGGGTTTAACTGTTTCTTTAAAACTAGATACAATCATAGCAGCACAGGTCGGACCACAACCTCCACTTTTTATTGTAGCTTTAGGCAACTCTCTAGATGGATAAGGATGTTTAGCCCATCTAGAATCAGCTTGATTATAATATACTTTTTTCATACTATAAACCCTCCTCTTCATTTCCTTCAACAAATTCATATTCTCTATCGTTAGCTTCTTCTTCTGTAAAATTAGGAATTTCTTTAGAACTTACGTCTTCTTCCATTATTTCATCAATATTATCATCTTCTAATAAAGTAATATTTTCTACTTTAAAATTGTCATCTCCCATAAGTTTACTCTCCTTTCTCTTCGTTTTTTGTGTCATCAGTTAAATTATCAATAATTTTATTTTCTTCTTTATGTTGTTTTTGTTCTTTCATTTGTTGTATATAAGTGCCATATTGCATTTCTAAATCCTTAAATAAGTCTTTAAACAAATAATATACACAATCTAATGGTAAATTAGATTCGTTTACATCTTTTGCAATTTTTTCACGTAATTCCTCCATCATAGTTTATTCTCCTTTCCTATTAATATCCACTTGTCCATCCTGCAGATACAAAATCATTCCAATTGCTTAAAGATTGACAAGTTGTTGCTTGTTTACTTGATAATCCCATGTATTTTAAAGTCTTATTTGTTACTTTTGCCATAGTTATACACATTGCTAGTATGTTATTTAAACTATCATTTGATAATGATGGACAATTATTAAACATATTATAATGATTTGTACCTGTCAATTCACTAAAATTTAATATAGGTACATTAACTAAGCTTGTACATCCATTGCATAGACTTTGACAAGTTGTTATATGACTTGTATCCATTTCTGGTATAGAAATAAGGCTTGTACACATATAAAAAACATAATTCATGTCAGTTACATTACTTATATCAAGAGGAGCTAGTTCTGTAATCAACTTTTGAACTTGTTTATCACTACTTGTAAGAGGTTTTAATTTTGCATTATAATCTCCACCACTTGAAACATTTACATTAGCACTTGCATATTGGCTAACATCTATTGCTCCATTTTCTGTTATTTCTATTTCTCCTGTTGGTACTGTTCCTTCATAAGTTCCTGTTATTCCTAAAACTTTTTCGCCTTTTTTGATTTGACTTGCATTTAAACTTATTGCTGTTGCTACCTTACTTTGTGCAATACCTAATTTCATTTTTCTATTACCCTCAAACATCCAACTATCAGGATCATTATTTCCTGCTATTTGATAAGCTCCCATTATATAAATAGTATTGTTTCTAGTTACTTTTTTTGCCGAACTTGCCTCTATAAATTGATAGTCAAAATCTGATGGACTGTCAGGATTTATAGGATAAGTTAATACTGGTAAAGTTCCAGTTATTTTTTGTCCATTTACATAAGCGGTTTTGTCTTTTCTTATATTAATTGGTTCTGCATTTGCATCTGAGGTATCTATTCCCATTGTTATATCAGTCATCTCAGTTGCAAAATCCTCTGCTTTTATTGTTTCGCTTGTTCCTTTTATTCTTCTTATTTGATTTGCTATTGCTGTGAATAATTCATTAAGAGTCATTAATAACTACCTCCAATCGCATTTGTTATTGCATTGGCTATGCTGTCATCTACATATTTTTTTGTAGTAGGTGAGCCATCATATAAAGGTGTATATAATTGATAATAGTTCTCAGTTGTTGATAAAAAAGAAGCTGTTGAAGTACTCGAATTAGTATTTATCTTTGTTACTGCATCATCTGTAATTGTAAAATATAAAGACATCCAATATACGTTTAAATTACTAAAACCAGAACTTTGCAATACAGAACTCGTAACTCTTGAATATACATTGCCATTTATACTTTCAAATATAGATGTTGGCATATTGTTATTATAGTTCCAAGTAAATGTTATATAACTGCCTCTCATCAATTTTGTATGAATAACAATACAAGGTTGAGTCTTTTGTAATTGATAAATCCTATTCCAAAATTCTAAACCCTCTTGACTTGTATTTCCATCCCAATAAAATACTTGTGGTGCAACATCTACTTTTTCTAAAATATCATTCTCGATTTCTTCTATTTCGCTTTGAGTAAAATAATCTGTTCCCTTTTGTGGAGTATGTCCATCTTGTCCATCAACTCCGTCTTTACCATTTTCTCCGTCTTTTCCTGGGTCACCCTTTTCTCCTTTTGCTCCGTCTTTTCCATCAATTCCGTCTTTTCCATCTTTTCCTGGAATACCTTGTTCACCCTTTTCTCCAGGATCACCTTTAGGTCCTTGTATACCTTGTTCGCCAGGATCTCCTTTTTCTCCTGGGTCTCCTTTGTCTCCTTTAGGTCCTTTAGGATATAATTCAAATTCCATTTCAATTTCATTATTATCTAATTCAACATCTAATTCTGGATTCATTCAACATCACTCCCTTCTGGGTATAATGTTAAAATTTTAGGTCCATCTATATCATCATATCCAATTATTGTTTGATTATAATTTAATTGAATCTCATACCAATAATCAATAGGCTTATTTTGTATTTCACCTATTTTTGTATCTTCGCTATCTAAACTAATATCTACAACATTTGTAGCTTCAATTATCTTAACCTCTTTTACTAATAGAGGTTCTTTGTCAAATGCTTTTTTATTATAAACAGCAAAAGATATAATATCATCAGGATTCAAAGCATATTCATCATCTTGCGTTTTTGGTTTAAGTTTTAATGTAATCGTACCTTTATCTCCTCTTGTTAACAATATTTTTGTTCCGTTAATTTTTAACATAACAAACCTCCATTTTTATTATAATAAACCTTTGTCTAATAATCTATCAAACATACTATCAACATAACTGTCTCCACCTTTATCATTATATGTTTTCTTAGTTTCATGTAGCATACGTTTTTGTTCTTCATTTGGAACATAAGCACCATCTTGTATTTTTGTCATTTCAACAATAAGAAAACGTTTGCATGCATCCATATTAATAGTATCTAATTTTTCATTAAGTCGTATGTCATCGGCTTTACTTTCTTTTCTCAAGTCATTAACCTCTTTTTTGACAGACTTCATAATGTCTTCTTGAGATTTTATCTTATTATGGGATTTTGTTTGAATAATAATACCGTATTAGCCCTATTATAGCAACTAATACGGTAGATAATAATTGACCTATAGCTGGGTCCATTATATTTAATTATTACCCTTTTCTACAAAAGCTTTGAATGATTGATGTAATCCTGTTGAGGACAATCCCATAAGTGCCCCATAAACAACAGTTTCTACTGATACACCACTCACTATAGCATTAACAATTGCACCAAATATAGCAAGTATAACTGGTATATCATCATTGTTAACCCACTTTAAAAAACTTGCATGTTTGATTATATAACCAATTATAAGACATGCAACTACAACAACTAATATAAAATTTTCACTTAATATACTAAAGTCCATAATAAACCCTCCTTTAAATATTAATTATTATTTTCTAAAGCAGCCAAACGTTGTTCTAAGGCCGCCATTTTGACTTTTAAGTCATCAATTTCTTTTTTATGATTTTGAATAAGTTTTAACATTGGTGGAATTAAATAAAAATCATTCCAACCTATTAATTTTAATTCTCCTTCTTCATTTTCTTCATAATCCGCTGCTATAGGATAATTTTCAGCAACGTTTTCAGCAATAAATCCAATTAATGTTTTATTATAACGATAGCAATTTTTACTTGGCTGATATTCTTCTTTATATTTAAATTGTTTTATTTCTAAATTATATAAACGTTCAGGATTTAATTCATTATTTTGTACATCCATAATTTCTGTTTTATGAGATCTTAATGATGTTTTAGTTGTTCTTTTAATCCATCCGGCTGATGAAATAAACATATTCGTAGCTGAATCTGTTGTATCATTAGTATAAGTATATGCACTTCTAATATGACCAGTATCAGCATAAATACTATTACTAGCTGTAAAATTACCATTGACATTCATTCTACAATAACTTCCATTAACATTACCAACAACAAGTGTTCCTGTCATTGTTGCACCAGATAATGCCACGTCACTATTTGCGTGACCATTAAAAGTATTTACTCCTGCAGAAGTACATCTTAAAATATCTTTTGAATGAACAAAATCCCATATTCTAAATGAACCACCAGCATCATTTCCAATACCTATATCTAAAGCTTTACTTTGTGTTCTTAATTCAGTATCTCCTAAATTAGCATTTCTATTTCCTAAATAAATACGTGATGCTGTAGAGTCTCCTGAATTTATTGTTAAATGTCCACTACCATTGAAACTGGCTTTTCCATTCAAAATGTTTATTCCTACAGTATTTTGATATCCCAGAAATAATGTTCCGCCAGTAGCATCAACAGTAACACACTGATTATTATGATCTCTTATAATAGATATGCCATCTGAATTACATAAACCCCAACCTGCTCCACCATTTTTAGGTATTTTTATGCATGTGTTAAATCGAACATTAGTATTAAATATAACACCACCATTAAATATAGTATTATTATTAGAATCTTTAAACATCATCCATTCACCTTGTCCATTATTCGATGCTCCATCCCAAATACCTCTATTAACATTACCAGCACCTATACCAAAAGCTATAAAATGTCCAGAAACATTATTATGGGCAATAAAACGTGTATCTGTATTACCGATTGAATTTTCAAGATATATTTCTTTATTAATAAATCTTCCTGTCCAATAAAAATCTGCATAACCAGGATTTTTAGAAACTCCTCCAAAAGCAATACCTTTGCCTTCTTTTAATACGTCTATAGGATAAGTTGTTGGTGGTATAGTATAATTATTAGTTTGTGCAGATTGATTAGCGCTATCCCTTATGTAAACACGTATGTAATATTCGTCTTCTGCTGATATAATTTCATCACCATAAAAATGCTCAACTACATCAACCAAACCTCTCTTATAATTATCTACAATAGTACCAGTTGTATCAATACTACTGTCTATGGTTTTCCAACCACTATCACTATCTTTTTTATTTATTTCTACTTTTAATTCAGATACTGTTAATTGTTTATCTATTTCCCATAAAAAATGTATATTTATATATTCTCCTGTATCATCAAAATAACCATTTTGATCACACCTGGAAACAACTATACCACCATTTTGCTGATCGTTCCCACTTTTAAAAATTTTAGGTGATAAATATGCTAACTTCCATATAGCATATAGATTAAGATTAGATGCGCCTAAAGTGTACGAATTACCAGGATAATAATTAGTACCATTTCCATCAGATTGTGTATTCCATTTTACAAAATCATAATTTGTTTTTACAAAACCATTATTTTGAATATTAATTGCAGTACCATAATTGGCAGTTTGACTATTCGTGTTTCCCCCAGTATTTCCATTACCATTATATGTAATTGAATATTGATTAATATTCCATTGAGCTGTTAATGTTATAGTTCCTGTTGCATTTTCTCCAAACCAAGCTCCAGGTTGATATATTTGATTAGTTAAACTACTTTTCCAACCAGTAAAAGTATAACCAGTTTTATTAGGTCTTGTATTAGATAAATTAACGCCAGAACCATATGCTTTATTAAAATTCCCAGGTGCTCCAGAACCACCGTTTGCATTATAATTTATAGCATAACTATTAGCATTCCATATTGCATATAATTTTACGCCGCTATTAGCTGTGTATTTAGCTCCTCCAGCATAACCAGTGCCAGTATTACTAGTATTAGTGTTCCATCTGTTAAAACTATAACCTGTTCTACTAGGTGCACCTTGTAAATTTATATCTTCACCATACCACTTTGTTTGATTACTTGGTGTAGAACCGCCATTACCATCATATGATATTGTATAACTGGTTTTTGCAGAAACAGATTGTTTTTTACTAGCAGATTTAGTACCGCTAACATATGTTGAATCAGATGTTATTTCTGCTTTACAAGCTATAGATTGTGCCGATTTAGTTTTATTAACAGTAAAAGTATATGACCCTAAATTTTTATCACCACCGGATGTACTTATAGAACCGCTATCAAATACTGTTTTTGTAGTACCATTACAAGTTACTTTACCAGTTACGTAGTTAATAGAATAAGACCATCCATTTGACTCCCATATACATTCTACTTTAATTTTTATACTACCATCTTTATTATCGGAAGTTGATATTTTAATTCCGGTAGTCCAATCATTTTTTGCCATGTTCTATCCCTCCGTTTCTGTTTGGTTCACAAACCATGATAAACCTAAATTTCCATTAGGTCTTGTTTTCCATACAAATCCATTTATTCCACTCATCACACGAATTTCTTCTTCAATTACAGCTGTTGTATTATAAAAAGCTGTATGATTTGCATATGCAACAACTTCATAATGGTCGTCTAAAGAACCATCCATACCTGTTTTTCTTTTCATAAAATCGATTGCTTTATTTGTTATTCGTATTCGAAAATCACTTTTATATGCACCTAAAATTATAGCTGGTGATCCATCATCTAATGTTGTAATATGTATATAAGCACTTGTTGTATCCCATTTTGAAACTGAATCTATTAATGAACCCATTTCAAATTTAAAACCATCTTCACCCTGTGACATTATCTGATATCCATTTTTATTAGTTGTTAATGTCGTAGTTAAGCCTTTTATTGTTTCTGTCATAGTATTATATTCATTATTTTTAAATGCTTCTAATATAGAGGCTGCAACATCAGCAACACCTTCTGAAGATACTTTATCTTTTAATGAATCTGTTAATAAGCCAATAGCAGCGTCATATGTTTTTTTAATTCCATTTTCACCATTAATATCTTCTTGAATATCGGTTAACTGCTCGCCTAATTCTGAATCTAAATCTGTTATCATTTTAGATAAATTTGAAGACTCTGAGATTAAATCAGTAGATATTTTTCCCTCAATTTCATCTAATGTTTCTTCAAATGTTTTATTAGTTGTAGACATTCTAAAACTATTTGCAGACATTTCCATTTTATAAGTTTTAGTATCTTCATCATAATAATATTTAAAATAATTACTTGAATCTCCGATAGCAAATTCACCGTTGTCATTCATAAATACACCACGAGTTGTATTTGTAGCAGATGATTTAACACCTGAATATATTGAATGATCTGTTATATGAAAACCACCAATAGTAGCACCAAAAGCAACCAAATCACTAACTGTAATTTTATCTGCTGTTATTGTTTGTGCTATAATATTAGTTCCATCTAAACCTTGACCGTGAACAGCTGTTAATTTATAATATTTATTAGAACTCCATTCTGGAACTTTTTCATCAGTTAAATGAACATATTCATTATTTATTATTTCATAATAATCCTTATAATTAGTTTCCCAATTATCAGGTTCATTTTGTACAGCTTCAAACTTACCAGCTTGTGAAGTACTAATATTATTTAAGCCATCTATATTAAGTTTATAATAAGCACCATCTTCACCAAGTATAACTAATTTATCAGCAGTAACAGTATTACCTTCTATTAAATCACCTTTGATAGTAACACCTACTAATTCTCCAGTAATTTTTCCAGTTTCTGATGTAATATCTTTTATTATACCAGACTCACTAAGAAAGTGTTCTATTGCCGCCAATTTGATGTTTGAAAAATCTATCTTAGCAAATTTAATATTACCAGTTTCAGCATCGAAAACATTAACATCTAAATGTTTAATATTAGCTTTTATAGCTCTTAATTCTTCTGCTGATAAATATCCGAAACTAGCATTATATGCTGTAAGATTTCCTATTTGAGCATTAACAGTTTCTAAATCTTCTGTCGTTATGCCTTCAGCATTGATCATCATAGTTTTAAGATTATCAATTTCTGCATTTACACTTTTTATATCATCAGCACTTATTCTATCAAAAGAAGCATATGTACCTTTTAATTCGTCTATTTTAGCTGTGGCAGCTGTCAAGTCATCATATCTACCGGCTACAACAGTTAATTGTTGAAAATATCCATTTATCGCCTCTATATCAGAAGCAACTAATTTATCAGTCACAACAGTATTAAATTTAGCAACATCTTCTTTAACTCCACCAATTTGTTTAGCAGATGCTGATGGGTTAGTAATACCACCTGTTATAAAAGCATTATGATTTTTTATTTGTACAGCAACTCTATCTCCATTTTCAACAGCAATCATAGTTGTGCAAGGAGTGATTATTTCTGAACCATCAAGTTTAACATATGGAACACCACCATACATAACTATTTCACCATATGTATTAGTTTCTTTATTTTCTTTTTTATTATCGTTTGTTATTTTAGCAAATTCTGATATTAAATCATATGAGATAGCCATACTTTAATCACCCCTTCCATAATTTACTACTAAATACTGCTTTTTCATTAACAGTACAACCAGATTTACAATCTATATTTTGACTTATCACTCTAGCTTTTATATCAGTTATACCAGCTCTAGAATAATTAAGTCTAACGCAATCACCAACTCTAACTGGGCAATAACCATGTTTATAACTTATTGTATATTCTATTGAAGATAACTGTCTTAATAAATTTTCAGCATAATCTTTAATTTGAATAGGTGTTGGTATACCTGTCAAATTAGGATCTACTTCTCTATGAACTATTCGTCTTCCTCTACTTTGTATAGAAACTGGACTATTTGAATCATTATTTTCTACAACTTCTTCATAATGTATTCTACCATTTGTGTAAATTACCTCTACAACATTTGGTATTCCATAAATATCATTGTCCATACTTATTTCTGGTAACAATATTGAACTATTATCATCACTAAATGTCCATCTAGGAATCATTTTATCAACATCTTCTACTTTGACAAACCCTATTTTACCTAGTTCATCTATATCAAAACGATATTTAGCATTAGCCATTAAATCTGAAATATAAGTAAGCCAACTATCACTCGGATCAGCGACAAAATTATTTTCTAATTCAGTAGAATCTTCTGTTTCTATAACTGGTGCACGAACATTTTCCCTGGTTAATCTATAAACGTTTTTCATAATATTTTTATCAACACCAGTCATTTGATATCTTATACTATAACCGAGATCTGGTTGTTTTTCTTTTAGTTCTAATAATGGTGTATATGCTTCTAAACTGAAATCATGTACACGACCATTAAAAGAACTAGTTGGTGTTTGAACCAAATGCGTTCCTAATGGGAATTTTTCTGTTATCCCATCTTGTCTTATAACTAAGTATGTACGAATATAACATTCACCTAATAATTCTGTCATATCAAAAGAAGCAGAGCCTAGCGTTTCTGAACTAAGCTCTCTTGTTATTGATGAACTTTTAACTTGTTGTAATCGTCTAACATCTTTCCAAGTTCCAGGATCTACAATATAATATTCAAAAGTTTGTTCCATAGATCTGGTCCAATCTGCCATATTATATTCCTCCTTCCACTCTTGTTACACTCATAGAAATAGGTATTGTTACAGCATTATGAGTTTGATTAATATTTAATGATACAGTTGCATTATAACCTGTACCTGAAGCTTCTCTAACATAAACATTACCCATCCATCTAGCAAGTCTTCTCAAACCATATAAAGTTTCACTATCATCAGCTTCTATTTCAAAATTCCAATTAGACGTTTGTCCTATTTGTGTACCAAAATATGATACAGGATGATTACGTCCTATATATTCGATTAATTCTATATCTTTATTATTAGAATCAGAAATATCCACATTATAAGGAAGTTTTAATAATGATCCAGAATATGCTGGTTGTTCTGGTTGGTCGCCTGAATCTACATCACTAACTTTAAAATCAGTCCACTTTTCATTCCATTGAATTATAATTCCTGGATATCTATCTTCATAATCAAGTTTTTCAGATCCAGAAACTGCTTCCATGACATCCGTATAACTAATAGCACCAGTGTCATTTTTTGTAACTGTTATTCTATACCTAGCCCAATCTAATGATGGATGAGGATCAGGTACCGATGTGCCATTATTTGGAATACCAGTTTGAATCTCGGTAAATGTGCCATCAAATTCTTTTCTATAAACTCCTAATGTAATATTTTGAACTAATTCAGCTTCACCTTCAACTTCTGCATACATAATAGAATTATTATTTTCATCAATATCTGTAAATACCATTATTAAATCATCTTCATCAATATCTGGGTTTGTATCTATATCTATATCTTCTTCACTACCAACTTCATCACCAATAAATGCATTCATTACCAATTCACCAGAATTCTCATGCTTATCATCCCATCCAATATCAACTATTTCATCAGTTAATGTGTATTTATTATCTATTATTTCCACTTTTTTGTGTATTAATGGAATAAATTTACATATCGGTCTAATCTGAGCACTATAATCCATATGATCTATAATTATTTTTGCAGTAGGTGTGAATTCTTCATCAATCCATGAAACAGTAAAATCAGTAGTATTGGTTGCTCTTAAACCATTATTCATAGTAACTGTACACTCTAATTCATATTCGATATTATTTTCCAAATCTATATTATTAGGTAACATCTGTAAAGTTATATTTCTATCAAATCCTGGTACACCTCTTTCAACATTAGGATCGAAATATTTTGAATATATTTCATCATCTTTACTTACTATTTTTTCTTCACCTTTTTCATCAGTTGTTATATATCCTTCTTTTGCTCTTACTATAAAATGATAACCTATAGGAGTTTGTGTATTCGGTCCGGCTTGAGCTGAAATATAAAATGGAAATTGTGTTACGACATTAATATCTTGTTGATCTTGATTTGTTACAAATGGGGTAACATAAGGTTTTTCATATAATTGAACTTCTCTAGTAGTAGAAGGATCACTATATTCGTTTGTTACTCCACATGTACGAACATACCATAAAATTTTAGTATCTTCTTTAAAATTTTCTGGTGGTATTAACAATGTTGTTCCATTATAATTATATGCCCCAACAGCTGTATCTAAAATATAAACACCAGGTGAATTTCTTAAATCTTCAGGTCTTTTATTCGGAATATCTATATCTTGTTCGATTATACTTCCGCCATCTGTTGGAATTATTTTTAAATGTAATTTTGCTCTTTGTTCACTGGAACCATCCATCGAATTATGTAACCAATAGAAATTAATCTTTTCACCAGCAAATGCAGTTTGGACATTTGACCATGTTGTTGGTATACCTGGTTTGACACCCATCATAACTTTATGGAAACTTTCTGGTTTTTCTACATCACCGCTCCATTTGCCATATTGTTCTCCAATTTTTCCTCTTAGTCTAAAATAATAAATTCCAGCACCACCAGGTTGTTGTACTCTATCTTCAAAACCAGTTATCTCTAAATATTCTTTAGATTCTAATGATGTTTCTTTATAAACTTTATCACTATTACTATTAAAATATTTTACGTCCATTGTATATTCAATTTCAAAAGAATCAGCTGTCGAATTATTTCCAAGCCAATGACATTGTATTGTATCTTTATCTAAAGCTTTAACCCATTCAAAATCTATTACATCTGGTTTTGTTACATACCAAGAATCCCCACTTGGTTCATAATTACTCCATTCACTATGTTCTTTACCTTTATATGTTTGAGCTCTTATTTTATAACGTTGACCAACAGATAAATTGAATATAGCGGTAGCCATATTATTAGATATAGGGCTATTGATTTTTTGAACATTTTCTATATTATATCCTATAACTTTACCACTGTCATTCTTTTTTTCAATCCTTCTAACTAATTGAAAACATACATCAGTAGCATATTTATTAGCTAATTCGCTAGCTGTTACAGTTAATTTTAAATTTTCTAAATTACCTCCAACATTATCTGGTTTTTGAGGATATTGAGCGTTGTTAACTTGTAATATGGCTTCTTTAGACCATTCTGCTTTCCAATATTCAACTTCTTCTTTTTTCTGATTTTTACCTTTACCGGTTGTTACTTTATGTGTTTTTGCTATTGGTTTAACTTTAACTTTTATCTTTTTAGCATTATTTTGTATGCTAACAGTGGCATTTTTACGAGTAACTGTACTGCTACCACCATCAAAAAATACACCATCGCCAGTAGAATAATACCAAACAACTTTATATTCTTTAGTATGATCTTTATTCCAAGACCAAGTTACAAAAGCAGTACTAGTAGTACCACTTTGTATATCAAACTTATCTATTTTAACTTTATTAGAATTGCTATTCTTAGTAGAAGCAGTAGAGGAAGTTTTAACACTTTTTCCATTATCTGTTCCTACTATAAGTTTTTGACCTTTATATATTAAATTAGCATTTTTTATTTTATTCCAAGCCATCATGTTTTTTACTTTCGGTTTATATGTTTTTCCATTAATAGTTACCCCTTTTGAATGTATACCGCTTAAAGTATCACCACTTTTAACTGTATATATTACATTAGCCATTATTACTTCCTCCTTTCTACTTTAGCAGCTCTAACTAATGTTTGTACTGCTTCTGAAATGTTAGAACCGTCATCATACGTAATGCCATCAATATTATATATATCTCCAGTATTACCTAAGTTCTTACTTAATCTATCTATAGCTGATACTACCTCTTCACCGCCATTTTGACGATAACCCCTCATGCCAGAACTTATTGCATTTAAATTTGTCATCACGCCCATAGATGGTGTTCCAAACATTCCATTTATACTAGCTGCTCCAGCTTGAACTTCGCTTAAATCTAAAACAGGTCTAATTGTAATTTCATCATCTATACCATCGGCTATTAAATTTGATACTCCAGCTATAGCTCTTGACAAACCATCTTTTGCTCTTTCTGCCATATCTGAAGATTGACTATATACTTTATTATTATACTCTTTTATACCAATAATAAAACCTTCACCAAAGAAATTACCTAATTTATGAGTTATTTTAGATGGTGAATTAGAATCAATTCCTGTTTGTAAACCTCTATTAGCAAAAGTACCCAAACCATTAGCCATCGTATTAGCATCACTTTTCTTAGATTGTATACCATTGATGAAACCTTGTCCAAAATCTCTTCCTGCTTGTTTAGCTTTTTCTATAGCATTAGAATCTTGTAGACCTTTTACAGCTTCGCCAACTAATGCAACACCTTCTTCATTAAATGGACCTTTATAAGAAGATATTACTGTTTTTAAAGAATCGATTAATGTTTTTATGGCATCATCAGCTTGAGTTTTTAATTCAACATTTTTTAATGATTTAATAAATTCTTTAACTGCATCTAAACCAAAAGTTTTCAATTTGTCACTAAAATCTTTAAATGATTTAGTTGTTTTAGAATCAACTTTCATCAATTTAGAAGCTAGAGTAACTATTTCATCCATTTTATCAGATGCTTCTTTTAATTCATCTTTGCCAACATCTTTTAAACCATTAATAAACTCAGATAATTTCTGTGCAAAAATAACTAATTTATCTCCAAAATTTCCAAATTTACCAGAAACAGAATCTAAATCTAATCTAGCTAATGATGATATTGCATACATTATATTAACAGCTGTTCTAGCTAATTCAACACTGTCATTACTTAACCCGCCTTCATTTGAAAGGTTGTTAACAAACTTAGCAACACCTGTACCAACATCTGGAAATTTATCGGCAAAAGATTTAATATCTTCTTTTTTACCTACTATTTTGCCCCAAAGACCACCGTCATCCGGCATTAATTGGGCTAATTCTGTAAATTTCTTTATTACATCGCAAGCTGTATTTATAAGACCTTGTTTGTCAGCACTAAAACCACCATCTTCTAATGATTTACAAAATCCAACTAAACCATCGGCTAATGCTGGTAATTTATCACCAAAATCTTCAATATTGACACTACCAACTAGTCGTTGCCACAAACCACCATCTTTCGGCATATCTTTAGCTGCTTCTGTTAATTTCTTTATTCCTTCACAAGCTACTTCTATAGTGCCCAAATTCTTTTGATCAAAACCTTTAAGATTTTTAACAAAAGAACTTAATCCTTTAGCTAAAGTTCCTAATTTCTCACCAAAATCTACAGGATCACCTTCACCGAATATTTTACCACTTAATTGTTCCATAAAATTTCCAGCTGTAAAATATAGTACAGCTTGAGCAAGATTTTTAGCTCCTTCCATAGCTTCTGGTTTGACTTTAGATATTATTTTTATAAATGGTTTTGCTTTTTCCGCAAAGTTTGATAATTTTTCTCCTATAGTATCAAAAGAACTATCACCAGATAACCATGATCCTAATTTTTCTACTAAATTAGCTCCAGTTAAAGCAAGAATAGATTTTGCTAAAATACTAACACCTGTTAAAACTTTATTATCTACTTTACTTGCACCATCAATAAATCCTTGAGCTTTTGTCATAAACTCTGAAAGTTTTTCACCAGTATGCGGTAATTCATCTGCAATGTTATTCATAACTCCAGCAACTAATGCGCCGATCATTTTACCAATTCCACCAGCAATCTTTTCTAATATAGGTAAACCTTTATCTAAAAATTCTTCTAGTTGAGGAAATTTGGTCATCAAAGCACCTATTGCTGTAGCAACAACACCAAAAGCTAATATAACAGCTAACAACCCAGCTAATGCAACATTCGCTATTAATGCTAATGGAGCAACAATCGATAATTTAAATAAAGCATTAGACATCGCTTCTAATAATATACTTAAAGCTAATGCGTTTGGTATAGCATTTTGTATATTTTGCATATTAGCTAATACTTGTACTAATCCAAATAATATACCAGTTAATGCAAGCAAACCAACTACACCGACGATTACTCCGGCAACCATATTACCAACCAAACTAACTATAGCCAAAGCAACTGACATAGCACCTAATAATAACGATAATGCCATGGCACTTTTAATTGCATTTTGTAAATTATCCATTTTTGAAAGAACTGCTGATACAGCGATTAATATAACAGTAATAGATAACAAACCTAATATACCAGCTACTAAACCACCTTTTAAAAATTGTCCAATAAGTGATACAGCTGCTAATACTCCACTCATAGCTACTAATAATATACTTAAAGCAACAGCATTTTTAACAGCATTTTTAGCATTTCCAGCAATCAATAACGCCCCAGCTATACCAATTAATAACGGTATTAAAGCATATAAACCGGCAACAAATTTATAATTAAGTTTCTTACGTCCATCAATTTTTGATAATCCTATAGCCATAAGTGTTAATGCTCCAGCTAATATTGCTATGCCAGTAGCACCATATATAGCTCTTTCTATATTTGGAATTAATGTTAATAATGCAACTACACCAGCTAATATTGTTATAATACCAGTTAAAATAAATAAAGTACCAATTACTCCTTTATTAACTTTCATTTTACCAATAGCATAAGTAACTGCAGCTAAGGATAGTATAACTTCACCCAATGCTGTCGATGCAGACAATAATTTTTTCGGTTCAATAAAAGATAAACCAACCATAGCTCCTGCTAACATAACTAACATTACGATCATTACTATCATTGTACCTATTGCTTTTTCTCCAGGATTAAAATCTTTAGTTGCTTTTAATAATATAGATACAAAATAAGATAATGCTCCAACAGCAGCTACTCCTTTTATTAAATTTTTTGTCTCTATTTTTCCAAGTAACCATGCTATTACACCCATTGTTAAAATAAGACCAGCAACACCTATTAATGTTAAAGCATGTCCCGAATTACTATTTTTAGAAACAGCTATTAGCCCCATAACAATTAAACCTAAAATGCTAACACATTTAACACCTTTTCTAAATTGTTCTTCTTTCATATTACTTAATAATTGAGTAATTAAAGCTAATAAACCAATAGCACCAACTATAAATAAAATTGATGCACCAACCTTGATCATTTCTGTTTTTCGGAACATCTTTGATATCCCCATTATAGCTATTAATAAAATAGAAAATAAACCTATAACTCCAATAGCTTTAAGAAAATCTTTAGGTTTTAGCATTCCTGCTAATTTAGTTGCAATAACTAATAATAACATTGCTATACCAACGGCTTTTATTGTTTCAGCAGATTTTATCATGCTATTTGGCGACCATTTATTAAGTTTCGATACTATCACCAATAAAGCAACCATGCCAGCAAATACTATTCCTGCCTTTTTCATACCATTTTCATCAACACCACTTATAATTTTTAATGCGATTGCCACCAATAACATACTAGCTGCTATTTTAGTATAAACTTTTCCTAATTTTTCAACATTTCTAGTTCCTTTAAAATTTTTAGATATATCTCCAAGAACAACCAATAATACTCCCATAGCAAAAGCACAAGCAACTAAACCAGCAATAGCTGATATCATTCTATCTGGTTCTATTTTAGCCAATTTCTTTAATGCTGAAGACATAATATACATACTAGCTGCTATACCTAATACAGATGCTAATACCTTTTTCATTTCTGGTATTTGTACATTATTTAATGACTTAGCCATTTTTGTAACAGCAAATAAAAATATAAGTAATATTCCAGTCATTACACCCAAAGCTATTCCGCCTTGTTTTAATTGATCAGCTGGTAATTTTGCTAATATCCATAATGAACCAGCTAATAATGCTATAGTTATACCTACACTTTTAATGATATTAGAAATAGAATTCCATTTTTTAGATTTAGCAAAATCTTCTGCTGCTAAACCAAAACTTTCGAACATATCACCAAGACCAGACAACATATCTCTTAAACCATTTAATGGCGTTAATAATTGATGAAATATCCCTATTATTTTATTTACTATTCCTACTAAACCACCAGTTATTCCTATTGCTATTATATTACCAAAATCAAAACCTTTAAAAATATCTATAATCTGTTGTACTATATCTCTAGCGGTCCCAAATAAATCTATAGAACCATCCTGCATACCTCTTATTAATCCTGTCATTAAGAAAATACCTATCGCAAAGAATACTTTTGATGGTGAAGCAATACCCAATATAACTTTAAATGTCGTAATTAATGTTTCTGCGACTTTAGATAATATATCATATATTTTTATAGCACCTTTTTTTAATCCATTAGCCAAACCTTCAAAAATATACTTAGGTATATTATCAGTTTCACGTAATCCTTTAAACCATGCCCCTATTGCTCCTTTAGTATTCTCTAAAGCAGTTCTTAATTTATTAATAATAGACATTATTTTTTCATTATTTTTTACCCATTCTACAGCTATTTGTATATATCCAGCTATTCCCATAACAATATTTCTAATAACATTGCCTATTTTATTAAATACCTCAAACATTCTGCCATTAGAAGTTATCCATTTATCGAAATTATGTATAGTATCTCCTAAATTAGCTGTTAAATCTAATACACTAACATTTGTATCACCCATTAAACCGCCTAAAAACATTAATGCTATTCTTAAACCAGTCGTTATAAATGATCCTATAATATGTAATATAGAAAATAATCCTCTAAAAGTTCTTTGTAATTTATCAGCATTATTTTCAATAAAATTTTTAGTAATTTCTGTTAATTTATGAAAACCGGCTATAATACCAAACAAACCATCGGCTTTAATATTAAAAACATCTCCAAACGCTTTTCCTAATGGTTTTAAAATACCGACTATACTTAATAAAACATTTTTAATACTATTTAAAATCAAAAATCTAGTATTAAAACTGCTTCTACCTTTACTATCTTTTGTGTTTATCAATTCTATTAATTTTTCTACTGATAAACCTGTCATATCAGATACCGATCTTAAAGTTCTAAATGCCTTTATCTGATCTTTTGTATATCCTTTCGCTTTTAGTTCAGCATCCGACAGATTTGCCATTTTAGCAACTAATTTATTAGTCTCTTTAGTCATTTCTTTTGTCGATTTACTAGCATTATCGGCAGCTGGTTTAAATTTAGTAGTATGTCTTACAGTAGAGCCAAGTTTTTTATTAACCATGTTTTGAGCATATGCCCAATCATATCCGGCTTTAGTTAATTCTTGCCATCTTGTTGGTGCATTTTTCCATTTTCCCATTATAATTTCATTAACTACTTTTTCATAATCTTTAGTTGATTTTGTAACTTTATTCATAGCTTTAGTTACATCGTTTATTGGTTTAGTTACTGTAGTAACCGCTTTTTCTAAATTTTTAAACGGACTATAACCTAAAATATTATGACTATTAAACCATTTATTAATTTTTTTGAACATATTATTTATAACGGTTGTTACTTCACTAGCTATTGGTATAACAGTTTGTTTAATTTCGTTAACCCTATCTTTAAATGATTGTAAAAATTTTATTAATGGACTATTTTCTGCTATTATAGGTTTATAAAATAATTCACCAATTCTTGCAAATGCTGAACCAATATTTGCTGTTACACCATTCAATGTGTCGTTAGCTTTAACAGCATGTTCACCAAAAGCATCATACATTGCTTTTGAAAAATCATCAAAACTTATTTGACCTTTCGATACCATTTTTCTTATATCGGCTTCTGATTTATTCATGGCTTTACCTAAAACAGCAGCCGCATTCATACCTCTTACTGATAATTGTAGTAATTGATCACCCATAAGACGTCCATTACCAGCAACAGAAGTATAAATTCTACCTATATCTTCATAACTACTATTGGTCATTGCTGCAACACCAGATATACCCCTTAATGCATAACGCATACTATCTCCAGCTTTCATCCCAGATGCTGCTAATTGGGCTGCTACTGTTGCTGCTGCATCTAAACCATATGCTGTGTCAGTTACACCAAAGTCAACGTCTTTCATTACATCTTCAACATCTTTTAAATTAGACATCAACCCTTTTAATTGGAACCTGGCATTTTCTATTTTACTTGCTCTTGTATAACCACCGCCAATTATCCTGTCTATACTATAATTTTTTAATTTATACATCATTCCAATTATACTATTTGTTAAATTTTGTATAACAGTCATCCCAACTATTCCCATAGTTGAAAAACGTTTTTCAATAGCAGCTAAACTACTTTCCATCTGAGAAAAATCAAGACTCTTTGTAGCTTTATTAACATCTTCAAGTCCTTTGGAAGCACCAGTTAAATTTAATTTAGCTTTTAATTTATCAAGTGTTGATAAAGAAGTTTGTACATTTGTTTCAAACTGTTTATTATCAAATTTCATTTCGACGACTTTTTCATCGATAGTTTTACTCATAACTTAGTAACCTCCTCCCATGCTTCATCAGCAATTTTATCGAAAACTGGTCTTATTGCAGGATTTATATAATCTCTACCTTCGACCCAGCCCCCATTTCTGGTGCCGTGGCCAGTTTGAAGAATTATGGCTATCGGAACACCCTTATTTATGTTTGAATTATTAAAAGTAATTGATACGGCATCTTTTTCATGTTTGATTTCATAATACCATGAACTAGCTGTTAAACCCGTATCAACAGGAGTAGCAGACGAAAGGGCCGCTACACCTTCTCGACCAAAACGATCAAGATCACCTAATTTAACAACTTCTTTAATTCGTTCTAAATAATTATTCAATTTAGAAAAATCGCCCTTTTGTCTAAAAGTTATCATAACATTACTCCTATCATCCTTTTGAATTTAATTTCTTTCTACGTGCAGCATTTAATGCTGCGTTTCGACTCATTATATCCCTCCTGCTCATTTTCTTTGGAGGTGCATTTTTAACATTACATACTCGTATTAAAGTTAATAATCTATTTAAATGCCATTTTTGACATTCCATTGGAATATTTAAAGAAATCATCCAATAATATATTAATTCTGATGTAACTATTTCTCTACTTTTACTTGTTCCATTATCAGAAAAAGTGGTAGCAGTCATAGGTTCATCTATATATTTATTAATTTCTTCTATATTACCATTCGTTAAAGAATTATATACGTTTGGATCTACATTTTGTGTTATAGTCATACATTTAATATAATCTATTGTTTCAGCTACTGTTTTACGTTCTTTCGATAAGAATGGTTTTCCGCCATTTTGACTCCCATTTAGATAAAGAGACTAATGAATGTTCTAACTGTATTCTTTTTTCAGGAACTGTTATAAATTCCTGGGTTTTGTCATTAAACAATTCAGTAGCTGGTATAGTTAATATTAACATTCTCTTTATCCTCCTATTAACTAATTATTAGATTGTTCTTGATTATTAGATAAAAGTTTAGGAACTCCTGGTATATCTATGTTTTTTAATTCTTCATCAGATATATCAATATCACTTGGTATTATACCTCTAATAAAATCAGCAGCAGCTTTAGCATCAGTTGCTAATTCCATAAATAGATTTGAATATGCTTCTGTTTGAGAGAAAGCTACTGAAAGCGGATTTCCTTTTTCATCAACTTTAATAAATCTTTTACCATCAGCACTTTTTTCACCATATGCTTTAAGAACTAAATCTTTGAATATTTTTATAATTTTTGGTGTATCTTGTGTTGATATAATAGTTTTAATAGTTTCAGCTAATCCACCGGTTGTTCCTAATTCCATCTCCATAAGTTCAGCCTTAGATAAGTTGAATAAGAACTTTTCCTCTCTTTCTACTCCATTATAATCTGTATATTTGATGTTTTTAGATAACATAATATTTATTCTCCTTTCAATTTATTATAAAAAAAGTGGGCGTCAGCTTCGCGCTGACACACCCTTTAAAAATTATCCTTGTGTAGATTCACCCTTAAATATTCGAGCTATTTCTGTAGGTAATGGTAATCTAGCTTCTGCATCTTCTGTTCCATAAAGTATATCTTCTAAAGCTTTTAATTTAGTAGCATCTACTTTAGTAGAATCAATTACTAAAGAAGCTGTTGGTTTTAGACTTGGAACATCAACTGGTGTAGTTGTTAATTCCCAAGAGAATGTTATAGCTTCTGGACTATCATTTACTGTAGCATAAGCTTTTTCTGATGGAGCAGCTTTAGCCCCATATATCAAATGAATTTTATATCCAGCTTCTGGATCATCTGCATTACCAACTTTTGTTTGATAACTCATACCAAATGTTTTACGTTTTTGTTGACCTGCAACAACACCTGCGGCTATATTGGCTTCACCATTGCATTCTCCAAATTCATCTGGATATGTATAAGCTTCTACTGTTGCTCCAAATTCTTCAGCTGATAAAAGATTTAAATATTTAATATTATCAGCATATAATGGTGTAGCTTCTGCTCCTGATGGAGATTCAGTAACACCAGTTAAACCATTCCATACAACACCTTTGTCATATGCTTTACTTTCTGTATTGAATGGATATAAAACACCTTTATCAACACCTGTTTCAAATATTCTTTCATCTGTTTTGTCCCATACTAATTTAGGCATAATAAATTCCTCCTTTAATAAAATATTCTTATTATATCGTGATTTAAATTATCAGCTACATAGTGTCTATCAAAATCAGTGTAATCTAATTCTAATAACTTTTTTATAACTGGATTATCTGGTTTTTTATCAATCACTACTAGATCGTACACATCACGAGAAATGTACTTCTTATTGTTAGCATAAAAATCAGTAATATCCGACTTAGAATATCTTATAGCCGGATACACCATTTTTAAATTTTCAGGAGGTTGATAATAAACGTTCTTAGAACCTAGAAGTTCTTCTAATAAAGATTGTAATGTTAATCTACTTCTAATCATTTTCTGTTCCATTGTAAATACCCCCTAATGTTAATATAATTCTTGGATACTGAACTTCAACATTTGTTATTTTCCATTTAGCACTCATCCAATTTACATAACGCATATGTTGAAAGTTTTCATTAGCATATGGGTCGGCTACAATACTAAGAATATTATTAATAACTATATCATCATTAACTTGACTATTTTGTTGATATCTACTAGTATTTCTAGTTATATCGCCATAATATTCACGCTCTATAGCTTTTTCTTCCCAACAACCAGGTTCACTTCCAACAGTGTCAATGTAGCCTATCTTACCATAAAATTTAGCCATAGCTAATCTCCTTTACACATGATTACCCTTCTGGGTTAACAGCATTACCAGCTGCTTTCTTTAATACAATTGCTGAATAAGGAACTGCTAATGCACCAGAGCATCTTGTTTCCATTAAATATTTCATTTGGTTATAATCTATATCAAAATCGTCAAACATATTTACAGATCCACCTTTATCAGCACCCATTGTATAATCGGCCATATTAACTATAACACCAACTATATTAGAATATGCCTCTTGCTCCATTTCAGGTACAGTTACTATTTCTTTAACTCTTAAAGCTAATGCTAATTGAGCTATAGATTCATAAATTCTTCTACCATTTTGATCTTCGATTAATAACATATCTGTTAAATAATCTTCTGTTGTGAAGAATGTTGGTGTTCCAGATCCTTTATACTCTTTTCTAGATCTTAAAGCAGCTCTTACTATACCTTTTGTAAAGCTATCATTCTCAGATTGGCTATTTCCTGTTTGTTTATAGTCTTTTCCTTCTGTTATAGTGTATTGAATTGTAAATGTGTCAACGTCTTTTACGATTGGTATAATATTTTGTTCATTAATTTTATCATTATCAGATACATCTCTACCATCACCTAATAAAGCAGCTAATGCTAGTTCTTTATCTAATTCTTTTCTCATTTCTCTCTTTTGCCAAGCAACTACATCAAAATCTGTTATATCAATAACATCATCTCTATCGATTTCATTTTTGATATATACAGTTGTTGGTGTAACAACTCTGTTTAATGCAGCCATTTGAATATTTACTTTTTTATTTCCTTTTATATAACCTTTTGCTCTAGCTTGTGGCTCTGTCATTTTACCCATTGTTACTTTAACTCTTGAGAATGGTGTATGTTTAACGGCATTCATAACTTTACCAACCCATGTTTGATCTTTTTCAATCATTATAGGTTCTTTATTTAATGCTGTTGCATCTGGAAATAATTTTCCAATATCTGTTATATTATTTATAGCAGCGTGCTCAATAACGCTTTCCTTTAAAGATCCATATCTCTTAGCGTCTGCTAGAGCAGATCCTAATATTTCTGAGTGTTGTAACACTTCGTCATTGTTATCATTATCAAATACATTATGTTTCATTTTTTCTTCTCCTTCATCATTATTTTTTTGATCTTCTTCAGATCCTTCGTCTTCTTCAGACGCTTCGCCTTTTTGTAAAGCTTGACCAACTATGGCATAAACAGCTTCTTTCTGTTCATCATTTAAAGTATTGAAGATGTCTTCTATTGTTTTTTCTTCATCATTATGTTCCACTTTTTTTTCTTCTTTTTTGTCTTCTAACTCTTCTTTCTTTTTTTCTTCCATGTTAGCTTCTCCTTTCTTATTATTTATTTCATCATTTTCATCACTGTGTTGTAGCATTTCAATATGCTCATCATTGTAAATAACTCCTTCTTCCTCTGATTCAGCACCTTCTCCATGAGAAATTACTGTATCTATGAATGCTCCAGGATTAGCTCCAGCTAAAACCAAACTAACTTCTCTTATACAACCATGCATAACATTATTCATATGAGTTTTTAGTTTGTTAGCATATATAGATAATTTGTCTACATCACCATTAGCAACTAAAGATTTAGCAGTTTGACCAGATTCTGTATCGTTAAATTTGCAATAAGCATAAACTCCTTCTTCTCTATTTTCTAAAATGGCGTGTCCTAGAACTTCATTAGGATCGTCATGTTGATGATTCCAAACTAATGGTACTTTTTGACCATCATTTTGTTTAAAAGCATCTTTTAAAATAGTTCTACCATCGGAACATTTAATATTATTCCTCGTAGCCCATCCACCAAAATCATAATCCTTATTCAACTGGATTTCCTCCTTCCTCATTTATTTCTATACTAGGCGGATTGTTTTTTAATTCTTCTGGAGAATGATTTAGATTGCTATTAATTAATTGATCTGCTTTCGGATCATTAGATGGTTTTCTTCCAACAATAGATCTAATTTCATTAGATGACAATATCTCATTTCTTGTAAATTTATCTGCTATTTCAGCAAGTTTATCTACAGGAACAAGTTTAAACGGATCTCTAAAGAATAAGATAGATTGTTTTTGAGATCTAGCAGTCTTTGTTAAAAACTTTCTAATCATTTCATCAACAAAAGACGAAACAATCGGTTCGATAGTACGTGAATAATAATTCAGCATTGTTTGTTCATCTGCCGTTCCATTTAATATTGTATCGGTTATACCTAACTGGCTATATAGCATACTCGTTAAATATTCTACCTGTTTCAATAAATTATTTTCAACAGCACGATTTAATTGAATTACTTTTTCTGTACCATCAGTATAGGCAATTCCATATTTTGAACCGGTTAATTGACGTTCAATATCTTGTCTTCTTTGTTCAGCTTGAGCCTTTCTAGACTCAGATTTAATAACGTAAGGAAGTTGAATAATTAAATCTAATTTACCAGAACTAGATTGTTCGTCTATACTATCTAATAAATTTAATTTCCTTATAAGACGTTGAAGTGTTGAATTCGGTTCATTCATAATAGCATATAATGGATTTTCGACTATCGCAACTACTGATTTAGGTAAAGTAATAGATTGTTTTAAACCTGTTTTATCATTATATAATTCTATAGTAACTTTATCTGGATACCAAGCCAATATACGTCCAGTTCTCATAGTAACTATATCGTATGATTTTGTAAAAACAGGATTTCCAATTGTATCAACTGGAACCAAAGCTACAGAACCCTCATCAAACATTGACATAACAGCATCTTGAAAAAATGCTCTCGATGTTTGATCTATATTTGTTTCTAAATTTAAACAATTATCTAATTTAGAACTTCTATACGATTTAAAACGATCTTCATCATCTAAATCGCAATGTCTTATACTAATAGCTGCAACATCTAATGCTATTCTATTAAATATAGCAGTTACTATTGATCTTTCATTACCTCTAGATAATCTAACTCTATCTGGTCTATAATATGAACCTCCATAACTACCATATTCATTACCGGAAGTAGGAGTTTTATTTTGGAATGCGTTCCAAGCATTTTTTAACCTAGAACCAAAATTTAATTCCATAATATTTTACTCCTTTCTTACTTTTTCTTTTTTGCAATAGATTTGTTAGAAACAACATCATATTTTGCTTTGCTTTCTTTTCTTGATATTATATTACCTTCAGCTCTTGCTCTATTACGTCCATTTCTATTTTCTGCTCCTTTTGAGATTAGAGCGGTTAAAGGATATCCAATGGTTGAAGCTACAAAATTTGCACCTAAAGCGCTAACAATTCTTCCGTGTCCAGAAGATCTAAAACGATTATAATTTCCAGTTCCGAATGGACCAAAAATTATAGTTTTTACAGCGGCTTTTCCAATGTTTGTATTTTTTGCATAATCAACACGATTTAAATCCCTTCCTTTATATGATGCTAATTTATTACTTATTTTATCTAATTTACGTTGTTGTCTAAATGATACATTATCTTTTTTAGATAATTTTTCAGATAACCTATCAAATTTCTTTTGATACTTTTTTTGCCCATACGATTTATAATTATATTCTTGCCCCTTATTGTAAGCTCTTCTAATACCCCATTTCATACCTAATACACCAAAATGATAAAGTTCATCTGTATTTTGATATTGCCACATGGTTACACCTCCTTTATTCAAAAGCTTCACGATTAAGTTTATATGCTATATATGCATCCATCATAGCTGCAACTGAATCAATCTTTTGATCATAACGTTTTTTATATAATTTCCTATTTCCATTAGTATCTTCTAAAGTAATACAATTGCCCATACAAAACTCCATTAGATTTTCATCAAAGAATAATAATCTATCTTCGGCTAATTTCTTTAATTCACCTAATGGCACAGATTCTGTTTTTGCTCCTTGTATAACTTTTTCTATACCAAACGGACCATTTTCTCTTTCCCATCTTTCAACAAAGTCTTTTGCATTATATGGGTCATAACCAAAAGCTCTTACATCATAATCTCTTTCTGTGATATGATTATCTAAATCTTCATAAACTTCCATCATATCTAATACTGTGCCAGGCATTACGATAAGAGAACCTTCGTTTATGAATTCATCATATTTAATTCTCATAGCAGGTTGAAGTTTCATAAGAGTATGTTCTGTAATATAGTTTCTAGTTTTAATTCCGAATGCATTTCGACTAAGTGGAAATAAGAAAGTAAAAGCACAAAAGTCATCGCCTTGCGAAAGATCTGCTCCAAGTGTACAAGGCATTTGCCAATAATCTCTTTTTCTATGTTTTAATGTTTCTTCATATGTAAAGAAATATGTATATCCTTCCATAGGAATACCAAAACGTTTAGCTAATATATCATTTCTAGTAGATGGTGCTTTTTCAGCTCTATCTACATCTAACTGATATGTTTCATACGTAACTGTTTTTCCTAAGTTAGGATTTGCTTTTGGCCACATATCTGGATCTGCAACCTCATCTATATTATCTAAACGATACCACCATATTGACACATGTGGATTAATATATTCTCCTTTAAGAATGTCCATTAATTCCATTTTGATTGTGTCACCAGGACCATTACGAACAGTTCCTTCAGAACTAACCGCGACAATCAGATAATCTTCATTTTTTGAAGCACCTTGTTCTAAAGCACCTATAACATCTTCGCGAACATCACCGGATAACCATTCATCAACGGTATTAATTCTGCTATTTAAACCTTGTAATTTATCAATAGTCATTGGTCTTATCTCACAAAGCGAACCTGTTAAGAAGTTTTCAATACCTTTTTTAGTAGATGCTAATTTTACTCTATTCACTTTAGAACCGGTTGTATTATTTATACTTCCCTCAGTAAGAAATTTAAATAATGGTCCTTTAGAACGAGTTATAGCAGTTCTAATTGGTGATAAAACTTCTTCTGCTTGTTTCATTGTCGGAGCAGTATGAACTTGATGCGTTGTAGTAGTATCTACATTAAGATAATAATTTTGTATATAGGATTCATATTGTGATTTAGCAGCTCCTCTTGCGATGATTAAATATTGTTTATTGATTAATCTTTTCTTTATCCTTTTATTTGCATAATGACCCCCATGACCATCTTTTGATGGTATATAAACACTTCTTTCGACAAAATAATACCAACCAAAAATTTGTTCGGCCCACAATTTAAAAGTGTCTAATAATCTTAAATCACTTCCATCAGTTAAAGTTAATTCTGATTCACAAAATTTTATAAAACCTTCAACCGCTTGATCATCATACCAAATACCAGGATTATCAATTAATGCATCTATGCGATTCATTTCCATAGATATTGTTTCACATACCGGAATTTCACCTCTTATTACAGCATCTCGAAACATACCATAATATCTCGGTGTTGCCGTGTTCGATAACGCCATAATTTATTCTCCTTAATTTAAAAATAATTTCTAATTTTTCTATCAAAATGTCTAATGTCTTGTTTTTTCTGCCTTATAAAAGATCTTTTGTAATTAGATGAATCATGATTTTTGGAATATTCTTTGTATTCATCATGAAAATCTTTTATAAATTCAGCAGCTTCATGCTTTAATTCGTTATTTACATTACTACTTTTCTTTTTATATGTTTTATTACCACTTTTAGAACCAGAGAAGGCATTTACTAACATTCTTTTTACTATTTCTCTAGTACCATCAGAAATACCACCTTGTACACCAGAACCTATACTGTTCATAGATTTTTGCATAAAGGTTCTACCTCTTTTCTTTGTTTGTGGTGACACATTATTATTTTGTTGTCTTAATAAACTAGCATATGTGTTTTCTAAATTTATTCTGTTTATTTTATTTCTAATTTCTTGATCAGACATCTGACTTATAGGTTTATTTTCATTACCTAATACTGATTTTTTCTTAACAATTAATTTTTTGCCAGTAACGTTAGCATATTGTTTAGCTAATTTGTTAGCTTTTCTACGACCAGCAGGTGTTAATGTACCATCAGCATTTTGATAACGTCTAATACCCCATTTCATACCTAAAACTCCCCAATGATAAAGTTCATCTGTATTTTGATACTGCCACATGGCTACACCTCCTCATCATTATTTTCAGCATTAATATTTAATCTCCATTCTAATTCAGCTATTGATTGTTTAATTGCTTCTATAATTGCTGAATTTAGAGGTGGATCAAATAATAATTTTACTCTCAAATGGATATAAGTTTTAACAGCACCATAGTTTTCAGAATCGATAAATTCATCCCAGGTAGCTTGCCTATCTTCAATTTGAAAATTTTCTTTACCAATTCCTAATTGATTAAGAATCATTAAAACGGTATTTATATGCATTATAATATCAGTATCGAAATCAGTACAGGTTTTAGAAATACCTAAAAGTTTTTTAATTTCATCTAAAATACTTTTATCCATATTAAATACCTTCCTATATAATAGTTATAAATTGCTTCATGCAATATCCTTCAACACCCTCTGATGTCTTAACCCTGTAAAAGTATTCGGTTGAGTTTTCTAAATAGATCACAACTTCATCCGATCTGTTAATAGTTGCTATAGGTTCTGCATCTTTATTTCCTTCTTTTCGAACATATAGCTTTTCGCACCCGTCAACAAAACCTATTAATTCAGTAGTAGATTCTATTGTTGGTCCTTCATCAACGTGATTTACTTCTTCTGCAATTTCATGTATTGGTTCTTCAGTACTAATCTTGATAGATACTTCTTCTGTTGCAGGAGTTTCAATCACTTCTTTGTTTTCTTCTTTCTTTTCAGAAAACTTCGAATAATTCTTGTGCCCCATCTTAAAACCTCCTTTCAATGCCTCCAAGGGCATGTATCATTTTTTGTTCTTATAATAGGACCTTTAGGTAAAAGATCCATATTACCATAATGAATAGCTTGATGAGTATCAAATGATGTACAGACAAGATACTCTGGATCTAGAAGAAATTCTGTTTTATTTAAAATATCTTCTTTAGTCAATGGATTAATATGATGAATATAAATTCTACCGGGTATCTCCAATTCTGGTATAGCTAAATCGCAACCATTGTCTCTTGTTATAACAAGATTACGAATTGATTTCCATTCTGGAGAAATATAGAATAACTGATTCAAATATCTGTCAAATCCAAAAGTGTCAACACCGACCTGTCCATGAATTCTTAAGTATTCGAATCGTTCTTCAAAAGTTTCTAAACGTATTAATTCAGAATATGTTCTAATAATCTTCTGGTTCATCATCTTCATCATTATCTGAACCATTACCGCTATATTGTCTCATTGCTGATATAGCATTAGCATATAATTCTTCGATTTTCTTAGCCGATTGTAATGCCTCAGTTTTTGCTGAGATTAATTCTTTCTGTTTTTCCAGAATTTCTTTTTCAATACGTTCTTTTGTAGAACCTAACTTAAGATAATGAGTAATAACCTGAGAAGATGCTGTACCATCTCTCAACTGTTGTTCTGCTAATTCAGTGGCTAGATATATTAACTGATTTTCTCGAGCCTCCGGAGTTAAAGCTGGTCGGATGTTTTTTGACTTGTCATCTGAACTCTTTTTAACTTTAGCCACATTAATGTCTCCTTTCTTAACACTTTAGCAGTGTTTTGGATATCTTTAGATACCCTTTAGAGTGACTTATAGGCAGACAATAATATATTTCCAGTTTAGAAAGGAGAATAAACATAGCATATCTCTCGAACAGGAGGTACATCAGGTTCCGGTTCCTGAATATTTATTAACCTATAAATCACTCTAAAAGGTACCTAAGTAAAAATAAGACCGGGGAAAATATAGAAGGCAATTCCCAAAAATTACCCCCGGAGAAAATATAAAG
>Ga0326511_10000640_pt1 | contig 30842 bp, 23 predicted proteins | sample 0_2496_0518_D_FD_203701 | JGI IMG/M metagenome (GOLD analysis project Ga0326511, IMG submission 203701) | Bovine rumen microbial communities from UC Davis, California, United States - 0_2496_0518 | ecosystem: Host-associated > Mammals > Digestive system > Stomach > Rumen | place: USA...
AATTGAGCATAATATTCAAGATGGCATCCACTCCCAGAAATGCTTCTGCTACTGAAATTCGCTTGTTTGCGGAATCGTCAAGGGTACGTTCAAACCATTGTGTTCCTGCGGTAAATGCTGGATTCAGCACGTCAACCATGACATAACGTGCCAAGGATGTAATTCTTTCGTCTCTCATGGGGTTACGCTTATAAGCCATTGCAGATGAGCCAATCTGACTTTTTTCAAAGGGTTCTTCCATTTCCTTGAAACTCTGCATCAAACGAATGTCATTCGAGAATTTGCTTGCAGATTGTGCAATTCCAGCCAATACGGAGCATACCTGATAATCCATCTTTCTGGAATAGGTCTGACCAGATACCGGTACAACGGCATCAAAGCCCATTTCCTTAGCAATTTTTGCTTCAAGGAGTTTTACCTTTTCGGTATCGCCCTCAAACAGTTCCATGAAAGATGCTTGTGTACCAGTTGTCCCCTTTGAACCTAACAACTTCAAAGACTTGATACGAAAATCAAGGTCTTCCAAATCCATCAATAATTCATTGCACCAGAGTGTTGCACGTTTGCCGATTGTCGTCAATTGTGCCGGCTGTAAATGGGTATACGCAAGGCAGGGCAAAGCCTTATATTTATCAGCGAACTTTGCAAGCTGGGAAATGACCTTGACAAGCTTTCTTTTGACAACTTGCAACGCATCACGCATGATAATGACATCCGTATTGTCACCAACATAACAGGACGTAGCCCCTAAATGAATAATTCCGGCAGCATTCGGGCATACATCCCCATAAGCATGAACGTGCGCCATCACATCATGGCGGAATTGTTTCTCATATTCTGCGGCAACTTCATAATTGATATTTTCGATATTGGCTGAGAGTTCGTCAACCTGTTCTTGTGTGACAGGCAGACCGAGTTCCATTTCCGCACGAGCGAGGGCTGTCCAGAGTTTACGCCAAGTGGTGAATTTCTTATCAGCAGAAAAGAGATATTGCATTTCCTTGCTAGCGTATCGGGTACAGAAAGGGCTTTCATAACTTTGAGTTGACATTGTGATTCCTCCAATTAAAAAAATTTGGGTGTTTCCGGCTTCCATAGCAGGATTGGGCTTCTGTAGTCATACGGACGTATGACATCAGGGTACTTTTCGGCATAGGAAAAAATGGTTTCTGCGATACCCTCTTTCAGGAAATCCAACAGGACATTGACAGGATTTTCTGCAACCGCCTTGCAAAGTGTTGACAGCATAATCGCTTGACGGTTTCCAATTTCTGTCACTTGAAAAGGGTATATCTGACAATCGAACGGCTTTTCTGTTCCCAATCTGCAACCTTTGGCAGGGTCAAGCAATGGACAGTTGAAAAGCTCGTTTTCGTCCAGTTCACGGATGCGGAAAATATAAGATTCTTCTCCTTTGGAGATAAATTCCGCATGAGGCAATATCGTTTCAATTTTTTTCCGCAATTCTGGAATAATCACAGGTGTTTCCCATATTGCATATGCATCAAAGACACAGCAAAGACGGCACTCCGCACAGGTTGCACGGCTCAATAATTTAGTCAGCATATTTTATCACCCATCATCATTATAACATATTCAGGGCATTTTGTCCAGTATTGATTTTTCAATTCCACAATTTAGAAAAAATTCATAAAAAAATCAAAATAGCTATTGACTTTTCTGTCGAAATATGATATACTATACTATAGTACCATTGTGAATGATGGAAATAGTTTCCGCAAAATCAAGAAACATTGATGCTGAAAAAATCTTTTATTTTGGAGGATAAAAAAATGCCAGAGTTAAATTTTGATACCTTTGATATGTACGAGTTTGAGTATCAGGGAAACCAAATTGTTGTAGAGAACAACGAATTGAAAGCTACTATGGAGCTGAAAATCAACGGAGAATCACAGGCTTCCGCTAAGGGTATTCAGGCAGCCACAGGAATTGCAAAGCTGGAAGGCAAGCTTCCCACAGGTGAAATTGTTGTGGCAAAAATCCAGAAAATTAAGCTTGGTGACAGTGAGTGCAAGGTAACTGTAAACGGCGCACCTATCGCCCTGAAAGACCAGTGCCACGGTAAGAAAGACATCGTGGAAGGTGCTGCTGATGCTGCAAAGGGCGCAGTTGACAAGGTAAAGGGTGCAGTGAAGAAGGACTGATTCGGGTACTATTTGATAGAAAAACCACGCTCTGCGGAAATGCGGAGCGTGGTTTTTGCTCAATGGTTTCTTTCTTTCATAGCCCTATCAATGGCACGGCTTGCATCACGTTTTGCAGCATCAGCCCTCTTGTCATAAAGCTTTTTACCTTTACAAAGTCCCAATTGTACCTTGACACGAGAATCTTTGAAATACAGCGACAGGGGGACAAGTGTTAAGCCCTCCTGTTTGATTTTCCCATAAAGGCGGTTAATTTCGGCTTTATGCATGAGAAGACGGCGCACACGCAAGGGGTCACGGTTGTAGATGTTCCCTTTTTCATAGGGAGAAATATGCATCTGCTTAATGAACATCTCGCCATTTTCGATACTGCACCAGCTGTCTTTCAGGTTGACACTGCCTTGACGGATGGATTTCACTTCTGTTCCGGTCAATTCAATTCCGGCTTCGAAATCTTCCAGCACGAAATATTCATGACGTGCCTGTCGATTTTCAGCAATTCTTTTTGTACCTTTTGTACGCATGATTTCACCCCACTATCAGGAATTCTCACACATCAAATTCGTCACTGTCGAAACTGTCAGAAATTTCCACATTCAGCTCATCCATTGCATTCAGCAATTTTTTCAGCATGATGAGTTCATCCAGTGTCATGGTGACACCTTTCCCCATTCTGGAGTGGTCTGGAGACCATTCACGCAGGTCATACTTTGCCTCACGGTCATTCCAGCTGACCATATTCAATTCTTTAGACCAACCTCTGGCACTTTCACCGATTGAACCTATCTCTCTTGTAATTTCATACTTTAATTCAGCCATTTTTCAAAAGCTCCTTTCAAAATTGTACCTCATCTTCCATATATGCCTTCAATGCATTCAGCTGCTGCATGGTGATTGCATAGCCCTGTGCATAAAGTGCCATCAACTTAGAAACATCCTTTTCCGTCCTTCCCACCTGAAGGGTATCTTCTGGAGCAATCACATAAATTTCTCCATTTTCCTCACGTTTTGCAATCTCTTCAATACAAGCATTATACCTTTCATGACGGTTGCGGATTTTTTCAGCATAAGCCGGATATTTTTTCTGATAATGTCTGACAATGTAATTGGTTGCAGACTCAGCCGTTTTGCGGTAACTGCGTTCTCTTGTAAGAACCACAATGATTCTATCGCATTTCTCTTCAATGGCTTTCATGAAAGGAATGGAGTCTGCCACTCCGCCATCTGCATACATATGCCCATTGATTGAAATTGGTTTGAACAACAAAGGCAATGCACAAGTTGCTTGCAGGACTTTCCAGCTTGGGTCATCCGCTCCAACCGGTAAATATTCCGGCTCACCTGTTTCCATATTCGTTACCACTGCAATGGCTTCTCCTTGAAATGTCCGCAGTGTATTGTAATCAACAGGGAGTTTTTGATTGGGAATGGTGTCAAAGACGTATTTCAGGTTGTAATAGGAACGGTTAAAAGGGTTCAGCAAATGCGGAATCCCCATATAGCGAGAACTTCTGACATACCGCCGGAACATTTCACGATTCCGCCCTTTTTGTCGTGCGACATAGGACATTCCATAAGTAATGCCGGCAGATGTCCCAACAACGTAATCAGCATTGATTTTTGCTTCTAGTAAAGCATCCATCACACCACATGAAAAAATAGTCCGATGTGCGCCACCTTCCAAAACCAGCCCGATTTTCATTCTGTTACCTCATTTCTTTATCATATGCCATACTTTAAGAGACAGTTTCAGTATACCATATTTTTCAGCAATTGTCAAGTGCAAAAGACAAATGTACGTACTCAAAAACGTTATTTTTTGCGGGAATGTTTCTGCATTTCGGCTACTATTGAGTAACAATTTCTTAAGATTACATTAAAAATGCCGGAATGGAGTTGACAAATCTCTGAAAATATGCTAAAATATCATTGAAAGGAGTCTCAAAGGGGGACTTCAAAGCATAATAATACAATGAGGTGATTTTATGTTCAACATGGTAAGATTAGGAATTTTTGCAGGCGGTGTCCTGTTCGGTACAGCTGGTATTAAGATTCTGACCAGCAGAGATGCCAAAAAGGTTTATACCAACTGCACTGCTGCGGTTCTGCGTGCAAAAGACAGCGTGATGGAAACTGTTACCAACGTTCGTGAAGAATGCAGTGATATTCTCGCTGATGCTAAGGAAATCAACGAAAAGCGTGCAGCCGAAGAAGAAGACGAAATGATTGCCGATGCTTGGAAAGAGCCTGTTTCTGATGAAGAAGACGATTTACCGGATGATGAGGAAACAGATGATTCCAGCGAAAATTAAACTGAATTCGATAATTGAATCTGCGCCACATTGACCGCTTTCGGGCGGTCTTTGTGCTATCATTGGAAAGGAGTTTTACCATGAAATGTCAAATTTTACATGAATCCAAAGGGAGAATCCGTGTACATATCTGTCAAAAGCGAATGAGTTTGACACAGGCTGACCAATTGGAAAATTGGTTTTCCATGCAACAAGGAATTACCAAAGCACAGGTATTTGACCGTACTTGTAATATGATTCTCAATTATACTTGTGAACGAAAAGAAGTCATTCATATGATTTCCCATTTTTCGTATACCATCGCTGAAATTCCCGAAAAAACCGGACGTGCGCTGAATCGGGAATATGAAGAAAAATTGGTCTGGACAACAATACGCCGATTTTTCGGGAAGTGGTTCTTACCTGCGAAATTGAGATATATTTTTATCTTATGGAAGGCATTAAGCTATTTATGGGATGGTATCAAATCGCTGTTACATGGGAAGTTGGAAGTTGCGGTATTGGATGCCACAGCAATTACTGTATCTGTGATAAGGAATGATTTTGATACAGCCTCTTCTGTCATGTTCCTGCTGAATATCGGCGAAATTCTGGAAGAGTGGACGCATAAAAAATCCGTGGATGATTTGGCTCGTGCAATGTCGTTGGGCATTGAAAAAGTTTGGATGATTGCCAACGGACAGGAAATCCTTGTTCCGGTTGATAAAGTGCAGAAGGGTGATATGGTTCTGGTTCGTACCGGAAATATGATTCCGTTGGATGGAAAAGTCATTTCCGGTGATGCTATGGTCAATCAAGCAAGTATGACCGGAGAATCTGTGCCAATCCATAAAAAAGAAGGCAGTTATGTGTATGCTGGGACTGTGGTAGAAGATGGAGAATGTACCGTCTGTGTGGAACAAAGTGCAGGGACAGGACGTTATGACAGAATCGTAAAAATGATTGAAGATTCTGAAAAATTGAAATCCAATGTGGAAGATAAAGCCTTTCATCTGGCTGACCGCCTTGTACCATGGAGCTTAGGAACAACGGTATTAACTTGGCTTTTGACACAAGATGTCACAAAGGCAGTATCAGTTCTGATGGTTGATTTTTCATGCGCATTAAAATTGGCAATGCCTGTATCAGTACTTTCTGCAATGCGTGAATGCAGTCGATACGGAATTACGGTCAAGGGTGGGCGTTTTCTGGAAACCATTGCAGAAGCGGATACCATTGTATTTGATAAGACCGGAACATTGACACATGCTACTCCCAAAGTCGCCGAAATTATCCCATTTGGTGGAAATGATGCAAAGGAAATGCTGCGGTTGGCAGCTTGCTTGGAAGAACATTATCCGCATTCGATAGCCAATGCCGTTGTCAAGGAAGCCTTTGACAGGGGACTGATTCATGAAGAGCGACATTCTAAAGTTGAGTATGTGGTAGCACATGGAATTTCTAGCTCCATTGAAGGGAAAAAAGTTGTCATTGGCAGTTATCATTTTGTCATTGAGGATGAAAAATGCGAAATTCCGGATGAGCGGATTTTCCGTCATTTGCCGAAACAATATTCTCATTTATATCTTGCAATCGGTGGCAAGGTTTCAGCGGTTATCTGTATTCATGACCCTTTGAGAGAAGAAGCTCCGGAAGTCATTCAAAAGCTCCATGAATGCGGTCTTTCCAATATTGTCATGATGACTGGTGATAATGAGCGCACCGCTAAGGCTATTGCTGAACAAGTGGGCGTAGACTCCTACCATGCCGGAGTTTTGCCGGAAGATAAGGCGGAATTTGTGCGCATGGAAAAAGAAGCCGGACATAAGGTCATTATGATTGGGGATGGTGTCAACGATTCTCCTGCATTGAGTGAGGCAGATGTTGGAATTGCCATCAGTTCCGGCGCAGCTATCGCAAGAGAAATAGCTGATATTACCATTTCCGCAGACAGCTTGGAAGCATTATTAGCATTGAAACAATTGAGCAATGCCTTAATGAAACGGATTCATTGGAATTATCGCACAATTATGGGATTTAATGCAAGTCTCATATTGTTGGGAATCCTCGGTGTACTTCCTCCTACAACATCCGCATTTTTACATAATGCCTCTACTTTAGCAATTGGATTGAAAAGTATGACGAATTTGACGAAAACGTCTGATTCTACCAATTAACAATTCCCTGTCTGGTTTGTAGGATACATGATATTTAGTTTTTGACATGATTTTCAGAAAAATGAATTTTTTGTGAATTGCATTTCATATGTAATAAATTGTTCATATTTTTACAATACAAAACGATAATTTTTCATAGAAAAGTATTGACATACAGAGATTTTTTTGTTATACTGAATATAATTTAATTCTGCATCAATGCAGGGGGAGAAGGTAAACAGATGAAGAGACATAAGATAACAGCGTTTGTATCTGCACTTTTCTTATTATGTTCAGCAGTCCCGACAATGGGAGTTTTTGGCGCAGATGCCACAGAAGAGAAAAGTTTAGGGGTTTTGAAGTACCAGCCCGAAAACGGCGGTATCACCATTACCAAATGTGAAACGGCGGTGGAAACTGTCGAAATTCCGGCTGAAATTGACGGACTTCCGGTCTTGAAAATTGGCTCAACTGCTTTCTATAATAGCAAGGCGACAAGCATCACCATTCCGGAGGGGGTAACAGAAATTTCAACTGGTGCATTTTGGCACGCAAAAAATCTGACAGATATTGTGCTTCCTTCGACATTGACGACAATTGAAAGCAATGCTTTTAATGATTGTCAATCTCTGGAAAATATTCAATTTCCAAAAAAACTGAACCATATCGGGGCGAATGCGTTTCTCAGTACCAAATGGATGGCAAACGAAAAAGAAAAAAATCCCTTTGTGACAGTGAATGGAATTCTCATCGATGCAACCGCAGTGGTTGATAATGGGCTGATTGCATTGCAGGAAACTCGTGACCAGTTAAAGCAAGATTATCTTGATGCGAAAACTTGGAATCGTGCCGGAATCATGACCAATCAGGTGGGGTATTTCCCGAACCTCCACAAAAAGGCGACGCTGGTTTCTGATGAAACAGGTAGCATTGAATATAATTTGCTGGATGAAAGCGGAAATGTAGTTTATCATAATACATCCATTCCCATGGGATATGATGCAGAATCCGGAGACAATGTGCATGTGCTTGATTTTTCCGATTTCACCACAGAAGGAACGTATACTTTAAAGGCTGAAACTGGTGAAGAATCAAGGGCTTTTGAAATTGGGGTATTGGATAATTATTCCGGTTTACTGTATGATTCTCTGAATTATTTCTATCAGAATCGTTCCGGTATTGCGATTGAAGAGCAATATATTACTTCCGGAGATGCTGAGGCTTTGGCTCGTGATGCAGGTCATCTGCCTGACGTTGCCGAAATCAAGAATATTCGTGGTTATGATGCTTCCTCTGGTACGCAGGATGTAACCGGCGGTTGGTATGATGCCGGAGACCATGGGAAATATGTTGTCAATGGTGGTATTTCCCTTTGGCTCATGCAAAACCAATATGAACGTGCATTATTGAAGGGAACAGCACAAGCATATCAGGACGGTACTATGAAACTCCCTGAAAATGCCGACGGTTTGCCCGACCTTTTGAATGAAGCACGTTATGAAATGGAATGGATGCTGAAAATGATTGTGCAGGATGGCGAATGTCAAAACATGGTTTACCATAAAATGCACGGTGAGAAATGGACTGCCCTTGGTTTGAATCCGGCTGATGATAATTCGAAGCGTATCATTTTACCACCTTCTACAGCGGCTACCTTGAATTTGGCGGCTTGTGGTGCGCAAGCGTATCGACTCTGGAAAGACTTAGACCCTGCTTTTGCAGAAGAGTGCCTGACAGCGTCTAAGAATGCATATGAAGCCGCCAAAAATCACCCTGATATGTATGCACCTTTGGTAGAAACAATTGACGGCGGTGGTGCATATGGGGATGATAATGTCACAGATGAATTTTATTGGGCAGCTTGTGAATTATATGCAACCACTGGAGATGTAAGCTATTACAACGACCTCAAAGATTCTGGATGGGCTTTCCGAATCGCTTCGGATTTAAGCGGAGGAGAAGCAAACGGTTTGAGGGGTAGTTTTGATTGGGGCAATACTTCTGCATTGGGTTCATTGACCTTGTTATTGAATCCAGATAAATTAGCTGCTGAAGAAAATAGTGCTTTGAATGACTCACTCACCAATACCGCTAATGACTATCTGAACTTGGAAAGTGTACAGGGGTATGGGTTGCCATTTGAAGGGCAGACAAATGCCAATGGTTCAATCTCTTATGTATGGGCTTCTAATTCCTTTGTTACAGATAATGCCATTGTGATGGCTTATGCATATGATTTGACACAAGATGCAAAATATCTCAATGGTGTTGCTGGAGCGATGGATTACATTCTTGGGCGTAACCCCATGGATAATTCTTATGTGACAGGGTACGGGGTGCATAGTTCTCAATATCCTCATCACCGTTGGTGGGCAAAAGAATTAAATGAGAAATTCCCAAAAGCTCCTTGTGGTGTCATGGTTGGTGGTGCGAATACCGGAATGGAAGATGATGTTATCAAACGAACCGACATTGTGAAAGGGAAAACACCTCCGCAGAAATCCTATTATGATGATATTGAAGCCTATTCCGTGAATGAATGTGCAATCAACTGGAATACTTCTTTAGCATGGGTAACATCTTATCTTTGTGAACAGAACGGAGGTATTATCATTGGTCAGCCGTCCACAGGTACACAAATTCCCGAAATTCCGAAACCAGAAAGCATTCCAGATGAAGTGGTTGTGAATATTCCGGAAGGGATTACGGCTCTTGGTGAGCAGATTTTCGGAACAAATGCAGCTTATGTAGTAGAAGTGAATGTTCCGGAAGGTGTAACCGAAATCGGAAAGCAAGCCTTTTTCAAGTGTTCCAACCTGCAAACCGTGACATTGCCGGAAACATTGGAATTAGTTGGGGAAAGTGCCTTTGCAAATACGCCTTGGCTTGCACAAGTGGGAGCGGATTCACCATTGCTCATCATCAATGGGCTTTTGATTGATGGCACATCCGCAGAAGGAGCGATAGAAATTCCAGATACTGTTACCAGCATTCTTGGAAAAGCCTTCTACATGAATACAAAGATTACTTCTGTAAGCATTCCGGAAACAGTCAAGACAATCGGTACAAGTGCATTTCATGGTTGTGAAAACCTTGCAAGCGTTTCACTCCCCAAAAGTCTGGAAACGATTGGAGAGAAAGCATTTTCTGATACTGCATTGACAGCATTGACCGTTCCTGAAAGTGTGAAGACAATCGGCGATAGTGCATTTGTGAATTGTCGTTCACTTTTGGATGCAACAGTCCTCACCAAAGATGCTACAATTGGTTCAGAAGCATTCGGCTGGACATCCACATTCACTTCCACCGGACAATATTCCTATATTTTCGTAGACTTGCCAATTGATAATTTTGTCTTGCATTGCTATGCTGATTCCACTGCTGATAATTACGCTACGGAATTCAAGGTACAAACAAGTTATTTAAGTGGCAGTACAGAATTTTCTTGTGGTGATGTGAATGCAGATGGAGTTGTTGATATTGCTGACGTATTGTTATTGAATCAGCATTTGCTTGGTATCGAGAACCTGACACCAGAGGGAAGAATTTATGCTGATACCAATGGAGATAATCAGATTAACGATACTGATGCATTGAATATTCTGAAATCTCTTGTTGACCTCGTGACGCTTCCTGTCGTATCCTAATAACAGAAACACTCCCAAAATGCTTGGGAGTGTTTTTTTACTTCGATAACCACAGAACGCATTCTACTGATAAGGCAATTTTATTTTTTTGCCTCATTTTCATCATTAATATTTTCTATATCGTTAAATTTTACATATGCCTTATCATCAGTATATACTAATTCAAGCTGACTATTATTTATGATTTGATTGTAATTGGAGAGACTTTGTGTTATACTATTAAATGGTTGGTAATCTTTGCATTCATTTATTAAACACTCAGCTTGTCTCATAACTTTATCTTTAGCCTTAATTTTGGCATCATCTGATTTTTCATTTATTGCCTCAGCAATTATGTCTCCTAAAATAGGACTGCCAAGTAATTCTTCACTAACCATACGACCACCACTTTTGATGATAATCTTGAGAAATTCATTGGGTTTATATGCTTTTACTTCATTTATAAACTTTTTCCATTCATCAGAAAAGTAAACAACTAATTTTCTATGGTTGTCAATTTTCAAATCAATATCTTTTTTCACCATGTCAATATAGCTACTATCCGTATTACCCGACAACATTATTTCAAGGTAATATTCTAGCGAATATGTATATAATGAAAATTTATAAAGACGGAGAATATCACCAATTTCATTGATTGCACGAGGAATACTCTCGATGTTTTTCTTTGCACTTGACTTCATCTTTTCTAATTCATCTTTTTTTTGTTTGAAGGAAGTAGTATAAAAACTAAGATTTGAAAGACTATCGATTCTAATTTTCTGAAATTGCTGAATGATTGCTTGTTTCTGCATATCATTGGCTTGTATGTATTCAAATGTTTGGATTACCTGTTGTAAGTAATAATAGTTAGCTAATAAATCACTTCGTTTTTCATTTTCAAGGAACTGCTGGATATTATCGATTTTATTTTCAATCTGTGACAATTTATCATTAATCTCTGAAAGAAAATATTGACCAGTAACCATGGATAAAGCAGAAAATACCAAATTAGCAACCAATGGAGCTGCAGAAGCTGCTTTTAAAAGTGCCTGCCCACTAATATCATTATTTGTGCCAGCACGAACAACATTTGCTCTAAAAAATCCATCACCTTGTTTGGCTTGCTGCAAAACACCAAGACTTTTGTCAAAATAAACACGATATGTTCCGTGATGACTGATAGCGTGGGATACAAGTCCAGGAAGTTGCTGAAAAATCATATCAATTTGCCCGCTACAAGAACTTTGAACTTCCTGATAGCCAGAAGCAATCATACTTTCTGAATCAACGGTAGCAATTTCACTTGAACTATGGATACCATATAAGTTCAAGTAATTACTAATTTCATCATCATAAGAATTATTTTCTGGTAGTGTCATAATGATGCTCCTTTCTGCATTGTAAAATCATGACATTTGCTTTTATTGTATCACAATAAAATAAAAAAATCAACCACTTGAAAAATTTTTACTTCGATAACCACAGAACGCATTCTACGGCAGAAGTTGCCGGAAATAGGTCAACTGGTGTCACTTCACGGACAGAATAGCCATATTCTGAAAAGGCTTTGCAGTCTCTTGAAGCAGTCGCAGGGTTACAAGAAATCATCACAATTCGAGAAGGGGACATTTTGGAAACGGCTTGAATGGTAAGGGAATCACAGCCCTTTCGTGGAGGGTCTAAGACAATGACATCCGGTGCAAGGTTTTGTTTTTGGAGGGTATCAGCGATTGTTCCGGCATCACCGCAGAAAAATTCAGCGTTGGCAATAGAATTCTGTTCAGCATTCCACCATGCATTATTGACAGCAGAAGCAACCACTTCCACGCCTATCAATTTCCGCACAGAATCCGCCATAGAAAGCCCGATTGAACCCGTCCCACAGTACAAATCAAGCAGTGTTTCCGTGCCTGACAATTGCGCATATTGTTTCGCCAATTGATACATTTTTTCAGCTTGTTTGGTATTGACCTGATAAAAAGACTGCGGAGAAATGTCAATTTCACAACCGCACATCGTATCTTTGATAAAAGTCTGACCCATCAAGACAGAAACCTTTTTTCCCATGATAACATTGGTTTTGTCTGGATTGATAGATTCTGACACGCTGACAATTTGAGGAAATTGTTGCAATAATTCAGGAATGTGTTTTTGTAATTTTTTTCGGATAGAAATTCTGGTGATGAAACACAGCATGATTTCTCCGGAATGGTAGCCCCTTCTAAGGTAAATATGCCGTAATTCGCCGGAATGTTTTTCTTCCTCATAGGCGACAATTCCGCAAGACTCCAACCAAGGTAATAGAAATTCCAGAATTTGGGTAAATATTTCGGGCTGTAATCTGCATTTTGTGAAAGGGATAACCCTATGACTATGCCTTGCATAAAATCCGCAAGCTAAATGACCATCAAGATTGGTGACGGGATACTGTGCCTTATTTCGGTAGCCGTCACGCTCTTCACATGGGAGGATAGGGGAAAATTGGGGATGCAGACCGCCGATTCGTTCAAATACATCATGCACGAATTGTTCTTTATAATGCAATTCTTCCTGATAATTGACATGCCGGAAAGTACACCCCCCACATTGCCGGAATACCGGACAATCCGGTGTACAGCGTTCCGGAGAACCTTCCAGCAATTCTTCAATGATTCCGAATGCATAGCTTTTGAGGACTTTCACAATCCTGACTTTGAGTATATCACCAATTGCCGTCATGGGGACAAATACCGCCATACCATCAATCCGACAGACCCCCGAACCTTCGGCAGTCATTCCAGTAATTTCCGTTTCATAAATTTCATTCTTTGTCATAATTAAATTCCTTTATGCTATTGATATTTTGGTAATTGGGTATTACGGTATCAGCTCCCAGAGAAAGCAACGTCTTTTCGTCCAGCATGGAAGAGACACCGACAATATACCCAGCACCGGCATTTTTCGCCGATGCAATGCCGGATTTTGCATCTTCAAAAATGGCACATTCTCCAATGGAAACCCCTATCAAATCAGAAGCTTTCCAAAAAATATCTGGTGCAGGTTTTCCGGCGAAAGTACCATCATTATAGACAACTCCGTCAAGACTGAACCATCTTGCAAGCCCTAAATGCTCAAAGAAAAACAGCATATTTTTCTGAGCGGAAGCGGTTGCAATGGTAACCGGAATCTGTCTCTTTTGCAAATCGTCCAGAAATTCCGGCAATCCCTCCGCAAGGTGAAATTTATCACTTTTGAGACAAATTTCACGGTAAATCCGTTCTTTTTCTTCTTCAATCAGAATACTTTCCTGACCAGTAATATTTTTTTGCAGGAAATAGGAAAGAATATCGCTTGCACTGCGCCCATAGACATGATTGTGAAATTCCTCATTAGAAATATGTCTGTTGATTTGCTTTTCAAGGAATTTCCGCCAAGCGGTATCATGAAAATCTTTGTCAAAAATCATTGTTCCGTTGAAATCAAAAATCACACCATTTATCATGAAAGTTTCTCCAATTCTGTTTCAATCTGGTCTTTTTTCTGCATCATCTCTTCAAAGCGGTTAATATATTCATATGGGAATTTGTAATTCAAAACCCTATGAATATCGCCGTCTCTGTCAATAACTTTACTGGAAGCCCCACACCCCACCCCTAGAATGGTTTGTGTTTCGTCCATAATCAAGATATTGTAAAGATTTTCTTTTCCGGCTTTGGCATAGCCGACGTTTTCAAGATTGCCGATGGTATTTTTCTGACGGTACAAATAGTACGGCATCCAGCCATTTTGGGGAAGGATGCCGGCGGACAATTCCGCCATCTGTTCCACTTCTGAAATGGCAGTCTGTTGGGGTTTGGCATGGTACAAATCTGCTGAACGCTTGACGGTGAGGGTATGCACAGTAATGCTATCAGGATGAAGGCTCATCACCCTGTGAAGCGTATCTGAAAAGCCCTCAAAGGTATCAGTTGGCAAGCCGGCGATTAAATCCATGTTGATGTTATCAAAGCCCATCCCACGAGCCAATTGAAAGGCATCAATTGCCTGTTGAGCGGTGTGCCTTCTTCCAATCGCCTGTAAGACAGAATCCTGCAAAGTCTGCGGATTGACAGAAATTCTGTCGGCTTGATTGGCAAGGATAACCTGCAATTTTTCTGGTGTGATGGTATCTGCCCGACCTGCTTCAACAGTATATTCTCTTGCATGACTAAGGTCAATGTGTTCAGAAATTGCCTGCATCACCTGTTGAAGTTGTTCCGCCGTAATAGAAGTTGGTGTACCGCCTCCGATATAAACCGACTGCACCAGCAAATGATACTTTTCTATCATTTTTCCTAAAACGGCGATTTCTTGGCACAATTTCTCAATATAGGCAGGAATAAGCTGATATGCCGATTCCATGGAATGTGATACAAATGAACAATAACTGCATCTTGTCGGACAAAAGGGGATAGAAATATATAACCCTATTTCCTTTGGAGAATGCGGTAAAATATCCTTTTGAATCAATGCAGTTTTCATAGCAAGTTTCATTTTCTTATCAGAAATTCGATACTGCGTTTGTAATTGTTCACAAGCCTGTTGAGGAGTCAGACCACTTTCAAGGGCTTGTATCACCTTCCTGACAGGGCGTATTCCGGTGAGAAGCCCCCAAGGCGGGGTATATCCTGTCAGCTCCTGCAAGGCATCATACAGGAGTTGACAGAGTATCCATTCAAGCTGATTCTTTTCCATGGAATGAGAAACGGTTTCCGACTTTTGGCAATGTTTTCCATGTAAGACAACATCAACCTGAATCAAAGTATTCTCATTTTCGCTTTTGATTTCGGTGAAAATGGTATTACTGATATTGTCGGGAATTTCCCCATTTTCACAGAGAGTAAACCGCACCGCCGGAATGAATATTTTCGCAATTGCCTGCACTTCATACCCGAAAGAATGCCCCTTGAAAATCAATGCATATTGTTCCATCACAGCCCCCGAAAATAGGGATTATATTTTTGTTCCCTTGACAGTGTTGTAGATTCAAAATGTCCGCAGTAAACCTGATAATCTTTTGTAATGGCTTTCAGCTTTTGAATAGATTCCATCATCTCTTGGGCATTTCCGCCTAAATCCGTTCGTCCGACACTTCCCCTGAATAAGGTATCTCCCGAAAATAAATAATCTCCGCAAATATAGCAGACACTCCCCGAAGTATGCCCCTTTGTAAGCATCACACGAAATTCCAGATTATCTACCTTGATGATGTCACCATCCTGTACAGTTTGATATTTTGTTACAGGGATATAAGGTGCAGTTGTCAATTGCCAAGCTAAATTAGCATTCTCATCCACCAACATCATAGCATCATTCGAATGAATATACACCGGACAATCATATGTTTTCCGGATTTCCTCAACTCCTGCGATATGGTCATAATGTCCATGAGTCAATAAAATCGCCTGTGGCTTCAAATCTAATTCTGTCAATTTGTTTCGCAGTTTCTTTGCACCATTGCCAATATCTATCAAAACACAAGCACCGTCACGATATTCCAGAATATGGCAATTAGTAGAAAGTTCCCCTAATGTAATTGTATAAACTTTCATAAAATTCTCCTTTCTTATTCTGATGGGGACAAATCCCTTTAAAGTATACCACATTCCGGCTACATTGTCAACCGTCAGGGAGATTGAACATTTTTTAGCAGAAATTTTGAGTAAAATTTTTAAGAAATCTTAAAGAAGTGTTAAGCAATTCCCTCTTGCAAGCCGTGCCGAAATGGGTTATAATAGTAGTATCAAATACAAGGGGGTCTTTAAAAATACCATGAAATACAATATCCTGATATGTGACGATGAAAAAGACATCGTGAATGCATTAAAAATTTATCTCTCGAAAGAAGAATATATTTTACATACTGCCTATAATGGCATTCAGGCTTTGGAGGTGATAGAACGTGAACCAATTGACATTATTTTGCTTGACATCATGATGCCGGAAATGGATGGACTCGAAACCATTACAAAATTAAGAGAGGAATATAATATTCCGGTGATTCTTTTGACCGCCAAAAGTGAAGACACAGATAAAATTCTTGGTTTGGATTTGGGTGCAGATGATTACATCACCAAACCATTCAATCCAATGGAAGTGATTGCAAGGGTACGTTCTCAATTGAGACGATACAAGCAATTAGGCGGTGCGCCTTCTTCTTCTTCGTCCGTTTATCGAATAGGGAATATCACGCTTGACAATTCTGAAAAGCTTGTAACCGTAGATGGTGAAACCGTCAGCCTCACTCCAACAGAATACGCTATTTTATTCTTTCTCATCAAACAGCCGAACAAAGTCTTTTCACCGGAAGAAATTTATGTGGCGGTTCGTGGGGAATTGCCCTATGGTGCAGAGGGAACAATTGCCGTACACATCCGGCATATCCGTGAAAAAATCGAAATCAACCCCGCTGAACCACGCTTTTTAAAAGCCGTTTGGGGGCAGGGTTACAAACTGGAGGGGTAACAAATGAAATTTACAAAATTGATTCAAAATAAGCCCATCATGATATTGACATTTTTTGTCGGGCTGTCTTTGGGGGGTGCGAATTTTTACCAGCGACAAAATTTGAGCAATTTAGGGTACTACCGAAATTCATTCAGTGAGATTTATCAGTCAAGAATCAAAAACCTTTGCAGTGCTGATATTTCTGACATACAAGAAAGAATGGAAAATCTGAGAGATAACGGCTATTTTGATGAAAGTACTTCAGAACAGCTCCGGAATCAGCTTGCCGAAGGAGTTCTCAGCGACTACACCGAAGATAAGACAAATTTCTTTTTCACAGTTCATGATATGAAAGACAATCTGCTGTTATCGTCTTACAGTGATGATTACCAGTATTCCGCCGTGGAAATTTACCAGAATCTCAAAACTGAAACTGTGGAAACTGACCTCACGGAAGAAGAATATCAAACTTTCCAGCTCCCCGAAAATGCGAATATCCTTGATGAATATAGTTATATGGACAATGTGAGTTTTGAAGAAGATGAAAACATTGCATATGATGATGATTTAGATTCACAGGCAATTGACGAAGCCTATGGTGTTCCAATGGAAGAAGTTCTGGACGAAGAAAATTTAATGATGCATCATATCCGCTATGAAGTACCCGTTGGGGATGACGGCTCATATTATGTGACAGGCTATGTTCGTTCGAGGTTTGATGCAAATGACAAGTACAAAAATTTATATTCATCGGTACAGAGAAATTACAGAAACCGCTATATTTATGTAGGATTTGCCATTTTAGGCGGATTATTGACATTATTCAGCGCATTGATGTTGTTAGCCCGTGCTGGACTGCGTGACGAATTCAGCACCGTGAAAACAGGTGTTACTGAAAAAATCCCGACAGATGTATTCAGCGTTCTGATACTTTGTGCATTGGCAGTCCATATTCCGCTTATTGATGATTTTGTTTATATGCCAAGAACACTGCAATTCATGGTAGGCGTTGACGGAATCGGCGCATTGATTTTATGGTATGCACATAGTGTGATTGTTCGCATTCGTGCAAAGGAGCTTTTCACAAATACGCTTTGTTTCAAGATATTGAGGAAAATTTACCACTTGACGAAACGAACCGCAAAAGCTGTGCCTTCTATGTGGAAAATGATTGTTCCAGTCATAGGGTTTGACATTGTGAATTTATTCGGAATTTATAGCATCGCAGAAAATGAAACAGATTTCGGGCTTTTCATTTTGATTTCGTTGTATGTTTTGGCTCATGCGATTATTTTCGGGATTCTGTATGATTTGTACATCCTTGAAAAAGGCGGTCAGAATATGGCGGACGGCATTCTTGACAAGATTCCTGAAAAATGGTTATTTGGGCGATTCTTGCAACACGCAAGAAATCTCAATTCCATCAGTGAGGGCATGAATAAAGCTGTCACTGACAAACTCAAAAGCGAAATGTTCCGTACAGAATTGATTGCTAATGTCTCCCACGACATCAAAACCCCATTGACTTCCATCATCAATTATACTGACCTGCTTTCCAAAATGAACTTTGAGGATGAACAGGCAACGGAATATATTGACGTACTCGGCAGACAGTCCGCACGTCTCCGCAAATTGACTGAGGACGTTTTGGAAGCCTCCAAAGCTACCACAGGGACAGCCACTGTTCACAAGGAGAAAATTGATTTCCGTGTACTCATTGAACAGATTGAAGGCGAATTTATCGAAAAGTTCAACCTCAATCATCTGACATTGGTTTCCAGCGTTCCGGAACATCCGCTTTACATTATGGCGGACGGTCGCCAACTATGGAGAGTATTAGACAATTTATTCAATAATGTCTGCAAATATGCCATGTCAGGGACGAGGGTTTATTTGAATGTCTCCGAAACAGAAAGCGAAATTACATTCATGCTCCGCAATATTTCCGCAACAGAATTGAATTTGAGCGCAGAAGAACTCATGGAACGCTTTGTCCGTGGAGACCGTTCCCGAAATACAGAGGGGAGCGGTTTAGGGCTTTCCATTGCGCAAAGTTTAACGGCATTGCAGGGCGGTGTCATGGAATTGCAGATTGACGGCGATTTGTTCAAAGCCATTATCCGACTCCCTCAAATGAATGCTGAACCCTTGACAGTTCCTGAACAACCAACAATTTCCGTTGCAAAGGGTCGCCCAGCATAAACAAGCTTTTCTCAACTCAATTCACAATAGGAAAATGCCTGTCAGCTTCAAGCCGACAGGCATTTTCTGTATAACATTAAATTTACCAGATTCGATTGATTATGCTTGTGGAAGTGTTGCCAAATCAACCAAAGACTTGAGAATCATTAAAGCATCTGCATCATTGACAGTGCTATCCTGATTAACGTCTGCATTTGCTTTGCCTTCCGGAGTAATATCACCGCCGATACCAAGCAAATACTGGTTGAGTGTCAACACGTCAGCAATGTCAACACCACCATTGCCGTCAACATCACCATACTTTGTAGCCTTGCCTGTTGTTGGTTCATTGGTAGTAGGCTCAACCGGAACAGCAGCAGTTGTGGTTTCAGCAGGTTTCGATTCAACAGGTGTAGAGGAAGAATCGCCGGCATTATAGGACATATAGAAGAGGGCAGCAGTATTAGCCTTTGTGATGGTATTTTCACCTGCATTGACATCAATTTCAAGAATATTGCTTTCAGCAGCAGCCTGATACTTAGTATCATTTACCTTGATAATAGAACCATTGTCACCAAATACCAGAACAATCTTGCCAGCAGAAGGCGCATTAAATGTGATTAAGGTTGTGCCTTCAATCTTCAAGCATTGTGTCAATTCCTGTCCATTGTAAGTAACAGTACCCTTAGTATCGGAAAGATTACCAGTGATATTGAAGAAACTGCTTTCCTTGCCGTCTACAGTGAAGTTCTGTTCATAGTCACCAGCTACGACAGGAGTAACAGGAGTATCACCAGAAGAAGCCGGAGCTGTTGTCTGAGCAGGCTTTGTAGTCTCTACCGGTGTAGGAGTTTCCTGTGTCACACCATTAGACATATGATAGCCAAGAGCGGCATAAGTACCCTTAGTTTCAGCGAAGCCCTTTGGATTCGGTGTGCCGTCTGCGTTTCTCCATTCTGTATGGAAATCAGTACCCATAGCAGGAACAGACAGAGTAATGAAATCAGAATCAGAAGGAGTAACAATATCGCCCAACTTTGCGCCGTTTGTCATTGTTGTTGCAGAATTAGCAAAGTAGTACTTGCTATTGTAGTAGATACCATTGGTCATAGTGCCAACAAACTTATCGTTACCAGCCTTAATGCTTGAAATATTAGTCTTGGAAACGTTAGCAATGTTGTAATAAGACATCATATTCTGGAATGTTGCAGTAGTATTGCAACGGTAAACCATGTAGTTAGCCTTTTGACCCTTGAGGTTATTGTTATAAGCGGTGCAGTTCTTCATATCACCGAATTGAGGGTTATTGTTATCGGTGAAACCGCAGTTGAGGTTTTCGAATGCAAGGCAGTTTTCCACAACGTGACGAGTACCGATTCCGCCACCGCCGAGCTTGAAGCCGTTACCATCGCAATCACCATAACCACGACCATCTTCTGTGAAGCCGTTACGGAATGCAATACAATTCTTGAGGGTAACGACACCAATCGGACCAGTTGCTTCCTTTGCATACAAATCCCATCCGTCGTCAGAGTTGTTATAGGAGATACAGCCATCAAATACGTTGCCTTCACCACAGGTCAACTTTGCTGCGAAACCGTCAGCATTTTCCATGGTAGCTTCATCACAGTTATTCTTAGAAGTGCAGTTCTTAACAAGGTTATTGGTGGGCCAATCTGCAATAGCAGCTGCATCAGTTCTGTATCTGGAAATCTGCAAACCAGTATCTTCATTATCATTGAATACCATGTTTTCAATGACATTGTTGTTACCAGAAAGCAACATACCATTGTCACCAGCCTGAGTTACCTCAAAGCCGTAGAAATGCCAGTAAGAACCATCCAAAACGAAACCTCTTGCAGAGCCGGAAACATCCTGACCAGTAAAGTCAAATACAACATTTGCGCCGTTGTAGCTGGAAATGGTCTTATATTTACCAGCAGAGCCGGAATTATTTTGGTCAATGAGAATGGTATCAGTGTACTTATATGTACCACCCAACAGGTAGATAATACCACCAGCCGGAACATTCTTGATAGCTGTCAAAACATCCGTCGGGTCACTTTCAGACTTACCAGAACCTGTTCCATTAGGAGAAACATAAATCACACTGGAATAATCAGCTGGCGGCAAAGTAGCCTGTGTCTGTATGGTCTTAGTTGTCTGAACAGGAGCTGTTGTAGCAACAGGAGCTGTTGTTTCCTTGACTGCTGCACCATCTTCCTTGAATCCGCTGCCAATTGCAACAATCTTGTCGTCATACGCAACCAGTGCATCCTTCAAAGCTTGGTCTACAGTGTAGCTTTCATCAGCAGTGCTATTATCAAACTTCCACTGGAAGTCACCACCCTGCGCACGTCCTGCATGAGCAGTTACCTGAGCCGGAACATCTTCCGCCTTGTCAGGAGTATACTTGTACATCAGGCTGGAATTCGTATCGAAGTTATTGTAAGTTGTACCGCCCTGCTTTGCCTTGACAGTGGAGGGAACTTGCTCATCACGGCTCTTAGCCTCATAAGCATCAAACTCTGTTGCATCCTGCTGATAGGTTACATAGCCCTTCTGGAGGTCACCAGTCATATAGTTGCCATAAGACTTGATAACACCGCCATTTTCACTGGAAAATGTTCCTGCACCTGTTGCAATATCAGAACCCTGCATAGAGCTGAGCATTGGATATTTGCAGTTACGGAAGTAGTTATTTTCTACAAATGCAGATGCACCCAAAGTCACACCAACACCATACTTTGCATTACCATCAAAGTAGTTATTGTAAATGTGTACGGTGCAAGTACGGATTCTAGGATGACGAGAATCGGAATGGTCATACCAGTTATGATGATAGGTAATGTAATTATCAGTCTTTTCGGACTTCATACCCTGCAAATTGCACTTACCATTATCCCAGAAGTGATTATAGGAGTGTGTGATGTAGGTAGAAGTCTTTGTATCAAGTGCGCCGTCACCCTTTACTTGGTCAGCATCTGAACCAGCATCACCATAGAACATATCACAATGGTGTACCCAGATATGGTCATTGCCCTGCTGTAATCCGCAGTTATCGCCTTCGGAGCTGTTGCAGTTCATGAAACCGATGTTACGAACTTCTACATTAGTGCTATTCTTCATGACCAAACCAAAGCCATTGAAAGTAGTATCTGTGCCAATACCTTCGATTGTCAAACCACAGCTTGCAGTATCAACATACAAATCACCCTTTGTCAAAACAGACGGGTCTGTGATATTTCCAATGAAACGAATGCAGACAGGACCACATTTTTCATTGCTCTTCAAATCGGTAATAATATTCTGAATCCCTGTCAGCTCAGTAGCATTGCCTTTCTTATCAGGCAGTTTTACTTTAATAGTATCCTTATTGTCATTTGTTACATAGATAACAGTCGCATTTGACTTCAAGGTACCATCTTCATTGTAAGCACCAGAAGAAGTACCATTGACCCAACCGAAACCGGAACGGTCGTTAGCAATTGCAGTAACTGTTGCTTCAGCACCCTTGGAAGTATCTTCTTTTCCGCTGATGACCGGAATTACCTTAAAGGTATGGCTTCCAGCCTTCAAGCCCAGTGCATCTGCACGCAAATAACCACTGTACTGACGAATCAGCATGGAATCAATCTGCACCCCATCTACATAAACATTGTAACCGCCTGCACCAGTGACAGCTCCCCACTGCACATAGCCAGCTTCTTCATAGCCTTCTGACTTGCTGATTTCTACAGATGCAGAAGCACCAGCAGTAATGCCTGTTAATCCAGCAGGTGTAACCTCAATCGCACTTGCTGTGGTGACAGACATAGAACAAAATACTGTTGCAGCTGCAAGCAGAGAAGCGAGAGCCTTTTTCATAGCATTCATCTTCATGGCAATTAGCCCCTTTCTATCCATCGGAGACCCTTTTTCATTTTATCCATTCTTTTTATAAAAGCGGAATCTTTCTTATTAAATCTCCGCTGTCCGATGTTAGTTACATTATAGCAGATTTTCCTTAAAATTACAATTGGTATATTTAACGAATTTTATTATTTCTTTTGTTTAATTTTCACAAAAATGTATAAGTTGATATATTTAACTTGCTAAAAAATCGGTTATTTTTTTGACTCCTGTCGTTTTACATCTCAGTAAACCGCCTACACAAATATGGCTCATCCCCTTGACAAAAAAAGCTAAAAATGATAGAATAGTATTGTATCATACACATTCATAAAAATGTCAAAAATCAAGTTGAATTTTTGGTACATTTCACAAATTTGAAAGAAATTCTCCGAAAAGTGTCATATTTTGTGACATTTATCTGTCTTATAGGGTAGAGGTGCAATGATTGTACCTTTAGCAAATACAAAGGAGGATTTTCACAATGGAAAATTATCAAGTAACAAGAGAAATTATGTTTAAGAGAATCAAAGCCCTGCGCAAAAGAGAGCATTATACACAAAATCAGATGGCAGAAAAACTCTGCATCAGTCGCAGAACCTACGCAAATTATGAGCGTGGTGTTCATGCCATGCCTGTGGAAGTGCTGGTAGTGATTGCGGATACTTTCGGGACAAGTCTGGATTACTTGACTGGTCGCTGTCAGGAAGAACGCAAAGCAAGCTAAAGGGCATACTTTCAGGAGGGAAGTCATGCAAAAGCGTATTGGGATTATCATGGGAAGGTGTTATCAAGATGTCAACCGTCTCCAGCTTTCCGGAATATTAGATGAGGCGTTTTTCCATGGTATCAATGCAGTTGTTTTTACATTGACAGAGGAAACAACTGAGGAACGTTCTACCATTGGGGAAGAGAATCTGTTTCATATTATCAACTTTTCCTTGCTGGATGGGATGATTTTTCTCCCTTATACATTTGCCTCGAATGAATACTGGAATTTTATTGAACGCTTCTTGCAGGAAAATTGTCCGATTCCGGTTGTCCGTCTGGGAATGGAGTCAAAGCCTTTTACCTCGATATGGTTTCATGACCGTTACGAAATGGCAGAGGTGACAAGACATCTTATTCAACAACACCAATGCCGGAAATTATTATGCTTGACTGGTCCGCCTAATAAACCCGTTTCACAGGAACGGCTTGCAGGGTTTCAGGATGCCTTACAGGAAGCCGGAATTTCTTTTCATGAAAATGATGCTGTCTATGGCGATTTCTGGGTATATTCTGCACAGGAACTTGCTAAAGAAATCGCTGACGGCATTCGGGAAAAGCCTGATGGGATTGTCTGCGCTAATGATGTCATGGCAATTGCACTCTGTGACGCATTGACAGAACATGGTATTTCCGTACCGAATGAAATTCGTGTGACTGGTTATGATGGTACAACAGAATCAGAACTGCATAGCCCGCCTGTCACGACTTTTTATACCTCATGGAAACAATTGGGACGAAATGCTTTCTCACTTCTTTGGAAACTCATCACAGGGGAAACCATCAAGCCCCATATACAGGAAAGCGGTGTTCTTTGCTGTCGTGAAAGTTGTGGTTGCCATAGTGAACCGTTTTCACTGGACATCAAAAATTTCACCCTGCGGAGATTGGAAAGCGATTACCTTGACAATAATTTATCAACAAAATTACTATCCTGCAATAGCCTTGATAATTTGATACGCATGATTTATGAAAATACATTTATTTTTCTTGAGCCGGAATATGTGGAGCATCATCATTATGTTTTGTGCCTTTGTACCGATTGGGACAAGGGAGAAGGAAACGGCAGGAATGGCTACCGCACGCATCATTATTCCAATCAGATGTTACAAACAGATTATCAGGGGAATCATATCGCTTTTCCGCTTACAGAAATGATACCGCCATTTTTACAAAAACAGCCTGAACCTTCTGTGACATTTTTTACAGCAGTACATTTTCTTGACCGTTGTTTTGGGTATTCCGTTTTACAATATTATGGAATGACAGACGGATTCACCCCACAATATCTGCGCTTTTGTCGGGAGGTCAATAATGCACTGGAATTTCTGCGAGTCAAAAATACCCTGAAAAGCCTTGCCTATCATAATCTATTGACACAAATTCGTGATACCATGACTGGACTTTACAACCTGAAAAGCATTTCTCATTTATGGGAAGATTATCGACGAGAGGCACAAAAGCAACAGGAGAAATGTTTCTGGATTGCTTTCTCTATCAATGGTTTATACCGCTTGACGGAAGCGCACGGAAGCTTAGAAAAAGATAAACTCATTGTTGCTTTTGCGGAACAGCTCCAGAATATATGCAGTCACAATGAAAAATGTCTCAGGGCTGGAGACGGCGATTTTCTGATTTTAGGCAGTGAACCAGAGAATTCAAGGTATCATCATTTGTTAGTCCAGAATATTCGTGAACAATTCGAACAGTACCAAAAACTGCACCACCTGAACCATCTCCCTTTACAATATGCCATTCAAACAGAATCCAAAATGCCTTGTACTCCTGATGAAGCACTGCATTCAGCGGTGACATTACTCACAAAAGCCAAATCCACACTTCCGACTTACTCAGAACAATTGCATTATCAGGATTTGTCGGAATTACGCCGGAATATTTATCAATACCCTGAAAAAGATTGGACGCTTGCAATCTGTAGTGAGCAATTAAATATCAGCAGTTCCTATTTTCACAGGATTTATCAAAAAACATTTGGGGTAAGCTGTGCAAGTGATATTCATAGGAGTAAATTGGAACACGCAAAATTTCTTTTATTGCATACTTCGGACACGTTGCAGGAAATTGCCAAAAAATGCGGATATGATTATTCTCATTTCATGCGGACTTTTAAAAAGGAATATGGTATGACCCCTACAGAATATCGCCGAGGGAAAACAGATTCTTGATGAATTTAGACGGAATCTATAAAAAAATGTGTCAAGATACATTGTAATTTGGTTGCAAATTCAAAAGCCCTACAGATTATTTGGAAATTCATTGACATTGTTTCAAAAGTATGTTATAATATAAGGTAACAATGGGCAATTATCTGCCCTGAACAAATCATAATCATTAAATACGGAGGCTTGAAATGAAAAGACTGGTTACAAGAAGTGACTTTGATGGTCTGGTCTGCGCAATGTTGCTGAAAGAATTGGGAATTGTTGATGAAATTAAGTTCGTACACCCGAAAGATGTACAGGATGGGAAAGTTGATTTGTCAGAAAATGACATTACAACAAACCTCCCATTTGACAAGAGAGTTGGGCTTGCTTTTGACCATCACGAAAGCGAATTGATTCGAAATAAGCGTGAAGATTATGAAGGAAAATATATCATTGACGGCGATGCAAAATCCGCTGCAAGAGTGGTATATGATTACTATGGCGGTGCAGAAACTTTCAAGAATGTTTCCGAGGAAATTATGACCGCTGTTGATAAAGGAGATAGTGCCGACTTCACAGAAGAGGAAATCCTCAATCCAACAGACTGGGTATTGATGAATTTTCTCATGGATGCCCGCACCGGATTGGGACGCTTTCATGATTTCCGCATTTCCAATTATGCCCTCATGATGGAGTTAATTACTTATTGTGTTGACCATTCTATCAAGGATGTGCTTGCATTGCCGGATGTGAAAGAGCGTGTTGACCTGTATTTCGAACAGCAGGCACTATTCAAGGCACAATTGAAGCGTATTACAAAAATTGTCGGGAAAGTCGCTGTCATTGACCTGAGAGAGGAAACTACTATTTACGCTGGTAATCGCTTCATGGTCTATGCAATGTACCCCGAAACGGAACTTTCCGTTCACGTTGCATGGGGTTTCCGCAAGCAAAATACCGCTGTCATGATTGGAAAATCCATCATCAATAAAGCATCTAAATTCAATATTGGTGAATTGTGCCTTAGTTATGGCGGTGGCGGTCATGCGAATGCTGGTACTTGTCAGCTGGATAATGACAAGGTAGATTCTGAATTACCTATCATTTTCGATAAGCTTAACGGCAAAATTCCTGTTTGATGGAATCATTGCAAAATCAAATTCCCCCTGTCAAAAAGACAAGGGGAATTTTTTGTTAGGATTGTGATTGTTTTACTAATCTCTTCAATAATGCAAGGTCAATGACATTCCACACACCGTCATTATTCAAGTCGGCATTTGCATAGATATGCACATCTTTTTTGTGCAGATAATCTTGCAACAGTTTCACATCAGTTTCGTTGAGACTGCCGTCAAGGTTTAAATCTCCAAATGGGAGCAGTATGGAAGGAGGAGTTTGCGGAACAACTTCTTCAATGTTGCAAAGTTCATATGTACAGGAAATTTCCCCAGATGTTACCTTTACGGAGTAAAGCCCTTTGTCTTTTTCAGTGATATTTTTCAGGGTCAAAGTCTGGGAATTGCCCTCGATTTCGTTTTCGTCATGATACCAAGTGTAGCTTGCATCAACTGCACCAGTCACAGCATTGATGGAATAATTGTCGCCTTCATTCAATGTGACACTCTGGAAAGCGGAATAAATCGGGAATTTCGGGGTGATAGTATAATTTTCAGCTGTGATAGAACCTGTTCTCGCCCATCCTTCCACGCTTTCGTCCTGAATGAAAATCGTCACATTTTCAAGGACTGTGCCAGCGTGCAAGTCCATCACATCCCCGAACGGAATCCGAAATTCAATGAAATCACCCTCCGTTTTCAGCATAATTCCATCATATGAACCTTGTGAATAATAAATCCATCCTGCGGATTGTCTGTAATACCAGTAACTCTTGTCAGTATCGGCATTCTTGACACGCAGATTGATAACAGGCTTGACAGCATTCTGATGAATTTCCGCAGCGATATATAAATATTCGTCATCATTAGTGATATAAAGCTGATTGCCGTCAGTATCAGCTTTGAGGTTGTCTTCTGTCCATTCCGTATCAGAGGAACGACCGCCGTCAAGGGTAATGAGATTGTTCATGGTGTAAAGCTGTGCGGAATCCGTGCCGACACCGTTCACCTTGAAACTTTGATTTGTTGAGGAGGTGTCACCATTGACAGAAACTGTGCCGAGATAATTTGCCCCTAAAGATGCATTCCAAATATCATTATTTGCAAATTGCACCGTTCTCAAATTGCCGTCTTGCACGTCCTGTTCACCCACGGAAAGACGGAGATATACTTTCCAATCACCAGCTTCCAAGCTTGCAGGAATCTGAACTGATAATTTTTCATTGGAAGTCGTACACGAACGCCATTCACGAGAATCAATGTCAGTGGTTGTTGTGATATAATTCCCGTTGCGCTCAAGAATCAATTCCGCCTTTTGGGGGCGAATGGGATTCGCAAAGCCTGTATTTTCAACCGAGAAATCCAGCTCAAAATTTCCGCCTGCGGAAACATCTGTACTCAAATCAGAATCACGCAGTACAAAGCGATACCCTAAATGGTCTCTCACAAACTGGAATACCGTCTGACCATAATAAGCTTGATTATTCACACCTTCTACATCATAATCAGCCCCAAAAGTATAATCTTTATAAAGCTGATAAATGTTACCATTGATATAGCTCAAATGGGTTTTGTACATTTCAGGAATGGCATTTTGTGGTAAATAGGTATCATATTTTTTCGCCCAGTCGAGATTACCGGAAAATTCACCGCCGTAATATGTTGCTGTGGTCTGTCTGCCAAGCCAAGCAGTTTCAATTTCTCGATTGGAATATGTGCCAAGGTCAGAATCTGACCCCATATAACCATCATTGTACATTCCCACTCTTGAAGCCTGACTGCCTTTTTCGGAAATCCACTCCGCCATTTCATCCATGGAAATTCCAGCCCATTGACGGAAAATATTGGGAGTGCGGACAGTGACCGGAATGTCGTCAGGGGTCATATCCAAAACGGCTTGTAATAACTGTGCCTTGTATTCGAGGGAAGTATATTTTCCGCTGTGCTGTTCGCCCCATGCGCCAACAAAGCCACTTTCCACAAACATCAAAATGTCTTTGTAATCCTCTAAAAATCCATCCTGTTTGATTTGGTCAATGTGGTGCAGGAGCTGTTCAAATGTCGCTGGTTCGGGGTTGGTTTTGCCGTTGGCATCATAGCGGAAACGAAGTGCAACGGTTGAGCCGTTTTTCCGGCAATTTTCGAGAGTGCCACGCATCGCCTTGAAAAAAGTCTCGTCGAGGTCGTAGTCAATTCCCTCTGTGTAAGTGCCGTCTTCTGCGGTTGTACCGTTGACACCGCTGGAAAATGCACCAATGTCCACGAACATCAGCACCAGACTACCGGACGGATTTTTCACCTCTGTTGCATTGGGCTTGCAATTATACCATAATGTGGTAGAATAGCCCATTGCAGGGTTATTGATGGTCTTGACAACTTCATTGTAATCAATACCAGAATCTTTCAATCCCTCTTCTGCCTTGACAACTGGAAAAGCAGGGAGCATGGTCGCCATCAATGCCAATGATGCAATCATGGCTGAAATGCGTTTGAATTTCATGAATTTTCCTCCTTATCTACAATAATATCTGCAAATGATACACGAATCATTTTTGATAAATCTGACGGCTTGACTTCCACCTGACAGCCGATTTTTCCGGCACTAAAAATGATAGTCTCCATCTGTTCAGCAGATTGATGAATCACTGTCCGGAATGCCTTTTTCATGCCGATAGGGGAACAGCCACCATGTACATACCCTGTCAAAGGCAATAATTCTTTTGACTTCAACATACTAATGCTTTTTTCGCCGACAGCTTTTGCAGCCTTTTTGAGGTCTAATTCCTCCGCAACTGGTATCACAAACACATAATTGACATTCTTTCCCGAAACCGTCACCAGCGTTTTAAACACCTGTTCGGGATTCTGATTTTGAGCATGGGCAATTTCAACCCCTGTCAGAGTGGAAGCATCCCCATCATAGCAGTAACTTTGATAGGAAATTTTCTTTTGCTCTAAAAGTCGCATGACATTTGTCTTTTCCATAAGTTCACCCCTTGTATAAAAGTAACGGACTCCCGAAGAAGTCCGTTTTGATTTTCAGTCCTTCTTACCGCCGAGAATGCCGGAAATTGTTCCGGCAATGTCACCAGTTGCCAATTTATTGACAACGTCACCGACTGAAACATTTTTCTTGACAACTTCAATCAGACCTTTGACCTGTTCATCCGGCAAATCCACGCCAAGAACATCTTCCACAGCTTTCACAGGCTCTTTGGCGAATTTCGTCGCAAACTGGGGGTCACTCTTGATTTTATTGATAACACCCTCCGCCTTTTTCTGAATCATCTCGTCAATTTTCTTCTTGATAACATCCATGAGAATGCCTCCTGATAAGTAAAATATAGTTACATTATAACATAGTACACCCAAAAATGCAATAGCATTTCAGGAAGTTTTTACAAATTTTAGTGTACTATGCATAACTTCCGTTTTCTGGAATATCTGTTGCTGAAATCCAGTTTACTTTTGAAGAAGCATTACCAGTATGCAAGAAAAATTTGATTGCTTCCCATGCTGATTGAATAGAAATAAATAATCCCATAGAAATACGAATATCGTCCATAGTAGTAGTAATTTTACTAAGTTTATTGATGTCAGAAAGAGAAAGGATATTTTTTCCGTCAGAATCGGTATAATGTAAAGAAATCCCTGAATAGTCTGCACTGATTGAAAGATGTGAAATCAATTTATCATCTTCCATATAGGCAAGTTCTGCGGTGCTACTATATTCAAACCAATATCCATTAAAATCAGAAAATAAACTTTCATAAATAATATCATGTAAGTTAAAATCCTCATCAATTTCATCTTGGGTATCTAAGGAACTGTGCAAAAATAAATCAGTCATATAAAGGAGAGATGGTATAATTCCAATTTGGGTGAAATACATCCCCAACTAATCGCAAAGAATCAAATTCCGAATCCGAAACTTTAATTCCTTTTTCATATCGATTTTCGTCAAGCTGACATTGAATTTTAAGACCAGTTGAAGTGGTGGTAGCAGAGATGAGGCT
>Ga0326511_10000641_pt1 | contig 30841 bp, 21 predicted proteins | sample 0_2496_0518_D_FD_203701 | JGI IMG/M metagenome (GOLD analysis project Ga0326511, IMG submission 203701) | Bovine rumen microbial communities from UC Davis, California, United States - 0_2496_0518 | ecosystem: Host-associated > Mammals > Digestive system > Stomach > Rumen | place: USA...
TCTTCAACGAGGACGGTACACTCAAGTACATCCCAGAAGATTGTGATAAAGAGGGCTACAAGAGATGCCCAGTGTGCAAGAAGTACATTCCGCTTAAGTTCGAAGAGAAGAATGTTCAGACTCTCCTTGATGCTATAGATGTACTCAACCAGATCGCTTTCTTTGGAGCTATGATGAATCTTAAGGCAGACAGAATCAAGACTCTGATTGCGCTTAAGGCTATACTCCCAGATGTAGTTCAGCTCGCACATGAACTGAATACATTCGTCACACTCGATCAGAATACTGCTGAAAGCATGGATAGCATTGCTACAGAGTATACTGATAGAATGGGACTCACAAACTGGGGTTAATGACGCTATCTTCACTATCCTCTATAATATGAAAAATGATGTTTTAGATATGGGGGCAGATGCCCCCATATCAAACATTGTTTTTTTAATTTGAACACAGCTTAAAGGTTGAAGTGGCTTGGAATAGATCCGAGTCCATGTTAGAAAATACATGTGTAGCATATGATGCTCTGTACTTTCTATCAATATCAAATCCTCGTATAGGAGTTTGGAATATCAGATTATAATGTGTATTGATCTTCAATGAGAATACATCTACACCTGATGTGGATAAGTCTACACGAGTGATACGTTCATTGATCATGGATGCATACATATCTGACACATAATCATTTTGATATGGATGTAACACATGTGGAGTTATGATCTTATTTGTGTTTTGTAATTTTTTATCCAGTTCAGCCGAAGATACTTTACCACTCTTAAAGTCAAGATCAGATACAAATGAACCATTGATTACTTTCTCGATGTCGGTTTCTGTTAATACAGAAACATTGTTATCCATCACGGCTATCTTGTATGTATCATTCTCTTTTGCATATCCAACCAGATCTGTATTTGATTTTGCTGAAGAGATTAGTATAGGTTCTGTAAACTTAGTTTGATACAGAGATACTTTATCTACATCAGAAGGTACTATATAAAGAGCATCCAGATCAAAGAATATCTGTGTTCCTTTCTTATAGATACCATAATAACGATCCATGAATGTTAAAGCATCCATGAAATCAAGATTCGGTATAAGTATCTGATTATACTTAGTTTGATTATCTGGATTGGTTATCTTAGCAGGTAATTCATTTAAACTTAAATAAGATAACATCTGTTCCATTGCTGTAAGTACAGACATGTTCTTGTATATAGCAGGAACAGTACTTTTAGTCTTATTGATTATAGATGCATTATAACAGTATACTTCAAATGGGAACTTATTACCGGATGTAAGTTGATCTATCTGTAATACTCCATCCTTATACTGATCATACTTAGAAGATGGAATGTTCTTATTCTCAATATATCCTTTAAGTTGGAATGAGATTGATGTTGCTCTGTATACTGGAACCATTGACTGTGATGTATCATTAACTTTGTACATGTTACCATCAAATGATAACTTTACATAGATATTATCTGGATCATCACATAGTCTCTGTATATTTGATAAGTCGGTATATATACGAACACGAATGATTGGATGTGTCATCGTATCATAGTTACATATGTATGCTATAGATACAATGTCAGACGATGACATTTCCAATACTTCGTTATTTACAATGAAATTAAGTTTGATTTTATATAAAACAGAATACTTGTCTGATTGTATTGGCATAGTTAACACCTTCCTTTGGGAGAAACGTTTTGATAATATTAACCGACATATGGTTATATAATATAATTTAGAAAGGAAATGAATAAGCAATGGTTGAATTTAATGATACACTTGACACAATCATTACTGAAGCTGCTGAATTACCAAAGCTTTCTCAAACCAGTATATTCCAAAAGTTTGATGAAGTTTCTCATATATCTGAAGCAGTTCGTAATGAATTAAAGAATGGAGATAAATACGTTGTTAAACCAAATGACATTGAAGAACTGCTTGCTGTGATGAAGCTCAATGGTAGTGTGATTGTTAAGAAAGCAATTATGCTTTACCAAAAGGGAGATATCATTATCATCAATAACAAAGAAACATCACAGATACCAGCTGTACTTCCGTACATAGTCGCTTCAAGTAAAGACGGTTTAAAATGTTACATCTTTGCAGATAAAGTTATATCCAATATTAAATCAAGCAATGAATTCAGAAATATGATTGCTGTAATGGAAGCTGCTTATCTGGCATTACAGTTAATGCATGATCAAAAGCGCTTTACCATGAATGCGCAGCTAATATTATCAATGTGTGACTGCTGGTGGAGAATGGTTATAGCACCTTTAGAAGCTAAAATGTACATGAAAGGTGATAACCTTACTAAAGCATCTATGTATGCAATTGCATTCTTCTATAAGATGATACATGGAGAAATCTCAGTTGGAACAGTACCGTTTAACAGATTCCTTCGTGATAAGATAGAACCATCTATCCAGAAGAAAATCGTAGAAGATATAAACCAAGTACAAACAAACTCATTCTTCTCTTTACTTGGATTAATCAAACAGATCAACCCTGTACGTTACAAAGATCTTGATTCTAAGTATATTACATACTTTACACAGGTTTGTGGTATTGATGTATTATTCGCTTTAGAGAATCTTCAGTACTTATTCTTATTAATGGCTTCGGCTTTATACAAGACTCCACTTACAGGTTTCTCTGTAAATAAGATAGTACAGCAGTCTGCTAAACGCGCACAGGTAGTATTAATAAACATGAACGTTTAAGAATGAATATTATAATAGTATAGGAGGTGATCCCATATGCCCGATAAAAACAACGGACCAGAGATTGATTTGGTTGTCTCACCAACACAAAATGTATCCAGACAGAACAGATATGATCATGAACTTACAAATGTATCAGATCCTAATCAGATAGTATCTGGAACTAACAATCATTTGGAAACATCCAATTCAATTGCTGGCAGTATTTCAAATGCATTATCAGAATTTAATGAAGCTCGTGAAGAAGGACTTGAAATCATCCGAGAAAATGGTTTAGTAAACTCAGTAGTTCATCTCGGTGAAGATATAGTAAAAAACTCAACCGAGTATATATCTGATAAGATTGATAATATAACAGGTGCTGTATCGAACACGATAGAACGTGGTGTTGATCTTGTACAGTCTTCAGATGTATTAACATATGGCGGTGTGGTTAAGACCATGATCAATGGTATCGATACTGTTAAAGAAACCGTATCAAATGTATCGAAAGGTATACGTACTGGAGTTGCTGCAGGCAAGTTAGTTCTTGATATCAGTGAAGCTGCACGTAATAATACACGTGATACTAATAATGAATATGGTCCAGAGAATATGCCACATGTGGATCAGAAAGTACTTGAACCAATGGATCATTTCATCATTAATGATCCAGGTGTAGGAGGCAAACGCCAGTTTGCAGATGATTATTTTGCTAAACCGGAAGATCATTTCACATATGATGTACATGCTACAGAGTATGGTGAAGAATCAGATCATAAAGAGAATGCATTATATTCAAATGGTACACCAAAGTTCTCAGGTTCATCTACACTGATAAATCCAACTGGTGATTTTGAAAAAGGATTCATTAATGATTATGGTTTGGAGTTATATGATCAAGCAAAATATGTTGAAGAAACCAATGGACCGAATCACCATATCAGTGATCATCCAACACCATTATCTCCTTTAAGACCATTTACATCTACAGATCCGAAATATGCACATAAGAGTATTTTTTCTTCTTATAATCGTACATTACTCCCTGTAGCAGATGTAGAGTTCCGTAAAGGATTTAAGCATATCATGATATCTCGTCCAGAGTGCTATATCATGTGGAATGGTAAAGGATTATCACAGCAAGCAGAATACGATCCAGACTTTAACTCATCATATACACGTTTGCCACATATATGTGAACTCCTTTCCCCATCATACATAATTGGTGGCAAACTGAGTGGTACTGAATCCAATGGGATAGTATGCAACTGGAATTACTTACTGTCTAACATGATATCGAGTATATCTGGTGATTATAAAACATCTATAAGCACAAAGGAAGGAATGACCAAGAGTATTGAAGGTCATACTGTACTTCCTGGTGGTACATTGGAATCTACTCATGGTGGTAACCTAACAATCACATTCAGAGAAACTAAGAATCTCGAAGTATATGAATGCTTAAAGCTTTGGATGTTATACATTCATAAGATAAGAAAAGGTATCTTTGCTCCATCATATAATGGATATCAATATGAAAATTCATATTTAGGTAAATCTACAGTAAATGCAAATTATCCTATGTATCATCCATATGACAGAGCACTCGACTACACATGTAGTATATTCGAGAACATAACCAATGAAAGTATGGATAAGATATTATACTGGGATAAATGGTATGGATGTTATCCGATCGAAGCTACATTGAATGGCATCGATAGCTCGACTAATGCTATCACAGCTCCATTAACAGTTTCAGCCACATTCCGTTATCAGTACAAATCTCCTCCATGTAGAAACATGAATCTGATTGAGTTCAACTATAACGCTGGATTGGTTAATCACATTGGAGAACCTGTAACTCAGAATGTATCATGTGTAGCAAATCATATAGTATCGGAGAACTTAAATGGAGTTCAGAACTATATGGGTCCTTTGGACTTATTCACAGGAACACCATATATCGTTCTTGGTAAGGAACCAAAGAATCTGGTATCTCATTCATTAAAAGATGAAGTAGGTGGATTAATGGTTCCTCATTTACGTTTTGCTCACTGTGGGGATGATACTATAAATGGATATGCAAATATTAATCTAACACGTTCATATGATAATACAGACCTATTGGTTATGTCAGGAGGGAGAGTGAACTAAAATGGCAGAAGAAAATAGTAATGTAACGTCCAATCCAGAAGAGTACAATCCAACCAACAACGATGAAAAACCAGTTGAAGCTATGAGTCGTAAAGACTTAATAGATGCTATGATGAATGATGTTGTTGGTGATGTTAAGTTAAGTACTGATGATGGATTCCATGGAATTACAGGAACAATCAAAGATATTCTTAATGATTATCATCTTTCCACAGATTTATCTTTCATAGAAAAAGTTGCTCAGATTAAGTTCCCTAAGAATGGAGACAAGTTTGATCCAGACGATATCCCGAGAGAACTTAATGATGCTGCATTCTTACCTGTAAATACTTTGAGTGATATCGCGCTCAGACAGGATATAGATATGCTTATATCTCAGATTCCTGAGTGGGCTACTGCTGTAACCTTAGCACGTGACAGTATATGCGAAGCAGATATAGCTACAGGTAAGATTGCAAGAACAATCAAGTTTGATAATGATAAACTTGAGAAAGATACAGATTCCGAAGCATACTTACATATCATGAGTAAGATCGAAGATGTTGAAAAGAGACTTGAATTCGATGCTAAGCTTAAACATGATATACGAGATGCATTGGAATATGGTGAAGGCGGATATGAGTACGTTGTACCATATGCCAAGGTATTCTCTGACCTGTACAAGTATCGTATTAGCAACAAAACAGATTCAGGTAATAACCGACTCATCGATACATCATCATCCTTAATGGGATATGGTAGTGGATTTGGTGAATCTGTTGAGATCTCATTAAAGGATACAATCATCCAGGAACGAGTAGTCGAAAATAACAAAGGCAAAACAGAAACTTATACTGAACAGAAGTTATTTACTGAAGCTGAGATTCTTGAGATTCGTCCTGACTATCACAGGGTAAAATCCTTTGAGGAAGTAGGAGAGAAAGTATCTGAAGAGAATAAGAAGCAAACCGAAGAAGACAAGAAGTTTGATGCTTTTGTAGAGCAAGTCTCTGAACGTATCAGATTCATCTCAGGTAAAGATGTAGCTCTCCCAGTAATTGAAGAGAGTGCATTTGATCTTGAAGCTGCATATGAGACTAAGTACAGAGAAACACGTGAGAATGATGTAAACAAAGTTACTACATTCTTTGAATCTGTAATGGATGAGAATGGACATAATGGCGGAGACACCATGGAAGTTGGTATTACAAAGCAATTTGAAAATATCAAGGGTGTTTATATAAGATCACTTCCATCTACAAAGATGATTCCAATCAGAATTGATAGAACCATTGTAGGATACTATTATATTTCCGATAAGACACGTCCAGATCAGAATGGTGAAAGAAAGAATACAGCATTAACTGGATACACTCTTCGTTCACCATCAATTGGTCAGGATACATTCTCACCTGAACAGATGTTCTATGAGAAACTTGCAACCAAGATTATCAATAACTTCGATCTTAAGTTTATGAGAGACAATATAGCACTCCATAAGCAGATAGTTACTATACTCGAAGCACATAACTTCAATGAGACTCTGTTGAGATTCGTATTCATTCCAGCTGAATATGTAATTGGTTTTGCAATCAATAAGGATGGTACAGGTAGAGGTCACTCTATGCTTGAGCCTGGTCTACCTGTAGCAAGAATGTATATGTTTCTTAAGCTGTATTCATTACTTTATCAGATCAACAACGCACAGATCAGAGTAATCAACATGAGAACATCTGGTATCGATAAGAATATCAAGCAAATTGCTCAGGCTACAATCAGAAAGTTTACTGATAGACGAGTAACTCCAAATGATATCTTTAACTATAGATCATCTATGACAAAGATTTCAGGTTGTTCTGAATTGTTAATGCCGGTGGGTCCTAATGGGATAGCACCTATCGAGATTAATGCTATCCCAGCAGCAGATGCTCCGATATCAAATGATCTATTGGATCTGTTTAAGAACGAAGCGATCAATGCACAACCTGTTCCAGCTAACATGGTTCTTGGTAGCATGAATGAGATGGACTTTGCTAAGGAAGTTGAAGTTGGTAATACTAAGATGAATACATTTACCGGATCATGTAAGATAGATCTTAACCCGGATATCACTCGATTCTATAAGCGTGTACTTAGATGGGAAACAGATATTGATCCAATCATCATAGCAACGATGGAATACGTGCTTAAGACTCCGGCGATTAAACATGGTAACATTACATCTGATATGATATCTAACTTTAAGACGATAGCAGATACAGTCGTTGAAGTTTATCTTACTAAGGATGAAAGAGGTAAGGATGATGATTCTAAGACTGTACAGGAAGTAAAGAAAGAACTGTTAAGTGAGTTTGTTCCTGATCTTGATCCAGTACATATTGAAGAAATCATTCAACGTGCTCGTCATCGTGCTAACGTTGATAAGTTTGAAGAAGTCAATGATAAAGAAAATATAATTGCTAACGAAGAAGAAGAGAACATGGGCTATTAATAGAGAAGGTGATTATAAATGGATATCGAGAAAACACAAACAGGGTTAATCATCCACAACCCTTCTCCTACAATTAAAGAGAAAGCATTACGCTATTTCTCATTGACAAATCCAACCAGAGAATTCTTTATATATTCAAAGGAAGATGATAAGCATGATGTGTTGTACATTACATCTGGCTTTGGTAATCTTAAGGATGATAAGCTTAGAAATGAATTACGAAACTATCATGAGATTACTCCTCCAGCAGGTAAGAAGATTTCGCTTCCACAGAATAGAGAACCTCGATCACAGTTACAGAAAGACTGTATCGAGAAACTCACTACATCGGATTCGTCTAAGATTACAGTCGAACTTAAACCGGGTGTAGGTAAAGCAGAACCATACTCACGTAAGATTCCAGTACCAGATTCCCCATCAGGATATAAACTCATGGGTGAGTTAAAGGTAGGAGATGAAGTATTCGATAAGAATGGTAACCCATCATACATAGTTGGTATCTTTGAGCAAGGAGAACAGGATGTTTATAAAATAACATTCTCTGATGGTAGAGAAGCATACTGCACAGATCAGCATCTATGGACATTCCATGCTAAGAACAGTAACGAATGGATCACAGATGTTACAGGTAACATCATGAAGTATTACAAACATAAGAAATGTTATATACCGGCATGCTTACCTGTAAACTATCCAAAGAGAAGTGTTCCAATTGATCCATGGGTGTTCGGTTGCTTTATTGGTAATGGATGCTTAACATCCAATCAGTTACAAATCTACTCACAGTCAGATGAAGTACCAAATGCAATTGCTGAGATATATGATTTCAAGTTTAAGAAGATATCTAACTCGCATGCGTATATATTCTTTGATGCTGAATACAATGAAATCAAGACAGCTGATTTCTTCAAAGATTGTCCATCATTAATTGGAATGAATGCACATGAGAAACAGATTCCAGAGTGTTACATGTACAACAACGTGGATGTCAGAATACATCTCATGCAAGGTATGATGGATACAAACGGTTATATGGAATTAACAGATTCTCATGTATCTGTATCATATACATCCGGAAGCAGTATACTACTCAAACAGATTCGTGAGTTATTATATTCACTCGGATACACAGGCAGCATATCAGATATATCCAGAGAGAATACTTACTATGGAACTATAGAGTTTATCATACCAAACTCAGCAAAGAATTATATATTCTCTATGCTTAGTAAGAAGATATATGCTCTGATGTTAACAGATAAATTCAACTACAAAGGATTCAGTAATGAACTCCAGATAGTTGATATCAGTTTCTCTCACAAAGAGAACTGTAGATGTATCATGGTTAATAATCCAGATCATCTGTATCTCACTCAAGATTACATAGTAACTCACAATACATTCATCTCATTATATTCTATATCTAAACTGGGATTAAAACCATTGATTGTTACACCATCTACACTGTTAAAGAATCAATGGATAGAGAATCTCATCGATTCAGGTATCCCAGCTGAAGATATAGCAAAGAATATATTCGATGGAAAGAATACTAAGTTCACTGTAGTTACTATCTCTTCATTGGAAAATGCAATGAGAGATGACTTTGAGAAGACGCTTAAAGCTGTAGACGAAGCACAATATGGAATTAAGATCATAGATGAGGCACATCTACATCTTAAAGGATTATTACGCTTTGATGCTTTATGTAATATTAAGCATAACTGGTATCTGTCTGCTACACTGGGTAGATCGGATGCACAGGAAGATACTATTCTTAACAGAGCATTATCTGATGCTGATAGATTCATTGGATCTGCAATCTATGAAGAATATCAACATGAATATGTTAATATCTATCTGCAGGATATTATCTATCATCCATCCAATAAACTGTGTGAGAAGTATTTCCGTTATGGAACTAAGGGGCTTGTAAGATCAACTTACTACAACATGCTTATGAACTATGAACGTGGAGTACCATTCATCAGCAACATCATTAAGCTTATAAAGATAGCACGTAGTATATGTCCATATGGAAAGATACTTGTGCTTGTACCATTGATCCAAACAATCAATGTAGCAATTGATATAATGCATAAAGATCCATGGTTTAATGGACATGAAGTCGTTGGTGTTGATGGTAGTATGTCGATTGCAGTTAAGAGAGAAGCTCTCGAAAAGGAATACATCCTGTCAACATCTATGAGTATGGGTGTTGGTGTTGATATATCTGATCTTTCTTGTGTAATAAACTTTGACCAATACTCATCACCAATTATTGGTGAACAGATCTTTGGTCGATTAAGAACACGTAAAGATGGTAAGGAAACATTCTATTTCGATATATGCGACCATGTACGTCAAGCAAAGAGTATAGAGAACTGGGGTAGAAAGAGAAGAGTTATTCTTCCATACTTTCCAGGCGCTAACTCGGAAATGAGAATGCTCAAACGAATAAGTTGCTAAACAAACATTATTAATCAACCTCCCCCATATGGGGGAGGTTGATAATATGTATTTAAAATCCATTACATGCATAAAAAAATGCAACATCCGAAGCAGAAAGAGTTTCTTCTTCTTGTGGGGTTTGTCTTGATTTATAATACTCTGGTTGTGTAGAATGATATTGGTCTCTTCTGTAACCATATGGGTCAATATGTGAAACAGGATCAAATCCAGATATAGTATGATTTTCTGCAGTAAGATCATGGAGCACCTGTCCTTCGTAGATAGTCTCGTGGTCATACGGTTTCATGTTATCAACGATATTAGCTTCAATAGCTTCGTTGTATTCTAACAGTATCTGCTTGGACTTCTCAAATGTACACTTTTCTTTATCGATTCCAAAGCGTGTAAGATCATATCCGTAAGTGAATACATATAGAATATGCAGATATGCCATGATGATATCATCATGTGCTGTAGAGTCACCAGGGTCAGCTTCTATTCTACCAGTCTTTGTTTTAACCAGTGTAAGAATATCACCAACTACGAAACGTGATACTATCTTCTCTCTGTAATCGTGTAAATACATCTTCAGAAGTTCAAACATTGTTTCTCTTACCTTTGGAGTTACAGTTGTGCCAATGTAACCTCTTTCGGTAGATAATCTCTTTGTCTTCTCTTCTGGGGTTTCTTTGATAACAGAGTTCTTGGATATATCAAGACGAGGATCATGGAAGAATCTGTATTCAAGATTAGTTTCCTGGACGAATTCGAGTAATGCTTTACCGACTGTATTTGTTTCTGGACAAAAGATTGCTTTAGGAAGCATCTTTGCAAGTTCGGTTACACATCTCATCAGATCAAGTGAACCACCCAGATATGGAGATTTAAGTTCAGCAACAATATCAAGAGTATATGGATTAACAATAACAATGGCTGTGTTATCTCCACCACTACCAGTTGCAATATCAATACCAATCATATATGGAATCTCAGAATCGAAGTAAGGATATTCAGCATCTAAAGCAATATTAACTACATCATGTTTATAGATGTACATTACATACTTCTTTATGAGTAAGATCTCATAATCTGGAGTTTTCATGTTCTGTTTGATGTATTCAATATCAGCTTCATCGAATAATGATGTACTTGAATCACGACTTCTATCAAGAAGAACACCTCGTCTGTATTCAACAAGCTTACCTTTCTGAAGTGCTTCGTTGTACTGGTCTCTTAACCATTTATCATCTTTTCTGAGCTGTTTATAATTGTATTCGATATAAACAGCTGTAACCTGAATCATCTCACCATTTTCATCTTTCATCATACCTTCGAACATTAATGAGATTTCTTCTTCGGTAAGATCATAATACTTCTCTGTCCATCTCGGTGTAGATTCAATGATACGTAATGCAGCTTTACCAGTTGTCGTTTCTGGGTCACCTGGTGTTGATGTGTATAACATGAATGTTTTACCACCAGTCTGCTTTGCAATAGTACGCGCAGAGATAATAGCTGGTGAAGCGCCTGCCAATACAGAGTCAATGAACGGAATGAATTCCCACTCGTCGACGAATACACCAAACAGTGTATAACCTCTCAGCTTATCCTTCGCATTTACTTCGTTATCAGCAGATGATATTACAGATATCTCAGTCTTATGTTCTTCATATTTAAGTGATTTTAAACCAGGTAACTTTTTACCATAGAAAGGATTCATCCAGTTTGGTAAACAAGTTATATAGTCACGTAACATTCCGACATTACGTAAACATTCTGATTCTTTGATATGCATTACTGGGATCTTTACGTTGAATAATGTATAGATGAATTCATATTCAGTTAACAGTAATGCTATGGTAGTTTTCCATGTCTGTCGAGGTTGACATAGATAAGCATCTATGGAGTGTTGATAACACCATACGACAGCTGCAGATGCACGTGTAAGTATTAACTGGAATGGACGTGGAGCACCCTGTGCAGGTATAGATGCACATACTCTCAACCAATACCAGACATTATCTTTGGATTCAAGATGAACTTTACTCATTACTTCCGGAGAAATATCTGGATCATGTATGTCGACATCTTCTATATTGAATTGAGGATATTTAACTTCCAACATGAAATACCAATTCTTTATACCTTGCATCTTTAATTCTTGTGCTGTTAATAAAAAAGAACGATTCTTCGGTTCCAAGTTATAATACTTATTATCTATTTTTACTATCTTGGACATAATGTCACTTCCTTTACGATTAAATTAAATGGGTGTGGGGCAATGCCCCACACCACATCATTTAATACTGTTTAAGCTGATCAAGAATTGGAATCATGTTTGCAAACTTATGAAGAATATATTCACGATATTGCATATCATATCCGATATATATCTCATCTGTATTGTACATATCGTCATAGAACTTACCCATGTCAACTACAGGACCCTGTGCTCTGTATCTGAGATAATATGCATACAGCAGCAAGATGTGTCTTAACTCGGTTACAGGTATATCCAGCTCAATATTATTGATGAAGATATGTTCTATCTGATCACGTGCCGCTATAGTACCATAATCAAAGATACTTGAATCAAACTTCTCACCAAACAGTTTAAGTATGTTCTTAAGCTGTTCTAATTGAGGGAATGTATTGTAACGAGATGTATCAATCTTACAGTTGTTCAGATGAGACATCAGTACAGAGTTATCTTCATACTGAGAACCTCTGAAGTATGTACTTATCTTAGCAAAGTCAACTACAGATACACCAGCAAGGAAGTTATAAGTATCATACTCACCAAACTTAATTGGATTATCAGAATAATGACGCGCGTTATTCTTATTAAATGCTTTAGTCTTTACTGGCTGATCATAGAGAGTTGTTCTACCTGTTGATACAGCACTCATCGCTTTAGAAGGTTCCTGCTTAAGTACCCATGTGTACTGATAACCGATAGCATGTTCTCCTTTAAGCTGAATCCATCTGTGTCTGAGTTTAGCAAATACTTTGTACTTGGTAAAGATATGTGGATACTTATCATATGCTTCGAGGATAGCATCACGTGTAGACTGTTCACCAAGCGGAGGTATATGGATATAGATACCATTCTGCTTAATATCTTCAATACCTTCGATTGGGTTTTCATGATAAAGTCGATCAACTTCTTCTCCCCATAAAGTATTAAACATCTTACAGAAATCAACTATAGGAACCATTACTTCATCATTACTCATACCTTCAGAAAGACACTTTAATGTGTACTGATGTAATCTTTCACACATGAATGTGATTGTAGATTCATACAGAGCAAAGAAGATGATTCTGTTATTGATAGATAATCCATTCGCAAGCATATCCATTGGTCTACCATCATCTGTCTTTGGCATTAAGTGAGCTGGAATAATCTTTGAGATTACACTCTTATTACCATATCTACCAACGACTTTCTGACCAACTTTGATTTCCTGTCTCTGTAATACTTTAAAGATGATTACTGTATCGAGTATGTGTTCCTTAGAAACCCATTTAGCTTCAGAGATATACTTTTCTGCACGATGATACAGATCAAGTATACCATTATCATCCTGAGACTTATCCTGGACAATCATACTTATATAAGTATAGATATCATTGTAATAATCCTGGCAGCATTTCCAGTAATAGTTAAGCTGATCATTCTCTGTCTCCAGATTAGAATACACATCAATGTCAACTACAACACCATGTGAGATCTTATCCTGGTCATTGATATGTGAGAACTTGGCTTCCTGTTTAGATGATACCATACTATTCTCACGTATTGAGAGAAGAACATCATTCTTGATGTATTCACCTACATTTGGGAATGATTTATAGAGCGAATCATCACCATATGTATTTAACATAAATGAATTCTTTGAGAGCTTAACCTTGACGATATCGACCATGTTATATGCTGCCCTCTTAGCAAATTCATCTGATACTATAAGTGAATCTTCTGTAAGCTGAGGAAGAACTGTATACATGATACGTGCGTTTAATCCAGCGCAGTAGTTATCATCTACATATGAAGATGACTGCTGAAGAATAGTTCCCTTAGGAACATAATCTCCTTCATGCTTATTGGTCATGTAGTTAATCATCTTAAATCCATACTTCTCAACATTGTTATGAGCTCCTGCTTCGAAGATCTCACATTTGTATCTGCCAGTATGAACATTTCTCATGAAGTAAACGATTTCTGATGTATCGAAATCTTTAAACTTCTTGAAGATTTTAGTGATCTCATAATCATCATCTGCTTTATGGTTAAATGATGATCTCTGACCAAATGGATTTTCAGCTCCAGTGAACAGATGTGCAAATTCAGGTTGATCCAATACAACTCTCTGTGAAGTATGACGTGCTTCCATTACACTACGTACTGGAGAGATCTTGTCTGGGAAACCCATTGCAGATGCACCGACACATGCAAGTGGATTAATCTCAGCTGCACGTGCTTCGATGTTGTTTGCATAGTTCATGGATCTACGCATCTTACGTTTCTTCTTATCCTCTGATGGATTCTCTGTTATCTTACCCATCTTCCTTACCTCCCTGATATGAAAAATAATTTAAAGTGTTGATATTACATCTCTTACGTATGCAACACACTTCTCATCTATATCGTCTTCTGATTCTAAAGGAACTTTGCAATACGATAAGAGCATGTATACCGCAGTAATTATGTATATATCCGATTTAACAACTATATTCGATATGAATCTCTCAAATAGTTCTTTAACATCGAACTGCATTACATCTTTATGTGGTATCATATAAAACCTTTGTAAATATTCATAATCAGGTTTAAAGAATATATCATCGGAATATTTCTCTATCCTTGCTTCATTGATACTATTTGATGTTGATAGAAAATCTATCATCTTATCACGATCAAGATTCTCAACCACCCATTCGATTAATGGAGTGATGTTAGATAATAATGCGATACGAAGTTTGTCTATCTTATTGAGATATTGCTGCACGCAGTAATGATAGAAGCAATCACATGTAAATACATCGATAACAGATTCTTTATTATTGTTTGGATCGTCTAGCTTCTTGATAACGTTATGATCCGGAGGTAAGTTCAATCGAATCTGTTCTTCCGATATACGGTTCTGTATCTTAACAAACTCTGGACATAGTCTGTTGATCTCAAGTAACTTGAAATCATCTTCTGTAAGTTCAGTATCATCATCTTCATCAATATCATCACGTGGTATTTCAACGAAAGTATCCATTGGCATTGTTAATAAATCAATATCAGAGAACATGTTAAAGTGTTCAAGATAATCTTCTCGTGATATTAATTGTGCTTTCTTTGCAATTAGCTTGATATGGTAATAGTATATGCTACAATTACTTGTTCCAAGAACATGTCCTTCAAACATCTTCTTGAAATCTTTCATTCGGTTCATTGGTATATTAAACATTGATTAACCTCCTTGTTTCTGTTGATAGTATGCTTCTCTTAATACCAGATAATTTTCTATAACGTATTCAATTCCATTAGATTCAATCATCATTCCAATGTAATCATTTAAACGAATATTTTCCATAGAGAATCACTCCTTTGAAATGGGTTTATTAAAGTGCTTCCTCCATGAATTCTTCCATATCCTCTCTTGATATGTTTGGGAATATTGGGCTTCCACTGTTATTTGGTATAGATTGCATATGGTTTTCCTCTGCTTTACGGCGGGCTTCTAATTGTTTTTCACGTATTTCTCGTAGTCTTAGTACAAAAGGTCGAGGCATATCCTTAAGTAATTCGAGAGGTACTACCTTAGATAGTACCTCCGAAGTCATAATCAATTCGATGCAATGTCGATCAAGTTGATTTCCGTATTCTGAAGACGACGAGTAAGATTGAAACCCATAAGCTGGAATAAGTCTCCTACTGGGAGGGTTTCTGTCTTATGATGACATTCAGAACATTCAATATCATGGAAGTTGAAATCAAATGGCTTTGTATTTCTTTCTTCGAATACTCTCATGATTACTTGAATATCATCATTTGTAAGTGTGTCTATGATCTTACGGATCTTTGGCCATTTGGTAAACTCATAATCATTATCATTGATTCTGATGGTGATTGCATCAATACCAACAGCACAGAGAATGTATAAGCTACCAACTGGATTTCTTTGCATGTATTTTTCAAATTGTGAGAATGGAATGTTATACTCACCACAAAGTTCAACAATGATTGGAAGTTTCTTATAGATGTAATCATATGCCGATGTACGTGAGAATTTAAGCTTGTAACCTGAATCTGGTAATGTAAGCTGTTGCTTAGTACCGATTATCTTCTTATGAAGTGCCATTGCACTTTCACCAGCAGGTACATTATATACTTCTTCATAGTACGAAGGAAGCTTCTCTGTATCAAGCTCAATAACAGAACGAGGATTGTATTCATAACGTACTTCGTTCTTACATAATACAGGTTCATCTACAAGGATGGCATTACCATTGTCATCGTATATAATGTTACCATCATCATCTTTCTTTTCGACTTTCTTAGTACCGATCTGATGATCACATGTATACGAAATCATTTCTTTTTCAGATGATGTAGCAACGAATAAAGCCCATTCAAACAGTTCCAGATCTTCCCACATAGTATGCTTAAGGAAGTCATCAAATGATTCAAACTTGCCAATTGATGTTGAAAGTAAATGATCATAGATGTTACTCCATTTCTGGATAAGAGCATCAGATACATTGTTAGAAGATGGAGCAGCCAGCTTAAGATAATCAAACCAGTTCATTGGCATACTTACAGCACGATATCCAGAGTATACAAGTGTAATCGGTACATTGTTTACAGCTGGTCTCTGTGGTACCATGTTAAGTACATCATCAACATCAGCATCCTCAATAACTGTAGTCATGCTGCCTTCTTTTTCTTCTACAGTAATGATATTGATTTCTACCTTACGTGTTTCAGATATCTCTGGAATGATAGAATCATCAACATTAACTGTTACGGGAGCATCACCTGTGGTCTTGATATTAACAACTGGACCATTATTGAGATATTCTTTGATATCATCCAAAGAGAATGCAGGAGTATCATCCTTCTTAACGGATTCTTCTGCATCAGATTTCATCTTATTTGGAGATATCCAGTTTCTAAGTACAATATCTTTGAATTTCTGGGAAGGTTCTGTATCTTTACAGAGATGATATTCCTCCATAAGATCACCAAGGATATGCATCTTCTTATCAACTGGGAAATATCCCTCATAGATTTCTTTCTCAGCAAGTACTCTCTGTACCATGAGATTTACATCTTCGATCTTATCAGACTGGAATGTTACAGCTTCATCAATGAACTCTTGATCAAGTGATCGAGCAGGTGCTTCGTGATAGAACTTCTCATTCTCGACTGCTTCTTGGATGTGTTCTTGTACTTTCTGTTCACGTTCAATACGTGCTTGTTCATCTTCCTGTTTCATTTCGAGTTCAATATCATTATCACCATAGATATCTTCTTCTTCAGCAGGTGTTTCATTTAACTCAACGACTTCTTCATCATTGATTGGTTTATGTTCTTCTGAGTCTTTATGCTTCTGAAGTAACTCGTCAAGTGGGTCTCTGAAGTCAGACATAATTCATTTCTCCTTTTTCACATTTAGAATAAATATTTTTTATATATGTATATCGTTTATAAGTATATACAATATACAAGATGGTATTATAAGGGAGGAAAAAATATGAATAAAACCAAGTTAATGGATTTCAATGAAAATATACAGTATAAGTTTCACACAAACATTTGTGAGTGTGATATGGTCGCAGCATCAGTTTCAGTATGTGAACGTTATAAGCTTTTAACCAATGAAAAGATAGAATGGTTAAAATTACTCCCAAAAGAAAAACGTACAGTAGAGATGGGTAAACTTCAAAAGGATAAATCATTCTCAGATAAGATGATATCCGGTTTATTAGAAACCAGAGATATTTTCATTAATGAAAATCATATTACAGACGATGATATTATCTCATTACATTCAGATGCATTATTTATCATAAACAAGAATAATATCAAAACAAAAGTAAATGGTATTGATTTTAAGATAAAGAATACATATACATCATATGTCAAATATGATGAAAGAATGGAAATGTTTTACACAGGCAAATACATTGATTTCAAGCAGTTTAATAAAGAACGTTTAAAAGATCATACGCTCGGGATAGTTAAGTATCTGACAAACATATTTAACAAGATAGAGAATTATGATCCAACCATACTTGATTACATGCGTAAAACAAATACACGTTATCTGAAGGATAAGCTTCCAGAGTATTGGTATAGATCATTTGGTAATGTAGGAGAATATAAAACAGAGAACTTTAAACTGTTTGCATACATGACAAATATAGTATTAAATGAGGTGCGAAGATGGTAGTATACAAGTTTGATATAGTATTGGAAGGAAACACACGTGTCGATCGACATGTATGGCATGAGAACATAGATGTCGTTAAGCTGTTTATTAAACAACATGGATTTCATGACAACGCAATTCATCAGATATATCCAACGCATGATCCGATTCTCAATACAGATTATCAGCTTAAAGAAGTACATTTAAAGCGTAACTCGGATGATGAGCTGATAACGATTTACACAACCAGAGATATCATTCATGATATCATAATAACATTTGTAGAACAGATGGATGTAACCATATCAGAAATACCGTATCTAATTACGTATACGGGACATGATATCATCCGGAGTTTAAATGATTTAATATATAAACTCCCATTTGTGTTTCTGAAGCATTATGTAAGAGATGAAGGAATGGATGAGATTGATGAAGAAGCATTCGTACAAGATGTGCAATATGTCAAACTGTTTGCACATGATCAAAAAGACAATGGATATGCAATACAACCAACCAGAAATGATCTTTGTTATCTTGATTATGAAGCGTTTAATGCATATGCAGTAGAATCTTTAGAATATGCATGTGATGATAGTATATTTATGGAAGAGCCATTACCGATAACTATAGAATGCTACATATCATGCTTTATCAAATATTATTCAAATGATTAACAGGAGGAACATAATGAATCTTTATATGAATTTAAAAGAATACATATATACATTTGCATTTAATGTGTTGGATAATAAGTATTCTATAAATGTATATTCATTTAATAAAGAAGATGTCATCCTTTTCACCAAACAACATAGCTTTATCAATGGAGAATCATATATACAGTGTATCCCGTATAATAATGAAGCATCCAGTAAATATGAAGATAAGATGTTAAAGTTATTTACTTTTAAATCAAACAATACAGATGAAGATTATAAAGTAATGACAACTGAATTCATATTTGAAAAATGTGTATTAAATGCAGGGCAGATATTAACGAAAGCATGTTGGTTATCTTCGTTATTACCAAAACGAAATGCATTACCATTATTCAAATATTTAAATGAATCAATTGACAAACTCAGATATGCAACGGTAATGGACTGGCAGATGATGATAGATGACTCTACATCAATTGAATTAAATGGAGATGTAAACAAGAATATCATTGTAGATGATCTTGTAAATTCATCTTATCTGAATTCTATAGGAGAGAACTTTATATCAGAAGATGTACAGGAGATAACAATAGAATCGTATATAAATGGATTTGCAACATTATCATGAGGAGGTAATTCCAATGGCAAAGAAAGTACTCGCAGACGAACTCGTAGAGAGTCATAAACCCAAGAACTTTAAGTTCAAATATTACTTTAAAGGAGACATACTTCTTGAGTTAGAAGATTTAAAGTATGACATTCTTTCTACAGATACAATTCGTAATGATCAACTTACGAATTATGCATACAACGAAGTATCATACCAGTATTATGAACGTGATATTATCGGTAAAGCAAAACAACCAACTGAGATAGAAGATGGTATAATGATATCTAAGAAGATGGTTACTAAAGCTGATAAGAAACTGATAAAAGTTGGTATAGGTTACTTTACATACAACAACATCAGTTATATGGCAATCCGTTTAGAATACGAACGGTTTGACATTTTAGAATTGTTTGTAACTATATAAAGATTACACATATCCCCGCCCATAAGGGCGGGGACATTGTGTAACTTTTTTATTGTTAAACTGGTATTAACCTTCGATCTCCTCGAGTTCACCAGCACCTGTTTCACCGTAAGGTGAATCAATATTAACTGATGACTTAGGACCTGTGTAGATCTTAGAGTGATCATTTGGCTTAAGAGTTGTATCTGACTTACGCTGTCTAACGACTGCTCTATCCTGAGCCTTAAATACAGGCATGTTACCAACACCAGACTGAACTGCATCCATGTATGGTTTGTTCTCGAACATGTTGCTGTCAGGTTCAGTAGATCTTGCATTCTTGAAGAATGCATCACCAGCACCAATGTTGAAGTTGTTGCTGTTACCGAAGATAGCGAACTTACGTACGTATCTTGTAGCAAGGTCGTTGATGTAAGCTGATTCAACAAACTGACAGTTGAATGTCAGTGTAAGTGGAAGTATCTGTGACTGTCCATTGTTGTTGAACTGGAAGATTTCCTGACCGATCTTACCCTGTGGATAACAACCGATAGCTGCAACTGCACCTTCTACACGTGCACCTGAACGATCAAGTGCAATGATAAGGAACTCAGCTACTTCCCATGCAGGAGATGGTTCAAGAGCAACACCATCATCGAGTAAACCTTCCTTGAAGATTCTCTTGAACTGCTTTGACTGTTCATCGTATGAACCAGCAACAAGTCCATGATATGTTGTGAGACCAGTGATACCATCGGCAATACCATCAACCCACATGTTTGTGAAGTTAGTGATCGGACGACCAACTGACTCAAATGTGCTGATAGTAAGTGTCTGACCTGTCTGAGCATTCTGCTGAGTTGGGATGTTAATCTGTCTTCCAGCAAAACCACCCTTAAGCTGTGTAGGAGTAAGGTCACGTGATCCCATATTTACCTGGATACCTGTGTTGTAGTATTCAAGGAACTTCTTGTATGTCATGAAGAGACCCTTGGAGTAATACATGTTGTTATTCTCCTTGAGATACTGCATCATGAAGTAAGGTCCTCTATACATTACACAGAGAACACGGTTGGTTGTTTCAGGATTAAGAGATCTCAGGGTATGGATGTCGGCAGTTAAACCACCAAGCATACCAGTGTATTTCGTGATATCCTGGTTAAATTCACGAACACCTGACTGAAGTGTTATAGGTCTAGCCATAATTCAATCTCTCCTTTCCTTAAATTGTTTCTGTATCTGAAGATACACGAGCCTGAACATTTACGATGATCGGTACACGGAGGATGAGTCCTCTGAATGTTACGTTGACATAGCATACGAGAAGGTCTCCACCATCTGTGTTCTTATCACGTTCAAAGTGAATGTCAAGTGACTGTACATTCTCACCAACCCATGGAGCAAACTTCACTCTGAGTGATTCTTCAAGTGTCTTGAGAACACCGTCATCATCATATTCAAGGAGTGAGTTATCGATATCATTCTGAACAAGGTAGCAAAGCTGTGAGAGTGTTCTCATATTGCTTTCCTGAATGAGATCAGATGTTTCAGCTGCTCTGTAGAGAGTACGCTGTGAACGTCTCTGGAGGTTCTCATTGACATCAACAATCCAAACGTTACCACCTGAATTGTACATGAGCTGTCTGAGTTCCCAGTCAGTTGTATCGATATCCGGGAAGTATGAAATGTATTCTTCTCTTCCGATAGAAGAATATGAGCCAGTGAATGGTTTATTTACAGATGTCTGTCTGATATGTGTGAAGAGGTTGTCAACAAGTCTCTTTACATAAGTAAATGAAAGACCTGTAGATGAGTCAACCCAACCACCGATATCCCATGAAGCATTCGGGTTATCAAACTTCTTAGCGAAAGAAGAATTCATAAGTAATGCTGTGTTAGCATCAGTAATACCAGCATCGAGATTGAGCTGGAGACCGAAGCCAGGACCAAGTGGTCTCTTGTCTTCTGGAATTCTCTGGAAACATCTTTCAACCATGAAGTCATACATAGCCTGCTTAACGTCTACATCATCTCCACCATCGATATCATTGATAATATTCTTATCATATAATACCTCATCCTTTTCATCTTCTGTGAAGATAGATGAAGCACTTATAATATCAACTGGATCGTATGTTGCATAAGACTGAGCTACCTGTCCAACTACTGTGTTTGTACCACCATCAAAGAGATACTTAGCAGGAACTCGAGTTGGAGACATAATACGAGGATCGATTTCACCTCTGAATGCCTTAACGAGAAGAGCTGAGTACTTCCACTTGAATTCAACTGAATTGATTGTTACATCATCCATGAATCCTGTGTAACCATGCTTAAGTGATACACCGCCGAGTTCTGTAGAAAGGTTGATACCATAGTTCTCAGAATAGTAGTTCGGAGGAATGTATGTTGGATCATATGAGATTCTGTAGAGTGAGCCCTGAACACCAGAGATGAGATATCTGTAGATAGCAGATGGTTCACCAGCAGGTGAAGTGATCTTCTCATAGTATGTGTTAGACTTGAACTCTGGAGCTGTAGGTACCTGTACATATACGAAGTCAGGATCTTCACCTGTTCTTGTGAAGTAGTCTGTGTAGTTAGTCTCCCAGTCACCAGGCTGTGAAGTTGTAAGAGTATACTGATAATCAGATGGATCTGAACCAGTTCTCTCATAATAAGTATCTTCAACCCAAGAAGGAACCCTAGGAACAAGCGCATATGTTGTTTCATCCACACGTGTGTAGTAATTAGTATAGTATTCAGCTACCCAATCATCTGGCTGTGCAGCGAGGAGTCTGTATTTTTCAACAGCATCGTTATCATATACGAGTACATCGTAGTATGAACCGATGATATCATCAGTCTTAGCGATTTCTGTTGGTACAGCACCGAATACACACTTAGTACCAAAGTTCTGTATACGATGTTCGGCATCGATAGAATCATCAATATCTGTATCAGCTGAAGTGATGTTGTAATTGTTGATAGCTACAATACCATCTTTACTTGAGATTACAGTTGCACCTGGACGGAAGAATGCAGCATCAGCATCTGTTCTACCGATGATGTTACCAACATCAGTACTCATAGACTTCCAGTCGAGAGCAAGACGAACATATGCAGGTGTATATTCATTTCCGATTGTGTATGATGAAGCGGAAGCTGTTTCAGCCTTTGTTACAGCTGTAACTCTGAAGAGCTTGAATGTTGATCCAGATACCCAAGCGATCACACTGTTAGCAACAACCTTACCTTCAGAAACTGCCTGCTTAACAACAGTAGAATTTTTTCCGTCTGTAGAGTCATTGAACATAAGTGCGATTGGTGTTGATGGAATTGGATTGCTGCTAGCATCTGTAACTCTTGCACCGCCATCATCAAGTACAAATACCTTTGGTACTGTTACGAATGTAACTGATCCTGTATACTGGTTGATGCCAGCAATCATTGATACCATTGGTCTTGTATTGTTTGCACCTGTAGCATTGAGATATACATCACCGATATGGATAGATGACTTAACTGTTTCAGGATCAATACCAACTGTGTAGTTGTCAAGAATATCCTTATAAAGTGCATCTGGTTCCTTCGGGATATATGTACTTGGATCTGGAATCTGGATAACCTTTCTGAACTGAGGATCAAGTCTCGGGATAGATGTATCGAATGCATCTACCTGATAGAATGGAAGCTTTGTTTCTGCTCCAGTTGATCCTTCATAGATGTAGTTACCATAGAGCATATCGAATGTGTTGACATTCAATGTAGCGTAGCAGTTGTTCTCAAGAGTTGTAATAACTGTCTTAGCATCAAGCTGTTCCTTGTAGAAAGTCATGTAATCAGCATATACTTTCTTAACAGCATCTTCGTTGATTGTTGGTACAACGATAGATGATCCAGGTACTCTGTGTCCAACAGCATTGTTTACTGTTTCGATGTAATCAGCTCTACCCTGGTTGTTGATGTTTACAAGTGAAGCAGTGAATCTTTCGATAGTAGATGATGATCTTGTATCGATTGTTACCCATTCATACTTAACATTTGCTGGTCTCTTGTTCTGTGGAACAAAGTTAACAGCCATGTTGAAGTTGTTATAGATAGCACCACGACCTGCACCGATGAATGTAGCAAAGCATGCTTGATTCCATGTCTTTCTATCTGAATCAGTTACTGATGTAGGAACCTGCTTAACAATAGCATTGTGGAGTCTTTCCTTATTCTTGAATCTATCAAGAATGAAATCAGAAGGAAGATCAAATTCCTTGATTCTTACGTGGAAGATTCCTGGGTTAACTGAAACATCTCTTCTCCACTGAACAACGAGAGTTGTCACAGCATATGTAGATCCTTCCGGAGTTACACGAAGAAGCTGTACAGGAGCACCCTGATTTATGATAGAGAGAGGATATGTGATTGATTGACCATACTTCTTAATATCGTCTGTAGTAAGATTTCCTAAGCCGTATGCAGCTGCAGCAACATCTGATCTTGTGATCTTAACAACTTTGCCGTCTTCACCCATCGGTGTACCTGTAACAACAATGGTTGCATACAGAGACGGATCATCAGCAACAACAGTTGAAAGTTCGCCTGTATACATCGAGTTATCTATAATATGCACAACTGAATGAGGCATAGGATATTTCATCGCATATTTAGCATCGATCATAATTTTATTCTCCTTTACATTAAATTTATTAATTGAGAGATTGATAATTTACAATATGAAGAATCGCGTTTCACACGTAGCTTATGTCTCACAATTACCATGAAGTTTATATAGACTATAGCTCGTCCCTATACTTGATATCGTATTGAACGAGTAAATCATCGGTTGCTTTTCCTGTATCCTTATCAATGTTTGTAATCTTTGATGTTGGATTTGGATAGTCAGGAATCAATTCACCTGTAGATGAATATGTCTGGAATTCTACATCGTTATCATTATCACCAATAACAACAAATGTTTTTGGATTTAATGACTCATACTGAATTGGTGATGTTACTTCAGCTGAAGAAATTAATGAATCCAGAATATTGTTAGCATCTACAGATGAGATGTTTGCATAGTCATTATTTCCTGGGGTAGGAACTTGCTGTGAAGAAGTATCCATTGAGAATATACTATCAAGAACAGAACGACCAATCGTTTGAGCATTCATCGGCATACTGCTACCAGCATCATTGTTGTTCGCATTACCAGCTGCTTGCTTTATAGCCTGCTGCTGTTTAATCTTTAACTCAGCAATACTCTTCTTGATAGCAACCTGTTCCTTAGTATTGTTTGTCATCTGAGCACGTGCAGCTACAAGTGCATTAAATGCAAGAACGTCTTCTTCTGTGATACCGAACTTACCTTTCTCTGTCATAGCTTCCATGAACTTCTTCTCAAACATCTTAATGATTCTGAGCTGATCTGCAGAGATCTTTCTGAGCTGCTGTGTTTCAGCTGTAAAGATCTTATTTGGTTCTATCTTATTTGGCTCGATAATATTTCTCATATCTTCAGCCATCTGAGCGATTATTGGTGATGCAGTACCCCAGTTAGAATATGGCTGGGAAGAGATAAATCCATCAAAGTTATATAATGAAGGATATAATCTGATACCTTTGAATTCTTCTTCCCATCCTACAGGAGTTACTGCTGGAGATTCTGTGTAAGTTGGTTGATAATCTGTCATACTCTGAAAAGATTCTGCTGTATCCCCCACAGCATTGCTCATGGCATTAAAAGCATTTAATAGTGACATAATTTATTTTTCCTCCTTAATAATTTTATAGAGATTTTCCATTCTCTTTATATTAATTTGCTCGGCTATACGATGTGCTTCCTCGATGCTCTTTCTGTTAGGGCAATATTCTTTATCTGTTTTACATAAGAAAGCACAGCCTTTGCAATAATCTGATATTTTAACATTCATAATCCCCATCTCCTATATACTATTATAATATGAAATTATTTCGTCAATGCATATAAACCATTCAAACATTCTTTTGCAATTGCAAATACAGATGAACAGTCTGGTTTGATACAATATATCTTTGAATACATCAACTTCTCTGCTTGCTCGTTAGCTTCATCCGAGAAGATGCCTGTTGATTTAACAGTATCACCGTCATAGTCACCACCAATAGCATCCAGTCTCGAGTTAGATGGCGTAACAGTTTCACAGAATAATGTGGATACCTTAGCATGAGATGCTTCAGGATCTATGATTGGATAGTATGGATATGTTTCCCCATTAAACTGCATTTCACATGTATCCAATGTAGATAGTATATGTATCTTAGTAAAGAATGCACCAAGATAATCACCGATAGGATATCTAACCAAGTAAGCATGACGGTTTGCTTTAACAACACAATCATCCAAACATATATAGATTACATCGGTTAATGTTAATTCACGTGATACACGTTGATTATGTGTAGCATCAAAGCCATCAAACATGATTGGTTTAAGTTCCTCTGGATCAAGATAAAGTTTCTTGAATCTTGAACCTGGGTTCTTAATAAAGATATCAACTAAATCATCAATTGTCTTTGCATCATAGATGTTTTCTATATTCTCTGATACTACTTCGGATTGTTTTGGATGTATCTGATATAAGTTACTTACAGAGAAGAAATCTCTCATTGATTTGATAAGTAATGGTTTAAACATACTACAAAGTGCAATCATAGGATATCCCGTTGTGAATACACCGATAGGTGTTTTGTCTCGGTTATAACGTGGAGCTGATATAACATTACGTGCCATCCACATAGTATCCTTAGCAAGTAATCTCTTCTGTAAGAATCCTGTCTTACTCTTTAAGAAGTTAGCTATATAAGTATAAATGCTGATGGCATTATCTTGGAATCTGGCATATATAGAATGAGTATCCGTAGAAGTCGTATGAGCAGATACTTTCTTTAATCCAAGTATACTTAAATAGATTGAGTTAATCTCATTCTTGGTTGTCTTACCATTCTTAATACCAATCGGTCTCATGTTAGGTGGACACACAAGAATCTTATCAGTGAATAAAAGTCTCTTTGGTGATTTAGTAAGTATATCCAAAGAAGTTTCATTCTTAGATGTTAATGTCTCACGTATATTAATCTTTTCCCAAATCTTATACAGATCAATCAAACCTGTGTATTCACCATCAGCTGCTTCAACGAGTTTACCATCTACAAGATTACATCTAACATCACCATATGCCATCTTCTTAATTATACCACCTGAACGTTGAATGATTGTTTTTGCAACAGATGGATTGAAGATGTTAATTGGTAATTTAATGTATGCACATGTATAACTACGATCGAAATCTGTCTGCCCAAAAATCTCCTCAGAGAATAATCCTTCTGGATTAAATACAGATGCTGATTTGTATATAGCTTGAGAAGTTACTTCCTGAAGATTATTTACCTTTATATATTGATCATAATCCATCAAAGATTCGATTTGCATATTTAACACATCCTTTCGTGTGTATGAAAATTACGTTTCAGTTACATGGGGCCTCGCGCCCCATGTAATTGTAGAAACGTTAAAAGGAGTTTAAAGATGACCGATCAACAAGAATGGAACATTTGAGGAAGCAAGTAAACTCAAATGTCATTATCAGTCATATGAAAATGTACAATGGGTTTGTGTATGGGTACCAATCCACCACAAACTTATTTTCTTGTATCATGCATTTATATCATTATTATGCATCGAACTAAGATTATACACAAGATTATTATTTTTATAGAGGAGGATTTATATCTATGACTAAGTATAAAGACGATGTCATGACCATTAAGAAGAATGACATTGATGCAATCAGACTGAGACCATCTATGATCATTGGTTTTACAGGAGAAGCAGGTGTACTGCATCTGTGTAAAGAAATCATCGATAATAACAGAGATGAGTGTTTAAAGAAACAATCACCGGGTAATCAGATTGATATTGAGATCACTGACAAATATATTATCGCACGTGATAATGGTCGAGGAATACCAACAAACTTACTCAGAATCATTCATGAAACATCAAATGCAGGCTCATCAATGACTCGAGCATCTGGTGAAACGGCTGGTGAGAACGGCATTGGTTCTACAGCATATACTGCACTTGCACACGAGCTGGTTGTAACAACTCTTCGTCCTCAGGAGAAGAAGAAACTCACGGTTGTGTATAAAGAAGGTAAATTCATATCAGAAAAGTTGGAAGAGTATACAGGTAAAGAACATGGTATGATTACTAAGTTCTCTCCATCCAAAGAGATACTTGACATTGATTACATTCCGATTGATATGCTTCATGATTGGTTGAAGTTATTCGATTATACTCTCCCAAAAGATATCAAGATGAATTATACTATTAATGGAGAGAAGTTCTCTGTTATGCATAAACCAATATCTGCTCTGTTTGAAGATAATATTAAGAAAGAAGATTGGATGTCATCATGTATATCAGTTGATGTTGAATGTGATATCATTGAAGTTCATCGCGGTAAAGATATCCCACGTAAGTTATCAGCTAAGGTAGCATTCATGTATACTAATCCGGAGTATAAAGGTGAAGACATCTGTATGTCATGGATGAATATGATATACACAGAACAGAAAGGATCACATCTGTCTGGAGCTATAAATGGATTTGTTAAAGCAATGACTGAAGCTGTTACTAAGAAAAAGAAGAACTTAGATGATGATTTAAGAAAGGATATACTTTCACATCTCCAGGTTGTAGTAATGGCTAAATGTAACTTTGCAAACATGTTCTCTGCACAGGCTAAGAATCATGTCTTCCCAGCATCTATCAGAACAAAGATGACTGAGGCTGTATATAAAGCATTAAATGAAACTGTATCCACAGGACAGATCAATGAGTTCGTTGATATTATCATCGCGAATAATAGAGTACGTCGTGAAGGAGAGAAAGCACGTCTTGTATCTGATGTATCCAAGAAGAAGAGTAAATGGGAAAAACCAAAGTCATTCATTCCGTGTTCCTCACTAAAAACAAAAGAACCAAAAGAATTATATATCGTAGAAGGACTCTCAGCTGGTGGTGGATTACGAGGAGCTCGAGATGCACGTTATCAGGCAATTCTCCAGTGTAGAGGTAAAGGATTAAACACATGGGAAGAAGATATTTCCCGTGTATTAAAGTCTATGGTGTATGAAGATCTTATCAATCTTCTTGGATGTGGCATTGGTGCCACATTTGATATTAAGAAACTTAACTTTGATAAGATCATTATCGCGACTGATGCTGATATTGATGGATTCCATATTCGTGTAGGTAACTGTACATTCTTTGCAAGATGGATGCCAGAGATAATCAAAGCAGGTAAACTGTATATTGCAGAACCACCTCTCTACAAGCTCAAGGTAGGTAAAGAGTTTAAGTATGTAACCAACCAGAGAGAATACATTAAGGAATGCTTAAACACACTTGGAGATATTCAGGTATCATTCTTCAATGATAAGAAGAAAGTTAAAGCATCTACATTCGTTGAAGAGAACTTTAATTATCTTAACGAGCTTAAGGAAGTATCTCAGACTAAGATGGTTAATAGAGATCTTCTTGAGTTCATAGTTGATGGATATATTAAGTATGGTAAGACAGTAAATGGATTCATCAATAACTTTGACAAGTGGAGAAAGAGTGTTACTAAGATCTTCCCTGAGTTAGGATTCGATTATGATTCAAATCAGATTGTAGCTACAATTGATCTGTGTGACAACTACGTTATCATTGATGAAGAACTGTTTGAATCATTATCATACATCATTCAGGTACAGGAAACATATGGTCTGCTGGTACATTATACATCAATCAAACGTTCTCTTGATAATGAGAATACACTCGGTAGATTCTTTGAGTATGCAGAAGATGCATATCCATTAATCAAAGACAGATACAAGGGTCTTGGTTCTTCACCAGCTATTGTGTCTAAGGAGACTATAATGGATCCACGTACTCGTAGACTCATCCAGGTCACTATAGATGATGTATATGATATGCAGAGACGTATGAGTATTCTTGTAGGTAAAGGCAAGGATGACGTACAAGGTAGAAAAGAATTACTTATGGACTTTAAGTTTACTAAGGAGGATATTGATAATTAATATACATATATAATCATATTGAAGGAGGATAAGTAAAATGGCATTAAACTTTAACACGGATACGGATCATAATGAATCCGTATTCGAAGACTTAGTGGGATATGATGAAATCACAGATGAAAAGGTAATCTATGAGGTACTTGGGGATGAGATAATCCTTGACAGATATGGAGATCTTCATACTCTGTTCGAAAAGGTAGTGGATGTATGTGTACTCTGTTGGAATAATGAATACAATGGAGATGTTTTACAGCATACACCAATCAAGTTCAAGAATACACTTGAGAGTGATGTTACATATGTAATACCGCTTAACCAGTTCATGATTTGTTTACCATTCTTCAAAGCAATACATGAATATCTGGAATATGTTGATCTGAGTGAATTATTGATCAATAATGAATTCATCACAGATAAGATCAGAGGTCGTATGCAGGATAATCTTGTTAAGATCTTACAGAAGTATGGTAATACTCTTAAAGAGATTAATGAGATAATCGCAGATGTTTCTTTAGATCTTAAAGAGATATTGATTATATTCTCTGAAGCTAACATGGATGTGTATTCTGCAGAGTCACTCTTCTTAGATCAGTATAGAGAATCTCCGATTATAAGAGAAATCAATAATACTGAATATGGTAGAGATAAACAGGCAAATGAAATCGTTGAGCTCAACAAGGAAAAGTATGAGTTACTTCAGAAGGAAATGTTACGCTTAGGCAATCCATTCTTCAAGGCTAACCAGTTTACAAAGATCATTAAGCCGAAGCAGATGGAAGAGTGTTATATCAACTTCTCACAGATTCCAGATGGTTCAAGA
>Ga0326511_10000642_pt1 | contig 30798 bp, 50 predicted proteins | sample 0_2496_0518_D_FD_203701 | JGI IMG/M metagenome (GOLD analysis project Ga0326511, IMG submission 203701) | Bovine rumen microbial communities from UC Davis, California, United States - 0_2496_0518 | ecosystem: Host-associated > Mammals > Digestive system > Stomach > Rumen | place: USA...
CTTGCTTTATGAAGCAATAACTGGAAGATGCAAATTCTCTGGAAAGATGGATGAAAATGACAATGATCCAATCAAGAGCATTGCAAACTATGTTTTAGTCTGGGACATTGATAATGCAAAGAACAACAAGCTATACACTATATCTGACTACATCAAGCATTTGATGAGCGCAGACATAAAAATATAGCTTGGCTTCAAGTCAGCTAATGGCTTCTCATTCATGTCTTTGCAAATCTTAACATAATTCAAATAACTATGATACTAAGCAAACTATTCAAAAAAGTCTTCTTGACTGAAAGCAACAAAGAGTTTCCAAAGACTGTTGCGCTTGTTGGTGGTTCATTCAAGCCACCACATGCAGGCCATTGGTACATGGTTGAGCAGTATGCTAAGAAAGCTGATGAAGTAGTTGTACTGATATCTGACCCTAAGAGCGCAAAGTCAATACGCAAGACTTCAGCTGGAACAGTCATAACAGCAGAGATGGCAAAAGAAATATTTGACATCTACATCAAGCGATACAACTTGACTAGCAAAGTTAAAGCAATAATATCAGCAGAGCCATCACCTATCACAGCTTTGTTCAAGTATGTCGATGACAGCTTGAATGACGTCAACGTAATATTTGGCGTAAGTAAGAAAGATGACGACTTGAAACGCTTCAAGTCTGCGCAGAAGTACTATGAAGAGAATGAACACATTCATTTGATAGATCCAGCTGAAACTGCAGTAGAACCCTATGTAGACAAGCATGGAAACAACATCTCTGCAACTAACGTCAGAAACAACATAGAAAACCCTGAAGTTATAAAAAGTTATCTCCCAGAGAAGCTTACACCAGAAGATGTCTAGAAAGTTCTCTAGGTACTAGAAGTTAAGCCAACGACTGAGTCTGAGGAAGTGTCTAAAGATGATCTAGAGCCATGTGATGAGACAGAACAAGTCCATTTCAACATCACAGATGATATGTTAGCGCAGGCAAAGATATCTGCTTACAACGTAGGACTTCAGGCTAAAGACCACAAAGGAAAAGACATACCTGTAAATCCTAAGAAATTCCCTGAGAAAGCAATTGACATTGTGTTTCCAGTAAAACAGCTGCTAGTTGAGGTGTATCTTGACACTAAGACAAAGAAGTGGGATTCTGCAGTGAACTACAATGGAAACATCGTAAAGCTTTCACCTGACTAGATGGGTGAGTTCTTCATGTCAAAGTTCTATGGCAAGATGATGGCGAAGCTCCAGCATGAGTGGCCATTGACTGATGAACTGTATGGTGGCTTGTATGAAGGTATCGCCAACAAAGAGATGCAGATAGACAGAGTTCCAGTTGTTGAAGAAGGCACTGATGATAAGAAGAAAGACAAAGAGACGCACTCTGCGACTGGCCGCAAGTACATGAACTTTGGTGATCTTGGCGTAAGAGGCAAGACAGCAAGATTCACATGCTGGCCAAAGAAAGGAAAAGAGTTTCGTTGGTCAACATGGAAAGACTGGAAGAAGATAAAGCCGCTTTGCAGAATGCGCTTCAGCTACTCTAATGGCCATGAGTATGGCGTGACTATATCTCCAATTGGCGAGAACTACTAGAACCGTGGCTTTAGAAGCTATGACTTGACTGAGCAGCCACCACTTCAGTGGCTCTCAAAAGAAGAGAACGCTGATTTGATGAAGCTTTCTCTGTTCAACAAGTTCATCCACTTCTGCATAAACAGAATACAGAAGTACGTCGAGATGGATCCAAACGAGATATACAAGAAGATAAACAATCCTAAGAAGATTGAAGTAGCAGACATCATCAAGACGTAGTCAATAATACGCAAGACTTTGAACAACATTATCAAGAAGAAGTAGACAGATGGATTCAAATGGAGTGACTGATTATGGTAGACATACAAAAAGTATATGAAGATGCTGTTGTTGGCGCTGGTGAAGGAGCTGCTGCAGCAGATGTGCAAAGTGCAAGTGATCCTGCTAGCACATTGAATGCTGGCTTCATGAAGCCAAGTGATAGCAAGATCGGTGACACTGATGTACTTGGTAAATGTGACCATAACAAAGAGTGTGGCTACATGAAAGATGGTTGCTTTCATCTTCCTGCCGGTGCAAAGCCTAAAGTGATGCATCGAGAGATACTTGCTGGAAAGAAGAAGAAAAACCACAAGAATGACTACATCAAGAACATGGAAGTCCTTGTGTCAGAAGCAGAGCTTGACCGTGACACAATCTTAGCAGTGCATAATGTGCCAGAAGAAGAGATTGTGAAGTTTGTTCAGTCATACGATTCTAATGCACAAGAGATAGTTTCAATTGCATACTATCCTGCTGCAAAGAAGTTCTTCTTGAAGTTCAGCAATGGCAAAGACATACGATACATAATGGCAGAGTTTGATGGCAAGAAGTTCATTGACAATCCAGACTTCATTGAGAAGAAGATATGGACTAAAGATGATGTCAAGATCATGTATGACTGGACAAAGACTAAAGAGAAAGTTTGGGTCATTTGGGGTGCAGCATGACAACTAACACTATAACAACACCAAAGTTTGAGCCATAGTACACAGTTCCAGAAGGAGATGTGCAGAAGACTGCTATGCTTCCATAGTTGAATGGCTTGAACACAAACTTGACTAACAGCAACAAGTGGTATGCATACTTCCCAATTGAGTCTATACTTGGCAGAAAGTACAATGGAATAGAGCTGCACTTAGTCAGGTTCAGCTTGCCTTAGATGGAGATGTCAAGCACTGAGGTCTCTTACAAAGGCTACACTAAATCAATTCCAACTAAGGTGATGAATCCTGCTACGAAAGAGCTTACACTCACATATCTTGTAGATGAATACTGGCAGAACTACAAAGCTCTGTATCTTTGGATGTCATCAACAGGCGGAAACATAAACAATGTTGTTGCGAATGAGACTATACAGCCAATCATTCCATCAGATTACTTGCCACTTAGAATATATCTTCTTGACAACTATAAGCGCAAGAGAATACAGTTCTGCTTCAGCAACTGCTGGATAAAGCTGTTCAACGAAATCTCACTTGAGCAGAACAATCCAGGTGAAGTTGAAGCAAGCTTCACTTGTGTATATGATGAGTTCAAGATTGAAGAAGTATAATTCATGATAGTAAATAGTATTATACGTTATCAAAGGAAATACATACAATGATACTCAATGAATTTGATGCTTATAGAGAAGCACTAAAGAAAGTCAATCTCAATGAGGAAGTCATGCCAATCTACAAAGGCAGACTGCTCACAGAGAACGTTGAGCTCTACTGCAAGATACAGAAGCTGCTCAACTGCCCAGCTATGGAGCAGTGCCACAGATGGCTGTATGACCTTGACGTAGAGAATCTTGACGAAAGTGAATGCAGCAAAGTGAACAACTTGTTCCAGCTAGGTGTTGACAAGGGCTACATTGAAGACGATCCTGATGATCTTGAGACTGCTGACCAAGCTGCCGGTGAGACTCCAGATTCAGCTGGTGCAGAAGTCTCTCTGCCAGTCAAAGACCCAGCACCTGTTATTCCTGATGCTTAGCCGCCTGCTCCTGCTCCTGCATCAGAAGCTCCAATGGCAGCTTACACTGTCGTGTACTCTGCTATGAGAGATGGACAGCTTAAGACTGGCGAAGCTTATTCAAATTCATTGAACACACGCTCTGCAAAAGCTGATGTCATCAGCAAGCTTGAGAAAGCAGGCTACCAGAACATCTCAATTCTTGCAATTGAAGCTGGCGACCCTGACATGACAGGTTGTGACAACACTTATTGCAAGTAGTCAGACTATGTTCCTCCAGCTTATGAAGATGAAGAAGAGGATGTAGCTGAAGCAGATGACCGTGAGCCACTTGCTCATGCATTCCATCCATTTGGAATGAATGCTTCAACTGCTAACACATCTGGCCAAGATGAAGTCAAGATGACTTTGACTGAGGATGAAGCTAAAGCTGAGGTTAAGAAAGCTTTTGATGAAGCTAACAAGCAAGTGTCTGAAGATCCAGAAGCCGCAGAGATAAAGAAGTTCTTGAATGACAACAAAGACAAGCTTGAAGAGCTCAAGTCAAAACTTGATGAAAAAGGCCAGAAGTGCTTTGACACATTGTATGATGCATTACAAAAGTATTCTGCTGGACAGTTAGGTGAAGATGACAGTGTAGCTGAAGCTAAAAGCAGCAAGAAGACAGCTACTGGAATAAAGACACTTATGCGCGGAATCCTGAAAGTCATGCTTACTTTGATTAGCTTGAGTGGTTCTGCTGTTGGTCTTTCTGGAAAGATTGTCACATGGGCTGGAAATCTTCTTGCTGCAGGTGCTGACCGTGTCAATGCATGCTTGAAAGACTCTGAGCAAGTTGATGAAGCTGGTGAAGATGAAGAAGATGACGCAGCTGGTGATGAAGACGGCGGTGAAGAAGAATCTAGTAGTGATGAAGGTGGCGCCGAAGGCGGTAATGAAGGTGGAGATGACACTGGAGATGATGCTGGAGACGATGAAAACACCGAAGATGCTGAAGAGCCAGATGAGAAGTTGAAAGACGACAAGAAAGAAGAAGAAGGAAAAGAAGACGCTAAGGATGACAAAGAAGAGAAAGAGCTGTCTGACCAAGAGAAGACACAGCTAAGAGACTCTTACAAGAAAGCGTTCAAAGCTGCTATGCAGAAGTGTAAGTTCACTGGAAAGTGCTTTGATGACCTGACTCTTGAAGAGAAGGTCAACTTCTTCACTGAGCTTGACAAAGCATGGGGCGACAAAGCTGATCCTTCAAAATTCATGTCTGACAAAGAGACAGAAGCTCTCCAGAAAATAGTAGTGAAGAAGCAATAATATGTTGCAGCAAGAAGAGATAGATCCTAAGCAGAAATGTTGCTTCAACTGCAAATGGTTTGAGCAACGTACATGCTTTTGCAGACTGAATCCGCCACAAGTGGTTCTTCAATATGTGAACAGGATTGCATATCCTTCTTCTGCATTTCCTAAGATATCAGTTCCTGCACTTGACTGGTGCAGCAACTTCAAGAACATAAATGAAGTAAGACAGCTTAACGGCTGAACAAGTCTTTGAGTATTTTGAAGCCTTGGAACATCTTCCGAGGCTTCTTTGTCTTTTTAGTGTTGACACAAGCTTCTGGAACGCCAAACTTAGCGAAGAACTTCTTTGGCACAAGCTTGTATATGAATGTCTTGAACTTCTGCCATACCCACTTCTAGTTGTACCCAAAAGCACGTTCAGTTATGTTGAATGTGCCTTTGCTGTCTATGAACACTGAGCAATGAGCATTTGACAGCTCACTGTATGGGACTTTGAACTCTTTAGCAAGCTCAAGCTATGCAGATGGCGTGAAGTCTACTACCCAGTCAGCTGTGTACTCATGCTCTCTGAACAAAGTCTTTGTCTTGTTGTTTATGTCTTGGTACTTGACTGACTCAAAGAGCTGAAATGGTGCTGGCTAGTATGAAAAACCATTTATGACTGAAAGCCTGCTTGCTTCACATAGCCATGCAAGTGTATCAATCTCTTCTGAAGAGTCAACTGACAAAGTGACATTGTGGATGTCATCATAGCACGTCAGCTGACGTCTCTTGTTCTTTCCCTAGCTGTTGCTCATATTCCATCTGCCTCTTTGCAAGACCTTCAAGCGTCTTGTTGTTTCCCATTATCACTTGCCTCATGTACAGCTCTTCAGATGATTTGCTTCCTGTAGTGTCATTGTACTCCATTAAGTACTTTCGCATGTAAGCATCCATTGTAGTGTCATCGCACAAAGCAGACAAGTAGCTTACATCTTCATCATTAAGATAGTCATAATCAGTCATCACGAAGCCATCTTCAATTGCTTCCATGCTGTCAAGTTGATCATCTGTTGGAATGCTGTTAAACAATTCATCACTCATAAGCTGGATATTCTTTCATTTATGTACTGCACAAGCTCTTTTCCTGCAAGCTTGAACTCTGCTGATATGTTCATGCATGTTTTGTTCACATACTTGTCAATCAAGTCATTTACTGCAACTATTGGAGATTTGCAGTCTTTGAACAGCTCTTCATGCATGTTTATGCAGTTGCTTCTGCCAAATGCATGCTTTACAAGCTTGAACACTGAATAGCAGTCAAGGTTCTTGTGCTGTATGAACATGATGTTCTTGTAAGTCTCTTTCTTCAGTTTCACCTCTTTCTTGCTGAAGAATTCATTGAACAGCATTATGCATGCATTGTTCATCAGAAGCCTGTCTATCTTTATGTCATGTTCTTTGAGCAAATACTTAAGCTATGTTTTAGAGTTGACAATCTTGTCAAGCTTCTGTGGAAAATACTGCATGTCTTTGTACTTCAAGAGCATGTTGTCTTTTGGCATGCATGCTCCAATTATCAAGTAGTATGTTGGCTTCAGCCTGTCATACTTGACTGTATGCTTCATCAATGTGTCAACTACTGCTTTCTTCAAGACACCAGCAAGCTTCTATGCATCCCAGTCTGCAGAGAACACATATTCTTCATCTATCTTCTAGAACAAGTCATTGTACTAGTCGAAAAACTGCATGAACGCAATGTCAAGCAAGTTCTTGAAATAAAGTAGTTTGAATGTTGGCATAACTATATTATACTTCTAGAGTAAATACTTCTGTAAAAATAGAAAGTAAGTGTAAGATGGCGTATAATAAGAACACAACTCCTGAGACAGGAATTGGCATAAAGAAGCCACACCAAGTTGAATACATAACTAAAGACGAATGGGAAGCTAGAATACAGAATATAGCTCATGCTAAGCGAGACATCGCTTGGTGGGCAGAGACATTCTTCTACATTATAACACTTGACAAAGGCTTGACTAAGATAAAGCTCTACAAGAAGCAGAAGGAGATGCTTGAGTTCATTGCTCACAACAACCGAATCCTTACACTTGCAAGCCGCCAGACTGGTAAGACTACAACATACACGATATTCTGCTTGTGGTATGCTACACTGTTCCAAGACAAGAAGATAATGATTTGCGCTAACAAGCTGCAGACTGCTATTGAAATCATGGACAGAATACGCAAAGCATATGAGAACTTGCCATTCTGGATAAAGCCAGGAATCTTGACTTACAACAAAGGTGAGATTGAGTTTGCAAATGGCTCAGTCATCCGTGCTTGCTCAACTTCATCATCTGCTGCTCGTGGTTCATCATGCAACTGCGTTGTTGGAGATACGCTAGTGACAGTCAAAGATGACTTTGGAAATATATTCAAATGCAAAATTTCTGAAGTTGAAACATTGATAGCATATCAACATCTTAATAATGCTCAAGTAATATACTTGGATGAATGAAGAATGAACGCCATTTCATCTATAGTAAATAAAAGCTATAGAAAGAACTAGCAAATGAAAAAGTACTACTATGTTTACAAGATAGTTAACAAGATAAATTAGCATGAATATATTGGTTTTCATTCAACCAATAATTTAGATGATGGCTATATGGGAAGTGGAAAGCTTTTGCCATATGCATATGCAAAGTATGGCATTGACAATTTTGAAAAGATAATTCTTAAGATGTTCAAGACTAAGCATGATGCAGAGCAATATGAAAAAGAGCTTGTTGACATTGAATATGTCAACAGAGCTGACACTTACAATATATCATTAGGTGGAAATGTATGCATTCTATATGGCAAGAACAATGGATTCTATCATAAAAAGCATTCTGCAAAAACTGTGTAGATGATACGAGAAAAGCTTAAGCAGTACTATATGAGCAATGATGGCTACTGGAAAGACAAAAATATATCAGAAAATGATGATGTAATAGTCGACAATGTTAGATATTTTTCATTTAGGAATGCAATGAAAACATTGAATATGTCATATGCTCAACTAAGAAATGTTTTAGTTAGACCAGGCAATGGCTTTGTTGATCCATTAAAATAGTTAAAGTTAGTCAAGAAGTATGAAGAAGCTATGTTTAAGAAGAAAATGCATTTAATGCATTTAATAGCAATGGCACATGATCCAGCCAGAAACAAAAAAATTTCAAATGCATTGAAAAGCAGAAAGCACACATGGCAAGACAAAATCAACAAGAATCCAGCTAAAATTGCAAAGACTGCAGCTAAGCATAGAGGAATGAAACGGTCAGATAAAACATGTAAAAGCATATCAGCAGCTAAGAAGAATTTTTACAAGACTAATGTTGTATACAACAAAGACTTAGTGTTCATCTATAATGAGAAAACTAATGAACGTAAGTATATTGCAAAAAATGAAGCATTACCTGATGGCTGGAAGTTTGGCCTTGGCCCAACAAAAGCAAAAGGAAAAAGATGGTACATGAATCCTGAAGACTTCACTTAGACGAAGTGCTTTTCATAGCATGAGCAAGTTCCAGCTGGCTGGGTTTCTGGAAATGGCAATTTGCGCTTAGCAAAACTAAAAAAGAAAGACAATTCACACAATGGAAGTATTAACTGACAATGGATGGAAAAAGTTTTCAGGTGTAAGAATATCAGAAGCAACAAAGCTGTATGACATTTTTCTTTCTGACAATACGCATTTGAAGTGCACTCCAGAGCATCTAATAAAGCGTAAGGATTCTACATTTGCAAAAGCATGTGACTTAAAGATTAATGATGAGCTTTTTTCACATAACAGACTCTATGTTAAAGACATTATATGCATAGAGCTAGATACGCCTGAAAAAGTTTATGATTTGACTAATGTTGAAGATGGACATGAATATAAGACAAACTCAGTGACTAGCCATAACTGCTTGATAATTGATGAAATGGCATTCATACCTAAGAACATAATCGATGACTTCTTTGCATCAGTCGTTCCTATCGTCTCTTCATCAAAGACTTCAAAGATCATTGCAGTGTCAACTCCAAATGGCGCTGAAGGAATGTACTATGACTTGTGGCAGAAAGCTAACTTAGGCGAGAGTGAAGAAGGATGGATGCCGTTCAGAATCCATTGGTGGGAAGTTCCTGGCCGTGATGAGAAGTGGAAGCAGCAGCAGATTGCGACAATCGGCATTGAGAAGTGGAAGCAAGAGTATGAATGCGACTTCTTGACTTCATTGACCAAGCGTCTTATTCCTGATGACATAATAGACAAGTACAGGATGTAGCTGTCAGAGATGAAAGCTCAAAGCAAAGAGTTCTTAACTGGAAAGAAGCAGCATGTTATGAGCCCTGACGAGACGAAGCTCTTTGAGTTCACTATGTGGCATGAGTTCGAGCCAAGTTGCACATATGCTGCTTCAGGTGACATAGCAGAAGGTGGTGGCGGTGACAGCTCAGTGCTTTACATCTGGGACATATCTGACTTGAGAGAGATACGTCTTTGTGCGAAGTTCAACTCTGACAAAGTGACATTGACTGAGTTTGCATTCATCACTCACAAGATGCTAGCATTGTACAACAATCCATACTTCATCTGTGAGAGAAATGGAATTGGCGCAGGCTACATAGACATGCTCAAAATAAACTACCAGTACTAGAACATAGTTCAAGAAGGAAAGAATGGAGCAGATGGCGTATACAGCCATGTCTCTGTCAAGAGCAAAGCGTGCTTGTGGGCAAGAGACATGATGTTGACTGAAGGATTTGGCTTCAAGATATATGACAAAGACTTGGTTGAAGAGATGAGCACATTTGTCAAGAAAGACACTAAAGGCGTCTACTTGTCATACACTGCTCTTGCAGGTGCGCATGACGACCATATGCTAGCTTTCATCTGGCTCTGCTATCTGCTGCAAAGTGACATCATTGAGAAGTACTATTTTGTATGTGACACGTTCACTAGCTCACTTGGAAACACATATGCTATGATTGTGAAGCCATAGTCTGCTTACACTGTGCAAGACATAAAGAAAGTCACTAATGACCCAATGTACAAAGAGTTCCTTGACTTCAAAGAGCTAGTGATGAACAAGCTCAGCATTGCAATGAAGCAAGAGCAGAATGAGAGAGATGGCTTCATGTATACGCAAAGACAGCAAGACATATACTTTGGTGGTGCAGGCGACGAACCAAGCTGGAATTCACCTAAGTTCTCTCCATAGCTTGCTTCTGCACAAGCTCTGAATCCTAACAATAGGATGCCAGTATTTTTCATATAGTAAATATAAATACTATGAAAAAGTTCTTTTACAAGCTATGGGCTAAGTTCCTCACAATAGTTGGTGACATCAAATGGTTCAAGTGGCCAATGTGGATTCTATATGACCCAGATGAATTCTCTGTATATGGCAAAGACATCTTGGACATTCTTAACGTCATACAGCCGGGTGACATAATCTTGCGTGGCTACAGGCACTATATAGATGGCTTCTTCATCAAGTTGTTTGGAATTGATACATCAGACTCTGTAATAGGTGGTGACTGGTCTCATGGAGCAATATACATTGGCGACAACAAAGTCATACATGCAGTTGCAGAAGGCGTGTCTGAAGTTGACTTGATTGACTTTTGCAAGTGTGATAGAATTGCTATATTCAGGCCAAAGAAATATAAGAAGCAAGCAATCACTATAGCTAAGAAGTTCCTTAAAGACAAAGTTCCTTATGACTTTGGCTTCAAGCGTGGAGCAAGCTCTCTGTACTGTTTTGAGCTTGCAGCGCTTTCTTATCCTAAACTTGACATTCCAAAGCTTTCATTCAAGAAGCTGTTTGGTCTCATAAGCAAGAAGGATGTATACTTAGCTAAGAGCTTCATTGATTCACCTGACATGAAGCCTATTTTCTGCTGCAATCCAAAGTTTGGAATTAGCTTTTATTATTCTGACAATCGTTGATTTGCCTAGCAAGGTCAGTGACATACATTGATTCTGTATCATTCTTTATTGTAGCTCTAAAATAGAGTTCATCTATGTCATCTGCAGACAATATAGCTAGACGTTTCGCTTCTCCTAGATAGTTCTAGAACAACATCTAAGAAATTTCGTCGTGTTCTTCTTTAGTCACTTTAAGTACCTTATGAAGCTGCCATTCTGCTTTGGAATGGCTTTTAGAAGCCATAAGTACAAAGCAGCTTCTGGCATTTTCTCTAATGTGAAGTAATTCTTTATGACAATGTTCCTCACTGCAGGATTTGAATGCATTGACAAATATTTAAGCACCATAAATTTAGATGCGTCTTTGAAGTATACAGACTCAACATGTCCTTTGTAAAGCTCACGTGATTTGCTGACAAGTATGTTAGCAAGCACATCAAACAACATGTTGCTTTTGAACGCCATTCTCAGCCTTTCATAATCTCTTCTTTTATAGCTACAAGCATTCCAAAGAATGTTGGTTCTTTGTCAACGACCATATTGAGCTGGTAAAGAAGGTCAGTGAGCTTCAAGATAGTCTTAGTGTCTTTCACTACTTCATTGTCTACAACATAGTTGAACAGCAATGAACCGGCTTCTACCATGTCACCAAGAGCATCTTTGCTTTTCAAGTAGAACTGCCTTACATTGAGAAGATTTGCCTCAGTTGCAGTCTTGTCAACAAGCTCTTTCATCAAGTCATCTTTACTGTTGCTTATCACTGCATTTGCTTTGACAACGAGTGTTCCAGAGCATGAACACATCTGCAGATACTTGATTATTCTTCTGCAGTCTGGATAGTACTTGAATCCTTCTTCAATGAAAGCTTTCAATGAAGCTTTGTCATACTTTATCTTCTCTGCGTCAAGAATCTTCTTCACATGTATCAGAAGCTCTTTCTTTCCAAACTCAAGCTTCACTACTGGACATCTTGACAAGACAGGTGGAATTATCTTCGCAACTGTGTTGCATGTTATCAAGAACCTTGTGTCAGACTGAGCAGCTTCAATCAAAGTCCTCAATGCCATCTGGAAGTTGTTAGTTCCTGTTGAAGAAGCTGAGTCACACTCGTCAAGAATGACTATCTTGAGCTTACCTTCCATTGACAAAGCATTACAGAATGGCTCGACTTTAGTCCTCAATGTGTCAATCACACCTTCAGTTGCGCACTTTATGAAAAGCATATCAGCGTCAAACTCTTTGCAGAGAATCTTCGCTAATGTAGACTTGCCAGAGCCTTGGACTCCAGCAAAAGTCATTGAAGTCATAGACTTGCTCTTTATCATGTTCTTGAAGTATGTTTTTATCTCAGGCTCAAGGACATAGTCTTTCAAAGTAGTTGGACAGTACTTGTCAACCCATTCTTGCTGTATTTCATTTGCCATAGATATAATATACGTTGTTAGACTTCTTTGTTGAACTCTTCAATGTCTGACACTTTCATTCCTGTCCGTTCTTCTATAGTGCGCACGAAATTGCTAGCGTCATTCAAGCTCTAGAAAGTTCCTGTGTCAAGATAAGCGTTTCCAGCTTCAAGCTTCTTGACTTTCAGCTCTTTCCGCTTGAGGTAAGCTTTGTTCACGTCAGTTATTTCATATTCTCCACGAGCAGATGGCTTGAGCTTCTCTGCAATTTCAATGACGTCATTGTTGTAGAAGTAGATGCCAGGAACTGCATAGCTTGACTTTGGCTTCTTTGGCTTCTCTTCAATAGAGAGCGCATTTCCTTCATCATCAAACTCAACTACGCCATACCGCTCAGGGTCAGACACTCTGTAGCCAAATATGACGTTCTCATTTCCTCTGCAAGCTTCTCTGAAGTGCTTCTCGCAGTCTGCACCATAGAATATGTTGTCACCAAGAATCAAACACACTCGCTCTTTCTTCATGAACTCTTTTCCAAGAATGAACGCTTGCGCAAGACCATTTGGATTGTCTTGCACTTTGTAAGAGAACGTGCATCCATACTCACTGCCATCACCAAGGTTCTTCTCAAGTATTGGTGTAGACTCTGGTGTAGATATGATTAAGATGTCTTTTATTCCCATCTTCATCAATGTGTAGAGAGGATAGTATACCATTGGCTTGTCATACACTGGAAGAATCTACTTTACTGCAAATTTAGTCAATGGCATCAAGCGTGTTCCTGCTCCGCCTGCTAAAAGTATTCCTTTTCTCATTTATTTTTCTCCTTGCATAGTTCAACACATTCAGTTATCACATTCTAGCATGCTTCATATGCTTCAAGGACTTTTGATTCTCCATATATAGCAAGCTTCATCTTGACTTCTTCATGAGAATCTGCATTCAAGTGTTTCTGCACTGAATAAACATATGACATAGCATCTAATAGTTTTGGTTTCATCACAGATTTTCCTGATACCATTCTACTGTCTTTGCCATGTCTTCTTTCCACTTCTTCTTGCTTTGGCAGAAGTCAGTTCCAACTAAGAAATAAGATATATCATGGCCAGGTCTGTCAGTGACATGTGTTATCAAACTTGTTGGCTTGCCAAGCTGCTTAAGAATAAATCGAATAAGCTTAATGTTAGTTATCCAATTTGCTTCTGGTGGTGCAATGTTGTATATCTTTCCAGCTATACCTTTGCTTAGAATTTCAAGAATAATTCTGTTATGTTCATCTACATTTATCCAATGTCGCATCTGGTTTCCTTTTCCATACACTGGAATACTTTTACCAGCCATTGCAGCTTTGATTACAGTTCCAATCAATTTTTCAGGATGTTGCCATTTTCCAAAATTGTTTGTGCATCTTGACACTGTAGCATTGACATTGAATGTTCTAACATAAGACAAAACAGCCATGTCTGCTGCAGCTTTAGATGCACTGTATGGTGAAGATGGCTTTAAAGGCTTCACATCTGCAGGAATATACTCATCTATATAACGAACTTCATCTGTATTTTCCCAGCTGTCTGGACTTGTTTCACCATATACTTCATCTGTCGAGACTTGGTGGAATCTAAGCTTGTGCTTTCTAGCTACATTAAGCAGCTTAACTGTGCCAATGACATTAGTGTTGAAAAATACATCTGGACCATTTATGCTGTTGTCAACATGACTTTCTGCTGCAAAGTTGATTATTGTGTCAATGTTGTTCTGTTGCACTAAAGTATCTACTGAAAATTCATCACATATGTCACATTTATAATATGAAATTCCATGATCTTTAAGCCATTGAAGTTTTTCTTCAAGCTTAAAGCTAGCTGCATATGTTTCTAAATCTACAACAACTAAATGCAAATCTGGACGAGTTTTCGTCCATAGTTGGACTGCATTGAATCCAATAAATCCAAGACCACCTGTTATAAGTATATTTGTCATATTATTTTCTTTCCCTGTGTTATCTCTTTTTGAGCTAGCTATGTCAACTTTATTAGCAAAATCTAATTGTCTTTGTAAGACTGTATGACAAGCTCAACTTCTTTTTCAAACTTCTGCGCTTGCTCAATATCACCAAATATTGAAAGCTTCATGATAGCTTCTTCAGGTGAGTCAGCACCAGTCTACTTGTACACATTAGTAGCATCATATGCAATTTTTAGCAATTCATCAAAAGACATGTGCTACCTGCTTACAGCCATTCAAGATTTCCAAATGTTCCATTGTCATTGACAGTGTCATTGTTGTACAAAGCTACATTCACTGCTTCTGCAATCTTGTCAGAAAGCTTCTTAGGAATTTCACTGAATGCAATAAGCTTCTTGTTCAGCTTGAACTGGTGAGCTGCAGCTTGGTTCTCTTTCAGCATCTTCTTAAGACGATCTTTGTCATTTATCAAGCCAATAACACGCTTCTCTCCAACTTTAGCGAACACTTTAGGAATATTGTCTGAGCCATCGCCAAGAAGTATCTTTCCAAGCAAGTAGTCTTTGCGAGGAACTTTAATGCTTCCAATCTTGCTGACAATCTCTTTTCCAAACAAGTCAATCTGTGTTATGCCTTCAAGCTGGATGAAGTCATGGTCTGAAGCGAACAGCACTTTCAGCTCATAGTCATCTGAGCACTTGTTCACGATAGTGGCAATGATGTCATCAGCTTCTGCACCACTGACTGAGATGAACTTGTAGCCATACTTGTCCTCAAGCTCAAGCTCTTTGAAGATGACGTCAAACACGTAGTTCCTTATCTTGAAGATATCAAACTGCTTTGGCGTGAACTTGCGCTGAGCTTTGTATGCAGGATAGAGGTCTTTCCTGAAGCTCTTTGCTGTGAAGTCATCCATTGCAAATACAGTGTCAATGTGGTCAATGCAGTCAAGTTCATCTTGGAAATGGCCACGAAGCTGCCAGTCAATTGTCTCACAACGCTTCATGACAAACTTCTTCAGGATTCTCTTGAAAGTGTCACTTACCAGCAAGTCTGGTAGATTCTTCTGGTCAGTCTCTTCTGCTGATCTTATCAAGTAGTTTGCTTCCTTAGAAGCTTTCTTCTTAAACTCTGCGACAGCTCCATACACTAGATAGTACATGAAGTATGACGCATCAACGATAACTAATGCTTTACTTTTCTTCATATTATATATTATATCTAGCTAGAGATTGTGTCAATTGAATTTAAGGTCTTCAACAGAGATTCTTTGCCAAGTCTCAGTCTGAGTTTTAGCGTCAAATCCTATGCACTTGTATTTGCCAAAGTACACATATCCTAGATTGTTGAATGCATCAACAGCTTTGAAGAATATGTACCTGAGCTTCATCTTGCCTTCTTTGTAGAGCTTCTCATCTCTATGCCATCCAGCATTTCGCTTGAAACTAGTGCAATGTGAAGTAAACACATTTGTATCAAAGTTGTAGTTGTTCTTCCAACCGGTTGCAGCGTTGTCTGATATGCATGGAAACCAGATGTCTTCTGCATCATTGAGATGCAAGACTGAAATGCTCTCTGTTCCAGTGCTCTTGTACTCTTCACCCGCTCTTGTCCTGAAGCCCATTACATTGACAAGGACATTCTTGCGCTTGAACATCATGCTGTCACTGTACTTGATGCAATGCTGCTGCTTTATTGTCTCTGCGTTGTCTGTCTCTTTCCATACAGGCTTTCCAGCTTTAGCATACAATACTGCGACTTTCTCTACTGCTTTGTCGCACTGCTCATCGATGTCATCTTTAGATATGTCAATGCGTATGATAGTTGGCTTTGCTTTGAGATGCAAAGCTCCCATAGCTCTCAATACTTCTTTGACGTCATTTTCACGGCGTTTGTCTGCTTCAGCTTGGTGCTTGTGGTAAGGTTCATCAACTTCGAACTGCACATTCAATGAAGGAATATATCCATCCATGTAAGCTACATGGCGTTCAGCATTCTTCCTGAAGACAGTCTGCTGCGTCCTAAACTCAAGCACTATTCCACGAGCTACTAGCTTCCAGTATATCTGGCTTAAAGCATAGTTCTCATATTTCTTGTGCGAAGCATGTCTAAGCATGTTCGCTATGTACTCTTGTTGACTACGTGTCATATGTTATATTATAACATACTTCACGTAAAAGTAAACTGAAATCATGCAATATAGCAGCACTGTCCTCTAGACTCACTCTTTATCAAGTCCTCTAGAGCTGCTTGCTTCTCTTCTTTGCCTTCATCACCAATTGATGTGTCAATAGTTCCACCACCAATCAGCTGCACTGAAGCGAACTTCTTTCTGATAGTTCCTAGAAGAATCTTGCACTCTGCAAGAATCAAGCGGCGGCAGTACTCATTTCCATAGTACTCTTCAATTGGTGGCTCTTGGTTGCAAGTCAAGAGAATGAACTAGTTGCGTCCATAGTTGATTGGCTCTGGCATGAGCTTCAGTATCTTAGTGAACTTGTCATACTGCCAGTCAGGATTGCTGCCCATCATTCTCTTCGCTACATCAAACCACTCATGGATGTTGTGGTAAGTTGTCCATGTTCCAACATAACTCTGAGAACCAAGTCCAAATGCAGGAGAGCCTACACCTTGGCCGAAGAACGCATAAGGACCAAAGAACATGTCATTTCCTGTCATTCCAAATATGTTATCTCTCTAGAAAGATATGTCTTTGACTGACATGATATTGTAGTCTTTCAAGTCAATTCCTACACCTGGCTTGTAGAACTTTGTGTTGACAATGAGATACTTCTCTGGAGTGTAAGCATACTTGCTGTACAGAGATATTCCATCTGCAATGCATGAATTTATCTAAGACTCAGTCAGCTCAACTGTCAAAAGTGGATATCCAAGTTTAGTCAAAATCCAGTCTTTCAGTTGTTTTTCAGTACGAATTCCAGGATTTAGCCATGTTGAATTTGGCTCTACAGGCAGATCATCTGTCTTTATGTCATGTCTCTTTATTGCATCTTTCATATTCACTATTTACTTCTTATGCAATATTTAAGTATCAAAGTAAATATTTTCATAAACTTACAAGCTAGAGAACATTATGCATACAAGCAAAAACCATTTTTACAAGTCAGTGTATGTCAAGGAGACATGCAAGATTGCAGAGATAACAGACGCATTTGGCCAACTCAGATACAAAGTTGAGATGACAAGCTTTGACATTGTTGATGATGGAAAGTATGAGCTATGCTACCAAGTGCAAGTAGTAAACTACTTCTATGGTCCAGAGCCACTTATCATATTCGAAGCACCTGATGTCGACTAGCCACCAATCAAAGACATCAGTGTCGCAAACAAAATCTATGCAGACTGCGTAAGAAACTACACTGCGCTTGTCAAAGCTGAGACTCGTGATTTCCAAGACATAGATGTCTATAAAGAGAGAATTGAGTATAGAGAGACTTGTCCTGAATGCTGCGCTACTTGCAGATGGTGCAAGTCTGGCTTGAAGAGCATAATGCTAGACAGAAAGCTTCGCTGCATAAATCCTAAAAACAGAATAGAGTACAAAAATGACGCTCTTCCTTATGAATACTAGCGTAAGTACTTTGAGAACTTGCATGGCCATAAAGTCATGCCTGATGACCATTCTGTGCTAGACATAACTCCAAAAGTAATGCCATTTGGCATTTGCAAAAACTATGAAAAAGCTATAAGCTTCAGTTGACAATAGCAGCCTAGCTGCAGGAGGCGTGGTGATGAAATATACTGGCAAGATTGACCTTGTGCCAATGAAGTTGACAATGCAAGATCTTCGTTGTGATGTCTACTTAGTATTTTCTGGAAAGTAGTGCAGGCCTCAAAGCATATGCAACACAGTTGCAAAACTAGGCTTTTGTGGAAATACAGCACAAATCAAGCAGCTGAAGAAATGTGTATTAGAATGCAAAGACAATCCAGGCTATACATTGTCTTTGTCAAATCTTGAATGCATAATCGTCATCAATCCAAGCAAGTTCACTGAACAGACAACAACTGAATTGATAGGTACATTAGCACATGAGATGTCTCATGCTGTGACCATGCTGTTCAATGATCTTGGATGTGATGATGATGAACTTCGTTCAATCGAACTTGAGAACATCTTAATTCAGACTTTGAAAACTCTCAAGCTCGATGAGCTTATAGGTTGATTACAGCCCATCAAATGCATCTGGCAAATATGGAAATTCAGGACCAGCGATGTTCGCGCCATAGATCTTGAATTTGTTCCGTTCATATGCATATCTGATTTTTTGCCGGATGTTCTCTGGAACTTTGTCATCATTGCCACGAATAATGTTGTCAATGTCACTGTACTTCATGCCAAGACGGTCTTCATCAGACAAAGGCTGCAAGCCATCAATTGGTGTCTTTTCAGCTAGCTTGTCAGAAACACCAAGCCATTTTGCTAGCTCAACAACCTCGCCTTTAGTCAAGTTCTTTATTGGCGCGAAATCACCACACTGGTCACCCCAGCGAGTGTCATTGCCAACAACTGTCTCAGACCTGTTGCATGTGTTGATGACGTAAGCTCCAATGCTCTGTGAAACTGCATAGAGCATCGTCATGCGAAGACGAGCAGGAGCATTGATGCGAGCTTGCTCAGACATCTCAATGCAGTTGTTCTCAAGCTTGCACTTTATCTCATAGAACATCTCGCCAATGTCAATGTCAACACGCTTGATTCCAAGAGTCTCAAATACTAAGTTGACGTCAGCTATGTCATCTTGGCCATCATTAGGAAGAGACACACCAATGACATTCTCTTTTCCAAACATCTTGCAAGCAAGTGCGGCACATGCCGTAGAGTCAACTCCACCACTTATGCCAATCACAAACTTCTTAGCATTCAAGTTGATTGCCCACAAAATCCATTCAGCTTCAATTGTCTGGTAAATCTTCTGTGCTAAATTGTCCATGTTTCACCTCATTTCAGCAATGTTCCAAGATACTTCGAAGCAAACTTCTTATCAGCTGTAGCTGGCAGCTGCTTCATCACTAAGCCAAAGTTCTTCTTGATAGGCTCGACAGTCTTGAGTATGCCATCAACTGCAGCTTTGACCTCATCTTCAGACATCATCTTTGGAACATATACATCTAAGTAGCTGAGCTCTTCCTTCTCTTTAGCTGCAAGATCTTCACGGCCGTTAGCTGCAAACTGGTTGATACTGTCATAGTGCATCTTGACAGCCTTAGCTACACACTTTAGCACTATAGCTTCAGTCAGCTCTTTTCCAGCATTCACTGTCTGGTTCTTTATCTCAGAAACTAAGCTCCTCAGGCAGTCGCGCTTGACATTGTTCTTAGAGAGCATTGCCTCTTTTATGTCAGCTTGTATCTTGTCGTATGTCATTGTAATTTCCTTCTTTTGTAGAACTAGTTATATTATAACACATTAGAGCATAAATATAAACAAAGAATAAATAGATAATTGACGAAGGAGTTCAACATGAAACACATAATTACTATATTAGCAACTTTTCTAGCAGCAACATGTTTTTCTGCTTAGCTAAAGCTTACTTTAGAAAATGATGCGCTAGGTTCTTTTGGTGACAATGACTATACTCATGGAACAGGCTTGACTTTCATTGATAACAATGGAATATACTGGAAAGCCGGCTAGAATATGTATGCTCCATCAGATTTACGCCGAAAAGACCATATTAAAGGTGACAGACCATATTGTGGAATGATTTATGGTGGAATTGGATATGAGTTCTTCAAAGACCCATAGTCTGCATGGACTCACTATGGAGAATTAGACTTTGGCATAATTGGTCCTTCTGCAAGATGCAAAGAGACACAAAAGTTCATACATAAGATTCTCAACTGCAGAGACCCACAAGGATGGGACAACCAGCTGCATGATGAATTCGTTGTCAACGCATAGTGGTGGACAAAGTACAATTGGTATGTTACAGATTGGTTTGCTGTAGTTCCAAGAGCTGGAGTGCTTGCTGGAACTGTTCAAGATGCAGCAGAGCTAGGATGTGACTTCAAGATAGGCTACAACATGAAGAAAGATGTTGGCAGCAGCATAATGTTCAGCGCGTCAAAAAACAAGACATGGCTTGATGACTTGAGCTGTTATGCATATGTTGGACCAGACATCAGATATTACTTGTACAACCACATTCTTGAAGGCAGCATGTTTGGCCATAAAGATGATGGCTTAGACGTAGACATTGAACCGTTTGTGCCAGAACTTAGAGCTGGAGCTGCATTATAGTTCAAAAGCTTCTTTGTGCACTACTACTGGGTCCTCAGAGGAGATGAGTTTGAGCACTAGCCAAACCATCCTCATTATGCAGGCTTAGAAGTAGGCTGGTCATTTTAATTTTGCTGCAAATTCATTTTTCAGCTTCTGCACTTCAGCTGTGTCTTGAGCAAGAGTCTCTCTGTACTCTTTCAATATCTCAATAGCATTGCAGATTGATGTGTCAAGCTTGTTGTTGTGAGCATCCAGCTTTTCATAGTACTTCTTCATATGCTTCTCATGGTGGCACATCAATGCAACTACAATGCTGCATGAGATAGCAAATCCAACAAGCCACCAAGGACTCAAGTATACAGCAAGTCCTGCAAAAGCAAACTCAAGCAATACAAATATCCAAATCATGTCATCACCTCATGCACTTAAGTTGTTTGACTTAGGCCCATATATACGTATTTCTTTCAATGGTGACTTGCTGTCAGCTGGAAGCTCTACTATAGTTGGACGCTGATAGTTGCTAGGCTGCTCCATTCTAAGATATCCAGATGTCAGTATCTCTTTGCATTGCATCTTTAAACGTATGACTTCATTGCACAATGCTTCTACTACGTCATCCCAACGAAGTCTGCTGCAGTCACAGTCTGACTTCAATTCTATCTTCGCTCTTTTCTTAAACTCATTCAGCTCTTCTAATGTCAACTCTTTCATTGGAATTTCTCTTTAGCTCTTTTCTCATTTCTTCGCATGACAATCATCTGCCTGATGCAGTTGATCATTGGAAATATTGTACATGCTAGCATGCCATGCCTAAAAACTGGATCTACAACATGCTCTAAAATACAAAACAAAAACATCAGACCTATGAAAATCCAATGCCATCTGTTCCAGTCTTTTTCTGTCATTTTGCTCATGGCACAAAGCTTACATCATCATTTTGCTCAATTGCTTTCTTGCAGAAGACTTCTTGGTCTGTCAAGCCGACAAACTCATGTGGAAACACAACCCAAGTGTCATTGCTGAACTCTCTTATCCACCAGTTTGGCTTGAATGTAGCATGCTTCTCTGGCTTCCAAGCGATTGTTGCACGTCTTGTCTCGAACTCATATGACTTTGACAAATTGTAGAAATTCAAGATGACTGAATGCTCAAACTCTGCAAAAGTCTTTCCTGTGTCGCAGATGTCATCTACTACTAAGATTTTCTTCCAAGTTCCACTAAGATATGACTGCATCACATAGTCTGGAAATCCAAAGTTGATTACTTCTTTTGAAGTGCTTTCTGCTTTGTCTGGGTCATATGACTAGATATGCAGTGGAAAATGGAATGTCTTTATGTCTTTAGCACGTAGATAGTCTTCAATTACTATAGCAGGAAACACTCCACCTCTATACAAGCCAATGATGACATCTGGCAGCCAGCCGCTCTCATATATTCTCTTAGCAAGTTCGACTGAGCACTTAAGCTGCTCTGCAGATGATATGTAGTGCTTCATCATGCTTTCTTCTCTTCACAACTAGGCTCAGATGTTGCCTCTTTTGACTCGACATCGACGACATCATTGCTCTGCTCAACTTGGCCATCTTCTTTCTTGTCAAGCTTTGAGTATAACAGATATCCAAGCAAAGCACACTCAAACTTGCTTTCTTTAAGTTCTGCAGTATCACGAATAGCCCTATAGTTCCAGAGAACTACATTGAACCAGATCAATGCACATATCCAATTTCCGCTGAGTATGTATATGACTATGCAGAAAATCTCCATGCACAAGCATGCTCTGTCTAGCACATATTGAACTTTCTCAGCTGCATGCAAATGCTTGCATATCTTTGTCTCTTCTTCCTATGTCATTGTTGTATTCCTTTATATTTATATTGTACTTAGCATATTCCTCTGCAGACTGGACCAATCTTCTGGTAGTGGTTGAAGCCAACATTAGCGCGTCTTGAGACTTCTTCAAGACTCTAGCTAATGTCTGACGTAAGCCACTTCTTCAGTTCACTCAACTTTATCTTGACAGTCTTTGGATATATGTCTCTCTCAAGCAAGACATAAGTCGTCTCTGGATTGAAGCTTAGTCCATTGCTCTGGCTGAAGCTTGGTCCACATAAGTCAGATGCTGTCACTTCAGTTATGTTCTCAAAGTCCATGTTGTCTCTCATTTCTTTTTGCTTACTGCAAGTTTATTATAACATATACACAATTTTTGTAAACATGACAAGCAGCAACGTCTACAAAAGTTGCAGCTTGTCATGCATTCAGTTCAAGAGAATTGCATTAGTGCTGTTGTTGACTTTCTTGCTGCGTCTCACTTCCATGCCACATATTCCAATGTCTGCTTCACATGGAATGACGCGTGCCACTTCATCATACTCTTCATAGTCTCTTGACACATCAATGACGACTTTGTAGTCATCTGGATATTTTTCAAGCTTTGATTTAAGCTCTAGCACTGTCATGTCTTTGGAACTTTCTTGAGGTCTCCGCTCATTGCAATGCCTTCTTTGCCAGTGTCAATGAACTTGTAGAAGATGTTAAGATAGTCATAAGATCCTTGGCTAATGCTAGTGATGACAGCTTCTGCTTCTTCTGACTTTATTTCTTCATCGAATGACACAATGTCTTTGCCACCCGCCCATCTGCTAGCAATAACATGGTCACCAACTTTGAAAAATGTAGCCATGTAAGGCCTGCAGACAGGATCATCTTTGTCAAAGTGCATGTTTGGATAGATGAACACTTCTCCATCCCAGTCTTCCCATTCGTCTGACATACTTTTCTTTATGTCATCTGGCACATTGTGCGCATTGTCAAAGCTTCCCATCATGCGATATACAGTAAAATCAAGATTGCAGTCATCTGCCAAACGCTTGTATATTTCAATATATTCACGCTTCACAAATGTGTTTGACACAACAACATCAATGCCATTCATCACTGCAGTGTCAACCATGTTCATGCACCAGCTGATAGACTGTCCTTTCCTAAGTTCATCAAAGCAATATTTGCCATTACGAACATGGTAGAAGTCATTTTCGACATGGAAACATCCAAGTGAGTTTGCGAATGTCGTCTTGCCAGATCCAGGCAAGCCTCTTACTACTATCAATTTGCTCATACGTCTCGTTTTCCCTTATTTCTAGCTTTCAGCCATTTTCCATATTTTCCAAACCAAATCTCTTCATACTTGTACCAGCCGAATCCACATGAGTTCTTCAGCTGGCGTTTCCATCACTTGTGTCTCTAGCTTCTGTGCTTCATTGCATCATGCTTCTGCTTTCATGCCTGATGGCTCTTCTTTCAAGATATTTCTCAGCTTCAAGTATGTCACAATCCAGCCAATGTCATCAATGACGCATGTCAAGCCAAACAAGACAAGAGCAAGCTTCAATGGAGGACAAGCTGCAATTGCTAGTACGCCACCAACGCACAAAGCTATGTCACCAATCACTGACTGCGTGTTGTCATGCAGTTCACGTGACTTCTCATTCCAAAGCTTTGTCTTGAACACCATTATGCAGCGGCTGATTGTCAATGATATTATGCTCACATATAGCAGTGAGAAAATAGCGTATACCCACACATTCCATTGCACAAATGCAAGCCACATGCCTAAGCTAAAGCCACATACGCTTTCTGCTATAGCAAGCACTGCAAACCATTTTACTGCAGCTGCTCTGAACTTGCCTTTCCACATTATTCCAACTGCAAGGCTTGCTACACAGCACCACACTGTCTCAAATGAAAGCCATTGAGCTGGAAGCTCAGATATTGAAGTCTTCATCAAGACAGGAAAGAAGTATGAGTGCAACAGCAGCGTGAAGAAATATGACGTAGCTGGAATCGCTTGATGAGGCTGCAAGTTTATGTTGAGCAGCTTCAGGAACTTTAGCCACAAGCTTTTCATCCAAGCATCTCGTCTTCCATTGCTTTCATGTCAAACTTAGCTTCAACACCAAGCTTCTCCATCTCTTCACTCATGCTGCATTCAGTGTCATTGCCATATGCATAGCCTGTCTCGAAGTTCCAGATGTTGCCAGCTTTAGGCACGTACAGCTTAAGGTCACCATCTTCTCCAATGTATACGCACACAGCAAGTGGCATCTCCCAGTCGCCACCTGCTCCAACCCACCTTACTGCTGTGCCATCATGAAGCTTCGCATATCCTGGCTTGAAGCCTGGCATGTTGAACTCATCACCAATGCCAGTTATGTTTTCACAGTCATACTTGACTTTATGCGGCTCAGTGTGAGGAGCATTCCACATCACATAGCTGATGCCATTGTCATACTCGTCACCGCTGTTCTCTATCATGTTCTCGAGCTCTTTTTGCGTAGCTCCGCACTTGTAGCTTATTGCCATGTTTAGTTTGCTTTCTCTTTTGGACTAGTGTAAGTGTAGTTGTAGACTTGCGTAGTAGCTGGCGTCAAGTAGACGTCAAGCTGATGCTTAGCTTCATTATAAGTGTCAAACTCATCTGACAAGTACTCATCAACCCACATCCTATGCCAGAGTATTCCAAGCATTTTCAAGCGCTTCTCACAGTAGAACTTGCCACATTCCTTCACTATCCGGTAGTTGTACCATTTGCAAGGAAGAATGAACAACACTATCAGAAGCCATGCTAAGCTAAGTGCAAAGACAAGCATGATGTTCGCTACAATGTTCATTGCATTGCCTCCATAATGCCAAAAACTGCCATAGCTATCACCCAGTTATTTTGATAGCCATTCATGTAAAGCCAGGCTGAAACTACTAAAATTCCTACACCACCTATTGCTGATGCTATTTCTTTCATAAGTTATATTATATCATATAAGTTGAACATAGTAAACAAATAAAATATTGTCTAGAATTCATTCTAGACAATTCATTTCCAACCTATAAGAACTATCACCTTAGGTATAAGAGCTTTTCTAAGATGATCTAAGAGCTCCTAGTGAAATATAATCTGCATCTGACTGGAACTACATCTTCATATGTAGCCTTTAGGAACTTTCCCAAACTGTTAGCTATTCCATTATAAGACTGCTAAGCAATCTCTTCTGTTTTCAGGTGCACACTTGCGTATCAGCATGAGCTTCTCTTCTCTGCTCAATGGGAAATCCACACACATGTTAGCACGGTGCATCCATTGTCAAGCTGCTGTTGAAGCATTAAGCGCACTGAGTTTGACTCCTCATCTACAGATGGCTGTCCCGCTGGAAGATTCGAACCCAGACCCTCGGTTTTAGAGACCAATGTGCTACCGTTACACTACAGGACAATTTCTGGTCGGAGATGAGGGATTTGAACCCCCGACATTCTGCTCCCAAAGCAGGCGTTCTAGCCAGGCTGAACTAATCTCCGAATGCAAGACTCGCTTGATGTTCTTTTGGCATGTGAGCATCAAATGTCACCAGCTTCATATTTTTGCCCATAGAAGCTTTAGATGGTGGATAGTCCTTAGCTATCTTGTTGTATTTGATCAGTATTTAATTTTGCAGTTTGCGAGCCTTAAATGTTGCCAAGGTGATTGTCATCTATAAGCATATTATACTTACACAAGCATCAACCATAAGAAGCATGCAACATCTTATTGCACACTTTTCTCAAGCGCTTCCAGCCATTGTCTTCTTCTCTTGAGTCAGCGACATACAAGCCACAGTCAGGGTCGCCGCTGTAGCAAGTCCAGATGTAGAACACTGAATTGCCTTCAGCTAAAGATGCTTTCACTTCTTCAATGTTCTTAGTATGAGCTTCAGCATCTTCAGCAGACCAGCCAAGAAAGACATGCTTTTCATCGCAAATCTCTTTGCATGCAGCTATGAGCCACTCAGTGAACTTGACAGTCCTGATGTCTATCTTAGCTCCCCATGGTCTAGCGTTGTACACAGCATACTCATTCTCGCCACCTTTGTCGTCATTCCAAGACAGAGCTTCAATTATCTTTCTCTTGTCAAGGTCTGCACGTACATTGCCATTAGCGTCAAAGTACTTGCTGAGCTCTTCTTCAGATACGCATAGACCATCTGGAATGTTGTTGCTGAACTCCCAGTCTGGAAAGTGGTAGCATATCTCTGCGCAAGTCAAAGCGATGTTATATTCAAAAAGAGGGTGCAGCCAGTTGTTGCCACACTCGTCTTCGCCATCGCCAATAGCTTTAGCGACAATAGCAGCAGCTTCTTTTGGCGTAGTCTTGCCTATGTCAATGATATAGCTGCTTGAGCTTGAGTTGCTCACAAAATCTTGTCTTAGCTTCATTTTTAGCCCTCATGCATTATAGAGTTCTCATACAGCATGTCTTTCACTACTTCTTGCCAAGTAGCTGTCTCGTCACTGTCAGTGAAGTACTTCTTGTCTTTGTACTTTGAACGTGGCTCTGTCTTCCACCAATGGTCATCAGGAACACGCCAATACTCAAGCAGCTCAGGATCTGCAAGATTTATCTTGCCTTTCTTGATGAAGTACTTTATCAGAATCTCGAAGAACCTGTCTTTTGAGTAGAACTCAGAGTCCCACTTGGTCTTGCTGTCTTCATCATCATACATTCCTTCAACGTTGTACACTTCATTCTCGTCAAAGTGTATCATCAAAGTAGAGTACTTGCTGTGCAAGACTTCTTTCATCGTCTTGATGCCAAGTGATTCTTTTACTTGCTTCACTAGAGCAGCACCGCCAGGAAAGACCTCTTCACTCCACTTGTCAGTCTTCCTGTCGTAGATTGACTTTTTGAGCTCTTTGTTCTTGCCAATCACTACTTCCATCACATTATGGAAGTCACATGGATGGCGCATCATTTCTTCGAACGTGCTCCACTTGCTGACTTCTCCCTCATTTGGTGCAATCCACCACTTGAAGTGATCATCCCATTTCTTGAAGCATGCTTTGCGCTCCGCTGGATTCTTCAAGTCGTATATTTCCCAAGAGCAAAGTCCATCTTTCTCAAGCTCTGCTTTGTGCTCAGTGTAATACTTGCGCTCCCAGTCATCAAGGTCTTTACGAGCAAGCTGCTTGTTGCAGTGCTTGATAGCATTTGCAAGAAGCTTGTCTTGGTATGCTTTGCCGCCACAAAGGTCAAGAATAGCAGCACGAATGTCATCGACTGTTATTCCAAAATGCTCAAAGAAGCCTGCATCTTGCAAGATGAAGCTTGAGCTTGAGCTGTTGCTTACAAAATCACTTCGTATTTTCATTGTTTGTCTTTCATGTATAAGGTTCAGCACGCTGCTTCCAGTGTCCTTCGCTCTAGTTCTGTAAGAAAGACGCTTGCACCCAGTTGTTCTCTTCGTTCTCTTTCTGCTTAGCTTTCATGATGTAGTTGAACAACTTGGCGACTGCAGAGTCGCTGTCTTCTGCAGTTGGAAATTCCATCTCAGTGTTGTCATCATTGATTGCTACGTCCATCAGCTGGAGAGTCTGGTACAGCAATGAAAGTATGAACACCGCCATCTGGTTGTAGTCTTCGCATGAGAACTCCAAGTCTTTGATGTGTTGCTTTACTGCAATTGGCATCTCCATGAGCTCAGATGGCTGGCAACGGCAATGCACTTCATCATCTTTACAGCCTCGCCAACTTTCATATTTTTGCATTTTGTTTGCATTGAATGTCTCAACATCGACAGTGAATCTCACTTCAATATCTAGAAACTCATTAGAGTCTAGTATGTCAAGCTCTTTAAGAGCATGTAAACCTGCAGCAACGTCTTCAATGACGAAGCTGCAGCTTGAACTATTGCTTACAAAATCTGAACGAATCTTCATGTCACATGCATTCCGAATGGATGAATTCAACAGTAGCTTTCTCACCAAACTTAGCGTCCCAGCCGCCAAGTCCATAGATTGCGTCATTATCCCAGCCGTCACCACCATTGTTCTGGCGGATGACAAACAAACGCTGTCCTTCATCAAGTCTCTTCTCAAGCTCGTCAAGGTTCTCCCACTTCTCAAGTGTAAGCTCAGCCTTGTTCTCAAGCAGAGCACGTGTATTCCATATAGTGTTCTTTGAGATGAAGTATGTATGAGTGTTGACAAAATGGTACAAGTCACTGTCTTCAGGATTCTTGATGATGTTCATCAAGCGCAAGATGTTGTCAGCTGCATGCTTCCTGTCTTCTTTAGTCTCTTTGTCAGGAGTGCGCCAATTGTAGTGGCCAGTGAATCCACTCATGTCCATTGAAGGCATTGCAATGCCACTTGCATAGACAGGATAAGAGACAGTTATTGCATTGTCAGTTGCTTCAACAAGCTTCTCACCAGTGTCTTTGCCAAAGTTCTTGCGTTTGACGTCTTTCTGCAAGCGTGTGAACATGTCAAGGTCATACTTGTAGTCACTGTCGTCTCCGGCATACTCTTCACTCTTAGGATCAGGACGATTCATAGTGTATTCACCGTCAGTGACTTTAAGTGTTCCAAGGAACAAGAGTTCTGAAGAGTTGAGATGGTAGTCAAGATTGCGTGCATTGAACTCATTGAGCTCCTGCAACCGTTCTTTTGTCATGCCATACTCTTGGTCCTTGTTCTTCGCACAGTCCTTGACAAGGTCTTTTATGAAGTCCTTGAGCTTGTACTGCTCTTCGCGTGGAATAGCTACTACAAAGCTGCAAGAGCTTGAGTTGCTCACAAAATCATTTCTTGTTTTCATTCATTGCCTCTGTTATTTCATCATTGAATTTCTTCTGGATCTTTTCAGCTTCTTCGTCTGATGGCTCATCCTCTTCTTCAAGCTTGTTCATCTTAGCTTCAAAAGCGTCACGTTTTGCTTTGATTTGCTCTTTAGTCTTGATGAGCTTCTTGCCTTCATACATTGCGCCATCTTTGTAGTAGACAGTCTCACGGCCATCTTTGCCAACCTTAGTTGCGCACTTCTCGCAGATGTAAGTTATCCAGCCAGAAGTCTCACATCTTGGAGAGTATTCAGTGCCAATCTGCCATCCACAACGCTCACATACATTATAGCAGTCGTCTTCAGCTTTGCGGATGCGAGCATCAGCTTCACTGTCAAGATACTCCATGATGACTTTCTGCTCTGGAGTTATCTCATCATAGCCACTTTCAACAAGACGCTTGTGAGCTTCATCTGCTGCAGCTTTCATCTGCTCATACTCTTCTTTATGCAAAGTGACTTCAGTATGATACTTAGATGGATGCCACACTTTAATTGGCTTTCCATCATCATCTTTCTCATCAGTGTAGTAAGCTTTCTGGTCACATACTGCCTTAAGGCCAAAGTAGCCATTGTCCTGTTTCTTCTCAAATGCGTCAATCACCTTGTTGGCTTCAATGCCAATCTCATTGTAGTTGTCGCATACCACTGTATAGTAGAAGCGCAGAGTGCCAAACTTCTCTTTGACTTGATCAGCTTGGATTCTCACCTTGTACTTGTCATAGTACAACAAATTCAATGCTTCAAGCTCACATGACAAGCGCTTGAGAATCTCATGCCAGCCTTCACCGCATTCCCAGCCAAAGCACATGCAAGTCTTAGTCATTGGAAGGTCTTTCTGGCAATAGAGAATCTTACACATCTGCATAGTTTCTTCTGCAATTGTCAGTTCCTTAGTCTCATTTTCGTTGTTTTCCATATCTATATTATATTATACATTTTTGAGTTGTACACCAAATTTGCCTAGACTTCATCTAGGGTCTGGCTCATTGTCGTTTCCAGTGCTTACATAGCTGTCATCATATGCAAGGAAGTTGTACAGCATCTCATCTGTCTTGAACATCTTAATTGCATTTGGATCTTCAAACAGATTGCTCTGGTGGTCGATGTAGCAGTCTTTCAGGTCGACATAAGGCTCGTCTTCGCCAAACACACAAATGTACTTAGTGTCAAGATACGCGTCTTTGTCAAACTTCTCCTTCAAGACTCGCTTGAGCATGTCATACCACTCATTGAACATGCCATAAGACTCAAGGTACTTCTTTGGCTTTCCACCTTTGCGGCCAGCTTTCATCTCAGCCTGGCGCTCAGCTGCATACTGGTACAGCATGTTTATTCCAACCCAATTGAGCTTGTCTTCAAAAGTAGCATATGACATGAACTCCCAGCCAAAACGCAAGTTTCCTTTGTCATTTGGCACGCAGATAGTCATGCCACGCTCTGTCTCTGGATGCATGTAGCTCTTCTTGCCTTTGTCAGTTATGACAATGAAGCTTGAGCTTGAGCTGTTGCTCACGAAATCATGTCTGTTCTTCATTTGTTTTCCTTTATTGAAATCTTCTGCTCTTCTTTCTGCATTCCTGTCAAGATGTCAGACCACAACAATGGCGCATAGTTCCACCGTTCAACACAGACACAAGCTGACCTAGCAGTGAAAGTGTTGTACAGTTCTGAGTTGTGGACATGGCCAAACACATTAGCGAAAGGCAAGTCATTGTTCACCCAGCCAAGCGGAGCATGACTCAAGATGAAGAAGCCATTGAACAGCACTGGC